>Ga0209709_10000593_pt1 | contig 34416 bp, 40 predicted proteins | sample ArcticOcean_MG_C_2_FD_187435 | JGI IMG/M metagenome (GOLD analysis project Ga0209709, IMG submission 187435) | Marine microbial communities from western Arctic Ocean - ArcticOcean_MG_CB4_136 (SPAdes) (version 2) | ecosystem: Environmental > Aquatic > Marine > Oceanic | place: Arctic Ocean... | reverse complement strand
CTTCTATTTATTCCCATACCCGACTTGTATTTAAAATTATTTTCTTTGAACCGATATATTGCTTTTTCTGTAATGCCCACAACCCTCCAAGGGCTTGGCGTCATTCCAAAGATAGCTCCAAGCATTTTATTTTTTACTGAATAAGGCACATCCATCTGTTGAACTTGTAGAAAAGCATTAAACATAGTCTGTATAATTTTTTTGTCTTCTTTGTTCATGTTTTAACAATCTCTAAAAGCTTTATGTAGATTGCATACATGGCATAGGTATCAAGCCAACAATAAGCAAAGAGTTTTTTTCGCATAGAAATTCTTTGATCTTCAGATAAGCCACGCATTTTTTTATATGCACTTGAAGCCATTAACCCATTGTTTATATCAAGATTTTCATAATCTAACTTTTTATCATTAGGGCATACAGCTGGTAAAACTTTCTTAATAGAAAAGCTGCCCTTGAACTCATGATGGTAATATCCACCAGATCTGAAAGGATCTATTAGGTCTATAAACCTATCATTTAAAGCTAATAAATCTTCAGAAATATCAGGACAATGGTCTGCCAATGATTTAATACAATTTTTTTCAAAGGATTGGTTATAAGCCATTATAGAGCCACTTTTTGGTATGTTTTGAAGCATGCTCTCAGCAATGGCTCTTCTTGGATCTTCTTTAATGCTAGCAATAAATTCAAAATGTTCTTTGTCAGAATCTATATTACTTTTAGCATCCTTTTGAATATGAAGAGAGTATTGAAAAGGCATCTGCATATGAGGCCTCTGGCCATCAAAGAGGGGAACGGCATCTGTAAATGTCTCAAAATCAAAATAGCTAATAGGATATTCAACACTATTTATAAAATCCTGGATCTTTGTTTGATTGATAATTGGTTCTTTAATTTCATTTGCTTTTATTTGATTTTGATGAGTTAAGCTTAATTTTGTATCAGGTTTTATTTGCTCAAAAAAAGTAATACCTTGATTGTACAAATCTAATTTCTTATCAAGATTAAGTTTATATAAATTAAAAACTGAATTATTTTCTTTAGTGCTTTTTGGCCAGCATCTATCAAGATAATCACAAGAATGAGGTTTTTTGCATTGAGCTCCTATGCTAACCTCTGGCTCATTGTCGCTTATAGACACTAATTTAATATCTTCAAGCTGCTTTTCTATTTCATGCAGATTACTTTCTACGTAATCTGTTAACAGATGCTTTGTAAAAAGTTCAATCGGATTAATCTTTCCATCTTTTGAATATTTATTATTTAAAGTGATTACATAAGCATCATTTAACTCTATTTCGTTAAGATTTTTTAATACATACCATTGGAGACTGGCATCTTCTTTGTGGTAAGACCGCAGGCTTGATGAAGACTTTACCTCATAGACATCCCAGCCTTGCAATGTCTTATTCATAATATCTACTCTTATAAAAACACCTTTTTCCATGAAAGAAGCTTCATAAATTGTTGTTGCGCCTGCATCAATCGCCTTTGCTGTAAGATCACACATCGCCTGAAAGTCTCTAGAAATATATTCAATATCTATGCCGCCTGGAAATAATTCTTTTGATACTTCGCCAACCTCATTACCTGCGCGCAGTCTATCTTCAGCAGCTGCATCAGGAGGGTTTGTGGGCTCAATCCCTTTAGCACTAAGCCAAAAAGATTTAGCGCACTGCTGAGCAAGTATAAATCTAGATTTTGATAGCATTAATCAGTCTTTGGATTCACTACATCAACAAGAATTGCTATAAATAGATTTAAAATAACAATTGCTACAATAAAGATATAGCTTACAAAATAAAGCCAAGCTAAAGGATATTTAACAAGCAAAGGATTCATTACTTCTTCCCATCCTGACATTGTGGCAATCTGTGTCAAAGTAAGTAATGTCTGGCCTAAACTATTAAAATCTGACCCAGCCTCGTCTCCAAAAAATTGTGTACCAGCAACAGCATAAATATAAGAAATTAAAAAAATTAATATTAAAATATAAATACTTTTTGACAAAGATTTAATTAAATTCTCAACTACTCGACGTAATTCAGGAACAAATGAAATAATTCTAAGAAGCCTTAATAGACGAAGTAATCTAAGAACTAAAACAGAGTCACTAAAGGATGTTGGAACAAGTGAGGTTAATACAATAATGGTATCAAATATATTCCAGCCATCAGATAAAAAATCTTTGGTAGATTTTTCTGCACTAAACCTTATTATAATTTCAACTAAAAAAATAATTGTAATGACATAATCAGAATAAAAAATAAATGATTGAAGAAAGGAATCATTTTCATATGTGTTAACACCTATGACTATCGACGAATAGATAATTATTACGGAGACAAAAAATTGAAATTGTCTAGATTGCTTTAAATCAAAGCATCTTTCTTTTAAGGTTTTCATTTAATTGAAATTTTCTTTCTATTTTTGTCTGAATAAAAATTTTCTATAAATTTAACTGCATCTTGCCATGCTTTTGAATTTCTTTGTCTTTTTTCAAAGGTAGCAATTTTTTCATTGATAAGTTTTCCGTTCACTTGATCTTTAAAGTCATTATTTCTTAGTTCTGAGGCCTCTTTTATAGTTGCGCTTACAATGTTCGATGTAAATTTTGTGGTATTTGCAAGATTAATTTCAGCTCGCATCCATTCAGGATAACCCGCAGAGCCCTTAATCATCTTTGTCTCGAGATCTAGTTCAATTTTCTTACCTTTTTCCTCAAACTCAAAATCATTAATCGTCAGAAGAGCAAAATTATATTTAGCTGATCTTAAAACATTGAATTTTACATTATGTTTTTTATCAACTTCTATTTCAGCTACTTTTCTTTTTTTGAAATACAGAGTAATTCTAGTGGCATAATCTATTCTATAGGATGCAAGATCTGAGCCTGTTTCTGATGCATCTACTGCATTGAAAGGTTGAGATTTCCAGACTGCTATAATAGATTCAATAATCTCTTTGCTCCAATCTGGTAAAAAATTATCATCTCTATCTGCCTTTCGATCGTACCATTCATTGATACCTTGCTCAAAAAACTTTTTGCCTTCTCCTTTTTTTGGTCTCATGGTTGCAGTATCAGAAGATACCGACGTCACAGATGTTTGAGTTAATCCTTGTTCTATAAGTTTCAATATTTGTGCAAGCCTTTGTGGTTTCTCTGGACACTCTTCTTCTGTAACAATATCTTCCAACAATGTAGACATAAATCTTGAGATAAGATTAACTTTTGATTGATTTTTAGGATTTATGTAACATATTCTAAATAATGCCTTTTCCCAGTCTTCATCAAAATCTAAATGTTCTCCTTCACAGGCAGATTTATAATCCTCTTCGAAGTTTTCATATTGGTCTTTTTCTTCTTTTTTATGAGTTACTTTTGCTGCAGTGGACTCATTCCAGTTCCAGAAAGCAGGATAATTAGTTAATAAATCATAAATCTCTGGAAAAGCAACTTGAAGGCAGACCAATGCAAACATTACTGTTGCTTGTTTCTCATCTCCCAATAATTCGTCAACATCGCCTTCGGATCCAAGATTTTCATCAGTTAATATTTTAATAAGGCATAGAGAATTTACTAATCGTTTAATCGATCTTGGGTTGGTGCCTATAGAATCGCTGACTAGCTCTTCTAATAAATCATCATTTAACTCAACATCGTCACCAGTATATTCAATCTTTTTTAGTAATTGAATTATGTATTCTCCTAGATCATATTCATTGGTCGGCATTCTAAATGGAAGTTGAATAATCTTGTCAAAGAAAGCCCTAAACTCCCATTCATTCTTGTCTGTCTTGGCACCAAATTTTTTCTCAAGGCCTTTAACAACAACAGAGTAATCAATTGCAAGAATAAAAACACAGCCATCTATATCGAATATATTTTTTAATAATTCTAAAACTTGAACTGCATTTTCGGGAACAATTCTGTCTAAATCATCAACATATATAACAATTTTTGAGTAAGGGTTTGTTTCGGCTTGGCGAATATCTAAAGCCATCGCGGATAAATCTTTCCTTAACTTGGCAATTGAGCTAGATGAATTATCTATCATGCCGTCTGCTAAATCTTTTCCGGCTGCCCCAAGTGCAACAGCGCCTCCAATTCTCATAGCGCCATGCAAAACATTTTTAACATTTTTTTTAATACTCTCTGCTTTTGTTTTACTATCATCGGCATCAATAAGCTCTTCAATTATTTGATTTATAATTTTTATTAAGCTTTCCTCTGGGCTACATAATAAAGAATGCTCCCATGCATTCACCCATATTTGTTTGTATTTTTCCCCTTCAGAGTCTTCATTAGAACTATTTTCCAATTGATCATAAATCTGGTTGCACAAAGAAGTTTTGCCGCTACCCCAGTCACCCTGAATTCCAACAGTCATTGGAGTTGAAGTTTCTTTAACAAATTTTGTTAAAGCATTAATATGACTACCAATATTTAGAGACTCTTTTTCACCTCCAGGTAATGCTTTGTCTACTATTCCTACCATATAAAAATTATGTTTATTAAGTGCTCATAATAATATACATTAAATTTTAAACAATATGGTCTTCTCTTTCTTTTTTTGCTGTCCTGGTCACGCCTTCTTTAGAGGTGTACTCATTAGTGATGCCTTTGGAGCCAGCCTTATCTTTTTTAGACATATTCAATAAAACTACTACTGCAGTTAAAGCTGCTATTACTATTATTGTTAGTATTAAAGTATTCATAATTAATCTATTGCCTCAGTTACCATATAAAAAAATTGATTCGGTGAAAAAGAAGTTGATATATATGCGCCAACTCCTCTTGGGGTTGTCGAAACCCAGTTAGAAACAGAGAGATCTTGAGAAACTAACTTCATTTTTCTTTCATTTGAAATATTTAAGACCGGCTCATACAAGCTTGATCTAACCACAACAATATTCCTATTAAAGTCTATCATTATATATTGACCATCATACCCAATTGTAGAAGTAATCCAATCTTGATTTGGACAATTGCCATTATTTTCTAATGGTTGTGAGCATAAGTTCCAAAATTGAAGCCCATAAGAGTCTAGGCTCTCAATGGCATCTACATAGGAAGCATAACTAACGCTACTTCCTTCCCAAATCCCGCCCAATAGAAGCATATATCCAAATTTGGCATAATCTCTTGCAGTTGAATCTAGGCAGCAATAAGCAAGGTAATTGCCATTTGCTTGGCCGTTATCTACAAAATCTTTCCACCAAATAGCATTAATGCCAATTTTTGAAAATAGCTGATAATCTGCATATGTTTGGAGATCTTGGCCAGTAGCTCTAAAAAGAATTTCTCCTAAAACCTGAGTATCACAATTTGAGTATTTAAAATCACCACGATTATAAATTACAGTATCTGAATACCAAGGCTGAATAATGCCACTTTCTGAAAGCTCTCTATCAATACATTTAGATAATTGATCTTCTGAAAAGACTAAATCTCCTCCTGAAGATGAATCTTGGGTATTTTTGCATGTGTCTAGTCGTCCCAAATCACTATTGAAGCACATTGGATCTAGGCCTGATCTCATATCTAGTAAATTCTTAATAGTAATCGATGATCTCTCATCATTTGCCCATTCTTGAATATACAGAGATGCTGAATCATCAATAGATGTAATAAGTGCATTTTCTTCAGCGATGCCAATTAAAATACTTACAAATGATTTTGAAGAAGACCAAGAGGTAACATAACTATTTGTGGTTTTATTGCCAAATAAGTCTTCTAAACGAGATAGATCTATACCAGTTATATTGCTTAGTGTATTTTTTTCTCCAGATAAAATACCTCTATATCTTTCGTAAACCAGTTTCCCATCCTTTATTACAATCGCTGCTTGGGTATAAGCACCATCTTGAAATGCATAGTCGAAAGCTTGATCAAGCCTTGCTGAAGACATGCCAACACTTTCAGGAGTAGCTATGTCCCAAACTAAAGGGTGTGTTGGATATTGATTAGGGTTAACTGAATCAGGAGTTGCAGAACCTCCACCACCTCCGCCACATGAAACTAAAAATAGTATTAGATATAGATGAAGAAAATTTTTATAATATCTCATCTAAAAAATAGCATTCCTTATGAAGATTTCCTTATGAATTCTTGAGTGGCTTCTTTATATTCTGACTGAATTCTATCTACAAGCTCTTGAACAGGAGGCGAGTCTACTATTCCACCTATGCCTTGGCCTGAGCCCCATATATCTTTCCAAGCTTTTGCATCAGTATTTCCGCCTGAGCCAAAATTCATACTAGTTTTGTCAGCTTCAGGAAGATTATTTGAATCAAGCCCTGCTTTATCTATTGAAGGCTTTAAGTAATTGCCATGGATTCCTGTAAAAAGAGAAGAATAAACAATATCATCTGCTGCACTTTCTTCTAACATTTTTTTATAGCCTTGATCTGCGTTAGCTTCTTCTGTTGCTATAAATCTGGTGCCCATATATGCAAGATCGGCTCCAAGCGCTAATGATGATGCTACAGAATATCCATCTCCAATAGAGCCTGAAAGAATAATAGTTCCATCAAACCATTCTTTCACTTCTCTAACTAAAGCAAATGGTGATAAAGCGCCAGCATGCCCGCCCGCTCCTGCACAAACTAGTATTAAACCGTCAACACCTTGCTCAGCTGCTTTTTTTGCGTGCCTAACACTAATAACATCATGAAAAACTAATCCGCCATAGCTATGGGCAGCCTCAACAAGTTCAGCTGGTGGTCTTAATGAGGTAATAATGATTGGAACTTCATGCTCCACACAAGTTTGCATATCATCCATAAGACGATCATTTGAAGCATGGCATATTTGATTTACAGCAAAAGGTGCAACTTTTTTTTCTGGATTTGCAGCCTGATATTCAGCAAGCTCAGTTTTAATTCTAATAATCCAATCAGCTAAAACACTTTGCGGTCTAGCATTAAGAGCTGGAAAAGATCCAACAATACCAGCTTTACACTGGGCAATTACAAGCTCAGGACCCGATACTAAAAATAATGGGGAGCCTATTACAGGAACCGATAAATTGTCTTGAAGAATTTTTGGTAATGACATAATTAGTTTTTTTATTGTGTTAGCAGCGACATTCTAACCCAATATTATTAATGAATTTGTAATTTTTTCTTTAAGGATTTTATGCCATCAGACTGCTGAACATTTTTTGTTTTAAAAAATAATTCATGATTCTTTTCTAGCAATTCAAGATTGTATAAATAATTTACCATCATGCCTTTTGATTGAGCTACCCCTTTAGTGGAAAGATCTGCATTTAGATTAATTTTTTCTAATATTGCGCCATTGCCTAAATGGAACTTAGCTACCGGATCATTGGGTGTGTTATCTTCTCTTTCAGATTCTGTTAAATATAATATTGCTTGGGTCATTAAGCTATCGTCATCGAGGTTATCTTGTAATGACTTTTTTTCTAGCCATTTTACAAAACCAGGAACTGGGGACAGGGTAACAAATTTATTTAGATCGTCTAATTCTTGTTTGAGTTTATGAGCTACTTTTTTTATAAGAAAGTTACCAAATGAAATGCCTGCAAGGCCATCTTGGCAGTTAGAAATAGAATAAAATACTGCAGTATTAATATCTTTATATTCGGTTATTTCTCTGTCGATCTTGATTATCTCGTTAATTGATTCAGGCATCTTGTTGCATAAAGCAACTTCAACAAATATAAGGGGTTCGTCAGGGATTAAGGGGTGGAAAAAAGCAAAACATCTTCTATCCTCAGGAGCCAATCTTGCTCTTAAGTCATCCCAGGAATTAATCTCGTGAACAGCTTCATATTCGATGATTTTTTCAAGTATATTTGCAGGAGTTGACCAGTCTATTTTCTCTAAAACAAGAAATGATGGATTAAACCAACTTTTAAAGAGACTTAGTAAGCTTGAATTAAAAAATGCTATGTCTGGATTGTTTTTAACAAGACTTCTAATATTTTCTCTTAATCTAACTAATCTAACCGTACCATTTGGTGTGGTATTAAGTCTCCTGAATAGCTCTACCCATTGAGGTTCAGATGCTTTAGAAATTTTCTCTAAATTTGCTTGTGTTTTATTTGCTGAGTATTCTTTTGATACCTTTGATAAGGCTAAGGGGTCAATATCATAATTTTCTGAGAGTTTTTTTAAAAAACTAACAAGATCATTATTATTAAGTTGTTCAATTAATGTTAAAAGATGCTCGGCGTAGACTAAAGATGAGACTTCTCCGCTAGAGGTCATTACAGATTCAAGCGCTTTATTAATATCCTTATGTAAAACTCCAAAGTCTTCTCCACCAAATAAATTATTCTTTAGAGTGCCACTCATGATCGAAGATATTATATTTTGAAAAAAACTCATTTTTTATTTAGCTACTAAGCATATGCTCTGTTGTTTCCCACAGTCTTGTTGCTTCTTCTGAATCAATAGCCCAATCAGCAACACCTACAAACCTTTTCATGGAGTCGTCTACCTCATTTTTTAATACGGAGACATCACAATTCTCGCAAAAAACTCCCCCAATGTTATCTAATGCAGTATTTGTTGCGCACCATAATGAAGTGGTTGCTCCTTGAGTTGTTGATTTAAAGAATGATGCAGCCATATCTGAAGGCGAGCCATCTTCCTTGATCCAGCCCATGGCTACCATCTCTTCATTTTCAAGATGTCTTTGAAGTGGGGTCATAATCCCACCAGGATGGACACTAAAACCTCTTACTCCCTTATCTTTCATTAGCCTATCAAACTCAATTGCGATAAGAGACGAGGCTGTTTTAGATTGCCCATAGGCAACCCATTTGTCGTATGGCGTTTCGTTGAAATGAATATCATCCCATAAGATAGAAGTCAGTGAATGAGCAGATGATGAAAGGCTTACAAATCTAGATCCTTCACTCTTTTCCATTACTTCCATTAAACCTTTAGTTAATACGAAATGGCCTATTTGATTAACGCCAAATTGACGTTCCCAGCCATCTCCAATGCGGCCTTCTGGACAAGCCATAACTCCAGCATTATTTATCAGTAGATCTAAGGAAATATCTAATTCAATAAAATCATCTACAAACTGCTGAACTGAGTTTGTGTCTGCTAGATCCATTTCGATAATATCGTTAGATGCAATAATTCCATCTAAGGCTGTCTCAGCCACATCTTTTCTTCTTGCTGGAACGATTACTCTAGCTCCACAATCTTTTAAAGCTCTTGTAGTTTCAAGACCAATACCTGAATAGCCTCCAGTGACAATTACATTTTTTCCATGAAGCTCAATACCTTCTAATACTTCACTTGGTTCAGATTTAGCTCCAAAATTTGAGCCTGTAGGTTTTTGGTTTGCAGATATCATATTGTCTCCTAAAAATTTATTTCTTAAATGGAACTGTAATTACACTTTCAGTATTTTTTTTCAGTTCTACCTTATCAAAAAATGTTGGCTTCATTTTTTCATCTACAAATAATTGCACTTGATCACCGTAATGCTTTGATGATGCGTCTTGGGTAGCACTGCCATATTGATGAATACTTTGACTTTCTTGATTGCCTAAAGAATCCCAAGCTAAAGCTACTACTAAGCCATCACCAGCAACTGCTTTTAGGGTTCCATCATCTTGTGGTCTGCCATAGACAGCTCTAAGAGTATCTGGCCCACCTTGAATAGGAAGTGCTAGATCACCTCGAACTAGAAAGTTTACTTCTGACCAAAGCGGATCAACTCTATCAAATGATCCTTTAATCATATCAATACAGTTCTTAAACATTTCATCAGCATTTGGAGCAACTATTCTGCTCATAAATGAAATCCACTCTTCTTGAAGTACACAAACTCCAAGAGCAGCTGATCTATTGTTGTTATCTGTTTTAAGATCCCAAGCATTTAAAACGCTTTGTGCCTGTTTAAGTTCTTCATCTTCATATTCTTTTTCAAGAATATTTTTTAAATACTTTACAGATCTCGATTCTTTAGAATACTCATTATCAAATTTTGCATCTAGAAGATCTTTTTCATCAAACTTTTTATCATTATCAAAAATTTCAATGACTCTATATGCTCGATTTGTCATTTTAGTTTCTATTCCAAGGGTAGGAGAATAATCGCTACGTTTTAAGTTATCTGCAATTGCAGATGCTCTAAATGGATCTTGGTTTGCGCTTACAATCCATCCAGATTTTGGATTAACTAATAAAGGTATTTCATTAAAAGGAGTTATTTCATCCCAGATAAGTTCTGAATTGGTTCCATCAACAGGAAGCGCCCAATCATAAGCTTCATTTCTTATGGGCCCAGCCGTGTTATGCAGAAGCATGATGTTATCTTCTTTATCAGCATAAACTGCGTTAAAGGAAGTAATAGCACGCATTTTCATTGCCTCTAACCATTCTTCTTTATTTCGAGCTTTGTTCATAGCAAACCACTGATCGGCTTGACGAATTTCTTTCATGCCGGCGAACTTGAGAGAATAAGAACCCGAATCAGTTTCGAGAACTAAGCCATGTTTTGAAAATTTAGCTTCTCTATTAAAAGTCCATCTAATTGGTCCAAAGATTTTAACCGGCAACTTAATATTTTTAATATTAAAGTCTTCCCATTTACCATCTAGTAAATATTGATTTTCATTATCTGGATTAATCTTAAGCTTAAATGCATCTGTTAAATCTGGTCCATTTACCGTCATGCCCCAACCTAAATTTTGATTAAAACCAACAAAAACAAAAGGAGCTCCAGGAAATAATCCTCCCATCATGTTCCAGCCTTCATCACTTGAAATATGAGCTTCATACCAAGCAACTGGACCATCTAAAGGTTGATGGGAATTAATAATAAGTCTAGTTTTTCCATCAGTTGTTTTATTTGAATTCAAAGCAAAAGCATTTGAGCCTGCTACCAAGCTTGCAACTTGTAATGACTCGCCACCTTTATCTAGCTCTGCTGCACTTACCTCTTTGGGAGTATCCATTAAATCTTTAATGGCTCCATCTATTCCTGAAAAAAACAAACCTTGAATTGCAAAACTTGAAACTAAATCAATCTCGTTAACTGGATAATAGTCTTTAATATTTCGATCAAGGTTTAAAGACATCCAATAATTTAATCCTGCAACAAAGCCTTTTAATACTGCTTGAACTTCCTGTGATAAATCTTCTTCGTATCTTTCTTCTACCAACTCTCTAATGCCTAGAGCTTTAATTAAATAGTCTGTTACAGCTCCATCACGACCATTTTTTAAACCAGAGCCGGCCCTTGCTAAATCTATTGTGGTAAGAATGTTGGTTATATCGTCATCGGCCTGTGCATAGGCTAGCCCAAAAGCTGCATCTGCATCTGTGGCACCATGAACATGGGGAACACCAAATATATCTCTTGTTATTGTTGCGCTATATTGAGGATTAATCTCGCTAGAGATTAGATTTATATTAAAACCACATAATAAAAATATTGCTAAAGCATATTTAATATTTAACTGCATTTTTCTTCCTTATATAACCTGGCGTTTTTATAACATTGGATATGCCAGAATTTATATAAGTATAAACCTTAGAGTATATCTATGGATAGAAGAGCATTAAGTTCTTTTAAGGCGTCTTGAGGATTAGTTACTTTAATAGTATGCATGCCTAATGCTTTTGCTGGCTTAAGATTAATACCCAGATCATCAAGAAAAACAGCCTCTTCAGGATTTATTCCAGCTCTTTCTAGAGCTAAATGATAAAAAGCGGGATCAGGTTTTCGAACATTTTGTTCACTGGATGCAATAACAAAATCAAATAAGGCCATGACTTCTTCATTCTTACCTGCAATAGAGACATTTTGATCACTTAATTGGGTTTCAGGAGACACAATATTATTAGTAAGGCATGCTTGAATTAAATTGCCTTTGATCAATTGAAGGGCTTGTATCATTTCAGGTCTAAGCTGACCTTGAAGCAAGCTAATGACATCTATACCAGGAATTGGATTTCCAAGATTAGTGCTTTCAGTTAAAAATAAATCATCAAATTCTCTTAGATCGATTTCATTTCGCTCAAGCTTAGCCCAGGCATTGGTATCTGGATTAGTAGAATTAACCCTTCTTATAAAATCTTTTTCAAGATTATTTTTTTCTTCGTAAAGATTAAAAGAGTCAAAAGGACTCGTAGTTATAACGCCGCCAAAATCCCAAAAAACTGCTTTAATAGATTGCATATATTTAAATAGAGGTTCTCTTTTGTTGTTTATAGTTTTAAAGCGACTTCTATCTTCGCTTCTATCATTTTTAGACTTTCTTTACTCGCTTTAATATCTAAGAGTATTTTATCTTTATGAGCTTGCAGCATGCTAAGAATGCGCTCAGCATTTTCTTCTGGATTGATTAAGGCAAGTGTACTCATCTCTTTAATTTGATCTAAAGGCATACCTGTTTTTGTTAAGCACTTGATAAAGGTTAGTGCTCCTATATCAGTTTGCTTATATATTCTGTGCCCCTTTTCATCTTTCTTTATGGCAAGCAATTCAATCTTTTCATAATAACGTAGGGTATGTTTGGTTAATCCTGTCTCTTTTGAGATTTCTGAAATGTTGTACATATTTATTTCACTAGCCCCATGGACACTAACTGTTTTGTAGCCTCTATTGCTGAGTCTTCAGCAGAAACATACTCCCAATCAAATAAATTCTTAGCTTTAGACTTATCAGTTGTAACCTTTTTGCCAAGGTTGCCTACAACACCACTTAATTCTTTGATGAAAAGCGCCATTACTTTTACCATGAAATTAGGCATTTCTCTCTTAGGCGCTTTCTTAAAACCAGCATTATTAAGAGCTCTGCTCATTTCAACAAAAAACATTTCCTTCTCACTGACTATAATTCTTTCGCCATTCGTTTTTTCAGATTTCATAGAAAATATATGCGCCTTAGCTACATCTCTAACATCAATAAATCCCATATGTGTTCTAGGACATGCTGGCATAGAACCTCCAGCTAGCTTTACCAAAAGCTCATTAGAAGTTCCAATATCACTAGTTAGCATTGGCCCTGTTACTGCAACTGGATTAATGACGGTAAGTTCAAACTTATCTTCAGCAGATAACTCATTTACAAAATCCCATGCAGCCTTTTCAGCAAGAGTTTTACTTTTTGCGTAAGGAGTTATGCCTGGGCCAGTATCTGACCAGTCATTTTCATCATAAACTTTCTCCTCTTTATGGCCATATGCTACTGCTGCGACTGAGGACGTAAGAACAACTTTTTTAACCTTATTATTTTTACACGCATTGAGAACTCTTAAGGTTCCCTCCACTGCAGGTTTGATTAAAACGTTTTCATCACTAGGAACTTCTAAGATAAAAGGCGATGCTACATGTAAAACATAATCACATCCGGATACGGCTTCATTCCAACCCTCATCCTTTAACAAGTCCGCCATAACCACTTCAAGGTTATCTGCATTTGATGAGTTCTTTGTCATTGAATCTACAATCTCTTGCTTTTTAGACTCTGATCTCGCGGTGCATCTGACGTCATAACCCTGATCTAATAATTGTTGAATGCAATGCAATCCTATAAAACCCGAACCACCCGTTACTAAAACCTTTTCCATTTTTAAACTCCTATAATTTAATGTTAACCAGCAATTTTCTTGAACATATTTCCAGTAAAGTTTAAGACACTTTTTCTAGTCATAAATTTTGTTAGGTTGAATAACAATCTATTATTTCTGCCACAAAGAATAAACTGCTTATTTTTTTTAAATGCCGCCAAGCCTTCAATAGCAACTTCTTTTGAAGTTTGCATGCCAATAGTTGATCCAGTCCGTTTTTCATTTCTACGAGTTAATTTTTCAGATTTTTCAGTTGCAACTCTAGCAAATTCTGATTCAGTTCCTCCTGGTAGGAGAGCCATGACCTGAATGCCCATGGATTGATATTCATATCGAATCGCCTCTGAGAACATTAATACATATGCTTTAGATGATGAGTAAATGCCTGCATATGGGATTGGTGATAAAGAGGCCATTGAGCCCACATTAATGATTCCTCCTCCGCCTTTAGAAATCATATCTGGGATACACAAATGACAAAGATCGGTTAAAGCAACAATATTTAATTGGATCATGCTTGCATAATCATCTCTACCAATACTTGTCAGTTCTCCCCATCTTCCATAACCAGCATTGTTTATTAAAAGATCTATATCCAGTCCAGTAGATTTTATTTCATTAAAAAGCTCTTCTGCAGCTCCAATTATGGATAAATCTTTTATAAAAACATGGGCTTCACTTCCTGAGGATTTTAGATCATTTGCCAACATATGGAGTTTGTCTTCTGATCTAGCTGTTGCTGTCAAAATAAGTTTGCTGCCTTTTTTGGCAAGCTCTTTGGCTAAGGCATAGCCTATGCCTGTTGATGCGCCAGTTACTAGAACTGTTTTTTTATCATATATATACATATTTACTCCGCTTAATTGCACAAAATTATACTAGTTAGAGTTTACTCTAAGTCAAACCTTTTTAATATAAAGTACGATGATTAATAGCACTTTTGCTAGATTCTCGTATAATCGTTTCTTTTCTTGGTAACACCCCAATTATGTCTATAGAGAAGTTAAGAAATATAGCTATTATCGCTCACGTCGATCACGGGAAAACTACGCTTGTAGATAAGCTACTCCAACAATCAGGAACTCTTGATAGAAAAAATATGGATTCAGAAAGAATCATGGATTCTAATGATCAAGAAAAGGAAAGAGGTATTACCATTACCGCAAAAAATACATCTATTCTTTGGAATGACCATTTAATTAATATTGTAGATACTCCCGGCCATGCTGATTTTGGTGGAGAGGTAGAAAGAGCTCTTTCAATGGTTGATTCGGTTCTGCTGTTAGTTGATGCAGTAGATGGCCCAATGCCACAAACTAGATTTGTTACTCAAAAAGCATTTGAAAAAGGCCTGAAGCCAATAGTAGTTATTAATAAAGTTGATAGAGATGATGCAAGGCCTCACTGGGTTTTAGACCAAGTATTTGATTTATTTGATCGTCTTGGTGCTACAGATGAACAATTAGACTTTCCTGTTATATACGCATCAGCTTTAGAAGGCATATCTGGATTAGAGCCAGATCAAATGACAACAGACATGACTCCGTTACTAAAAATGATTTTAGAAAAAGTTTCTGCACCTGAAGTTAATATTGATGGTCCTCTTCAGCTTCAAATAAGTGCACTAGATAGTAATAGCTATGTTGGTGTAATTGGAATTGGAAGGATAAAAAGAGGTGTGGTTAAACCAAATGATCAAGTTGTAGTTGTAGATAGAGAAGGTAAAACAAGAAAAGCAAAGGTTCTTCAAGTGATGGGATATGAAGGCTTAGACAGAGTTGAAGTTTCAGCAGCTCAAGCCGGCTCAATCGTTTGTATTACAGGTATAGATAAATTAAATATCTCAGACACTATATGTCATCCAGAAGATGTTAAGGCATTGCCCGCACTTTCTGTAGATGAACCAACTGTTCGCATGACATTTCAAGTAAATGACTCTCCTTTTGCAGGACTTGAGGGTAAATTTGTAACTTCAAGAAATATCAAAGAAAGACTTGAGAAAGAGCTTATTTCTAATGTCGCACTTAGAGTAGAACCGGGAAATAGTCCTGATAAATTTATTGTATCTGGCAGGGGTGAACTTCACCTTTCTGTTCTTATAGAAACTATGCGAAGAGAGGGTTTTGAATTAGCTATAGCAAAACCTCAAGTCATTCAAAAGGAAGTTGATGGAGAAATTCATGAGCCTTATGAAATGATAGTTATTGATGTTGAGGAACAACATCAAGGTGCAATCATGGAAGAATTTGGTCCAAGAAAAGCTGAGTTAAAGACATTAGAGCCTGACGGAAAAGGAAGAGTTAAATTAGAATTTATCGCACCTTCAAGAGGAATTATTGGTTTTAGATCGCATTTCCTAACTATTACGAGTGGAACTGGAATTATGACCAGTGTTTTTGATCATTATGGTCCTGTAAAAGCAGGTGAGTTGGCGAAGAGAAATAATGGTGTCATGTATTCAATGATGGCTGGCAAAACCTTAGCTTATTCTTTATTTACATTACAAAACAGAGGTAGGCTTTTTGTTGGGCATGCGCTTGATATTTATATAGGACAAATTGTTGGTCTTCATTCAAGAAGCAATGATCTTCCAGTAAACCCAACTAAAGCAAAACAGCTAACTAATATTAGAGCGGCTGGTACAGATGAAAATCTAATTCTGGTGCCTCATATTGTTCATACTTTAGAACAAGCTTTAGAATTTATTGAAGAAGATGAGTTAGTTGAAGTAACGCCTCTATCTATAAGAATGCGGAAAAAACCTAACTAAGATTCTTTGCCTTAAATGCTTTTCTTAAAGCAATACAAGAATTTAGTAACCAATATAAATTAGCGAAAACAAACACGTAGAGTCCTGCGTAGACCTGAACAACAATAGCTAAAAAGCTTCCTGTAGTCATCGCACTTCTCATAATATCCATCCCACTATTATATTCAATATTATCAACCAACCACATAAGAGGTTAGTCCCTACGATAAATATTCGCACCCTTGCGATATCATGTTCACGTCTCTTATCATACCCATCTTGCTCGCCAAAGGAACCAAGTGCATGGGTGATAACCTTAAAATTAATTCTCATCTCCGTATGTCCTTTATATTCTCTTATTTACTTTTTTAGAGATCATAAGTGGTGCAGCTAAAACTGTTCCAAAAAATACACTTCCAATCTGTAAAATGGTTAAAGAATCCACCATGTCTCCTAAAAAAAGAAAATCATTATCTGCTGATTTTTATAAATGTAAATACATTTTTAAATTATTTTTTTATTGCTAAAAAAAGTTAATTTTTGAAAAAAAATTCTATAGGGATGATAATGATTTAATGACAGACTATTCATCTCATATTGGCATTATTGGTGGCGGTATTGCTGGGCTTACTGCTGGCTGCGCCTTGCGTCTTCAGGGTATAGAAACTGTAGTTTTTGAAAGAGCTCATGAGATTAGTGAATATGGTGCAGGTATATCAATTTCTCCAAATGCTCTTAGGCTTTTAAAAAAGCTTGATATAAAAGATGAATTGATAAAAAGCTCTTTTATTCCCAAAAGTGCTGTTTTTAATCACTTAAATAAAAAGCTTCGAGATATTCATACGGAGGTAGTTACCTCGAGTAGGCAAAAGCTAATTCAAGTTATCTATAACAAATATATTGAACTTGGTGGGGAAGTAATATTTGAGCATGAATATGTAAATTTAAATCAAGATACCTGCGAAATATCATTTAATAATGGTCATAGTTATGTTGTAAAACATATTCTTGCTTGCGACGGGATTAGGTCTTCTATCAGGCAGCAATATTTTTCTTCTTCCGGTGAGCCAGTTTATAGTGGCTATAGTGCTTGGCGCGGTATTGGTCTTTCGAGTTCAAAACAGGTTCAATTTTATTTTGGTCCAGGCTCTCATATTGTTAGCTACCCAATTGATGATGAGGGCCGCACCAGTTTTGTTGGTGTTATAAAAACAAAAGAAAGTGCAGGTGACTCTTGGAAAATGAAGGGCTCAAAAGCAGATCTTTTAGAAGATTTTAAGAATTATGATGAAAATGTTTTTTCAATCCTTGATTCTAGTGCTGACATATATAAATGGGATATCTATGTGAGGCCGCCATTAAAATCAATGTGCACAAAAAATATTACACTGCTTGGAGATGCTGCCCATCCCATGGTGCCCTTCTTGGGACAAGGGGGCTGCATGGCAATTGAAGATGCTTATACTTTTGCTGCCTTAGCAGGGAGATCAAGTAGTGACTATAAAAATACTCAAATTCTGTATCAAAAGATTCGTCTTAAGAGAAATAATAAAATACATGCGACATCAATGATGCAAGGGAAGCTAAATCATATAGAGAACTCTGTGCTAGTTTTCTTAAGGAACTTAATTCTTAAATATACCCCCATTATTTCAATTCGATTAAGAGGAATTTGGGATTACGATGTTGATGAGGAAATTAAGCAGCTCTAAAAATACAACTACTTTATTCTTACAAACATAGTCCTTATAAAAGCAAACGAGCTTTGAACCAAAAATAACATAAGACAGATTACATAAAAATTAGCTTTAGCCTTTATGTATCCAAGAATCATCAAGCCAGAGATCATAAAGATTGCAGACAATATAGCGGTCTGAAAGAGAAATATATGAATAGGGAAAAGTTTTTCATATCCCTCGTTTCTAAGACCAAGCATGCGTCTTGGAAAAATCAATAAACCCATGACGGATACTATGCAAATAACCCAGCTGACAATTGACCAGGATAGTTCTGGGTTTGAATCTGCATAAATTGCAAAAGGAAGTAAAGCGCAAAACATTGCAGAGAATGCAGAATAGGTTAATAACTGAATTCTAAAGTTATCAGGAGCGCTAAAGCCATCGGAAGTTCTGCTTAGGCCGATAAGTATTGCAGAAAATCCAACGATACCCAGTGCTACTTCTGCTATTACCTGTAATGCTTGAAAATTAGGTTCCATTATTCTCTCTCCTTAAATAAACAACACTATTGTATGAAAAATTATTAGTCCCGCATTCCTTAAACCCCATTTTTGTATGAAACTTTAGTGATGGATCATTTGCGGGTCTGGTATTAACCTCACATAAAACAGGTACATTAAGCTCGTGTGCCTCAACGAAAACAGAATCATAAATCATAGTTCCTAAACCTTGGTCTCTAAAGCCGTCTTTGATGGCAACTCGATCTACATATAAAAACTCATCAATACTTTCTTTAAAAAACTTATAATTTAAAGATTGATATTTAGCGCCTTCTTTAAAACAAATAATATATCCAACCAATTCGTTATTCAGTTTAATAGCAAGGTTAAAACTGCTCATTCCTATAAGTTCAGATAATACTGACATATCTTCTAATGAGCCAACTTCGGGCACATTAGCTTGGTTAAGATCATAGATACTTTTTAGATCCTGATCATTAACATCAGATGAAAAGGGTTGAAGAATAAATTCAGACATTGGAAGATTACTTCTTTTCTAACAAGGACATGAAAAACATAGCAACCAAAAATATAATTACATAGGGAGCATATTCAGCACTTGGAGTAATATCATTCGTGTATTTACCCACTTCTGCAATAGGTAGCAAATTTTTAAAATTAATCACTTAGTCTCAATATTTAATTGTCCAGCAAGTCCGGCACTTCTATGCTCTTCGCTCTTTTGATATTCAGAATTCATAATCATTTCTAACATAGCTTTCTTGCTTGGATATTCTGCTATGGCTACCCAATCCCATAGCTCCTCTACTTCACCTAGCATAAGCCTTTGAACCTCGCCAAAAAAACTAGATTTACCACCAACCTTTTCAAGATGCCCTTGAATTTCAGCTACATAGATTTCATACGCTTCTTTGCCTGAAAGAGCTGTTTCTCTTCCATCTGCATATTCTGCTTTATCCTTAAATTTCAATAGATTGACCATTTTTATTGGGGTTTCTGTATCTCCCTCTAAGAATCCTGCCATCTGCTCTTCATTTGGTATTAGTGCATTTTTTACTTCCATAACTACTTCCTCTAATTCTTATTTCATTTCTATAGCTTTTATAAAAGCAGGTCTTGCTTGAATTTTTGCAACATATGCTTTTATATTTTCCATTTCTTCACTAACACACCCCATCATATTAGCCATAAAGCATGAATGGCCTAGCATTACATCAGCTGCAGAAAAATCTCCAATTAAATAATCTTTTCCAGCAAGAACTTCATTAACTGGAGCTAAAGATTTTGATAATAATTTTTGTGCTTGTATCAAGACATTCTCATCTCTGCGATCAGGAGGTAATAAAATAGTTTGTACTACTATTTGATTCATAGGTGGCATCACCATGCCTTCACAATAGTGAAACCACTGCAGATACTCAGGGAATTCTGGGGCATTTACATCTGGTTTCAAACCGCCATTTTTATGCCTTGCTAGAATGTATTCAATAATAGCTCCTGATTCAAAGATAGAAACATCTCCGTCTTCTAAAACTGGAACTCTTCCAAGGGCATGTCTTGATCTATGCTCCTCTGACTTTAATCCTTCTTTTGTAAAAGGCATGATATTAACTTCATACTCAAGCCCTAATTCTTCTAATAGCCAAACTATTCGTCCAGCTCTAGTATTTGCAACGAAATGAACTTTCAACATGGTGTACTCCTAGGTTTGAAGATTCTTTCGAGCTCTATCTGCAAACTCTTTCATCTTCTTGTCATCATCTAAAATATTATCTATTGAAACCGGGACTTTGATTCCCTCTAGCATGCCTGGCTGCTTGTACATTGCATCATTCCATCTTGCTAAATTATCTAAGCCATCAACTGATATCCCTGACCACTTATGGGTTCTTGTCCAACACCAATTTGCTATATCTGCAATCGAGTAATCGTCTGCTAACCATTCACTTTTTGCTAACTGAGTATCTAGTACTTCGAACAATCTTCTGCCTTCATTTTGATAACGATCAATTGCGGGCTGAATCTTCTCAGGAAAGTATCTAAAGAAAACATTGGCTTGCCCCATCATTGGGCCGATTCCTCCCATTTGAAACATTAACCATTGAATAACTTTAGCCCTGCCTTTGCTATCTGAAGGTATAAGCATTCCTGATTTCTCAGCAAGATAAATCATAATAGCTCCCGACTCAAAGATTGCGAGATCCTCATTATCTCTATCCACAATAGCTGGGATTCTTCCATTTGCACTAATGGCTAAAAATTCTGGTTTCTTTTGATCTCCCTCACCTAGGTTAATTAAATGAGCCTTATAATCTAATTTCATGGCTTCCAAGGCGCAAGATACTTTGTATCCATTGGGAGTTGGTGAAGTGTATAAATCTATCATGCTATTCCTTAATAAAATTAATCAATGTTTGTGAAAGTTCTTTGGGCTTAGTCCACTGATAAAAGTGACCGCCCCCAATATGATCTGCGCTTATTGCATTTGGAGCCATTTTTAGAACATCGTTTTCTAATCCATTGGTTACTGGATCATTTCCAGCAAAAATGCTCAAGAAAGGTTTATCGTAATCTTTAAAAAATGCCCGTGCTTTTTTCTGCGCTTCCAAAGAAGCATCAGGAATAATTGGAACATGGCTAGGCATTGCTCTTGTTCCCATCTTAAATGAGGCATCAGGAAATGGTGCATCAAAGGCTTTTGATAGCTCTGTATAAAAAGGTGACGAATTTGTTATTCCAAGCTTATAAAATAAATAATTAATAGCCTTTTTGTAAGGAGGTAGTTTTTCAATCATCATTGAGGAAATAAAACCTGTCGGTAAATTGGCTGTCTCCCAGCAAAACTTTTGCCAATACATAAACTTTAAAGCTGGATGATCTTCTCTATTATCCATTTTGCTTATCTCTTTTCCCATGGATAATGGAGTGAGTTTAATTTTTTTATTATTTCTAAATGCTCCAACTTTATCTATAACGTCTTGTGGAACATCTGGGTTATAAGGAAGACCCGTATTACCGATAGAAACTTTTATAAAATGTTCAGGCCGAGCTGCAACTAACCTTAGGCCTATTAAGCCGCCCCAATCTTGCCCAAAAAAAGTTAAATTCCTAAAATCATTTTTCTCGAGCCACTCGACCATCCAGTCAACTTGATTTTGATAACTATAATCTTCTCTTGCTGCTGGTTTGTCTGATTTACCATAGCCTGGCAGATCAGGTGCAATAACTCTGATGCCGGCTGCTGTTAAAAAGGGAATCATTTTGGCATAAAGATAGCTCCAAACTGGCTGTCCATGCATTGCTAATAAAATAGGACCATCTCTTGGACCCTCATCAATATGATGAATCCTTAATTCTGTTCCGTCTTGGGTTGTAATATTTGTATAAACAGCTTTGTAAGGATAGTCCTTGAGATCATTGAACTGGGAATCAGGAGTTCTGAGGATTTTCATCTAGCTAGATTAATCTGCTAGCTAACAGAGCAGGTCATATCTTGACCACAGCATAATGGAGATTTAATTTTTCCGTGCTCATTAGGGCACTCAGATATCTGAACTGAAGTTCCGTCATCTAAATCTAACATTCCATTTACTAAGGGAGCGTCGCAGGCTCCACATGATGCATTAACCGACATTCCGCATTGATTACATGAATAAGTTGCCATTTATGTTCCTCTTAAAATTCTATTTATCATAACAATAAATAAAGATATTCATATTATAATATATGAAATGGCATATTCAATGCCACACGAGGGGAATATAAGATGTCTAAAGTTTCTGGCTATTGCGATCCAGCATTTACAAAAATAGGAAATGTGTTTACCAAGGCTATTGAATCGGAATATGAGCTAGGCGCTTCTCTTGCGATTGAATATAAAGGCAAGACAGTCTTAAACATGTTTGGTGGTCATAAAGATATTAAAAGAACTAAGCCCTGGGAAGAAGATACTATTGTAAATGTATTTTCAGTAACCAAAGGCATTGCTGCAACTTGTATCGCTAAGCTTATTGATGAAGGCAAGCTTGATGTTAATAACAAGGTCTCATTTTACTGGCCTGAATATGGCTGCAACGGAAAAGAAAATACTAAAGTAAGTGATTTGTTATGTCATAGATCTGCAATGTTTGGTTTCCAAGAAGGAATGCCTTCTGGTTCATGGCAAAATTGGGAAGCATTTACCAAGGCGCTTGCATCACAAAAACCTTTTAAAGAACCAGGAACATCACAAGGCTACCATGCGCTTACTTTCGGCTGGCTTGTAGGAGAAATTGTTCGCAGAGTTGATGGAAGGCATGTTGGGCAATATTTTAAAGAAGAGATTGCGGAACCTTTAGGAATTGATTTTCAGATTGGTCTTAGTGAAACTGACTTTGACAGGTGTGCAGACATGATCATGCTTCCTGATAGCGGGAAAGGAAATCCTATTGATTATATAAAGTATGTACCAAATTTTATTTTACCTAAACGATTTTGGAATATGAAAGAGGCGGTCAAAGGTGGTGATTTTAAAGTAGCATTTGAACCAAGAGACGAGGATGCTGAGGGTTATCATAATTCTGCTGATTGGCGCATGGCTCAAGTCCCTTCAGCTAATGGTCATGGAACTGCTCATAGTCTTGCAAAGCTTTTTGGAATTCTAAGCAATGGTTGTCAAAGAGATGGTCAAATGATAATGAAACCTGAGACGTTAGCTTATGCGACAACACCACTTTCTTCTGGGCCAGATTCAGTTTTATTTGGTTCTAATATTACATTTGGTCTGGGTTATGAATTAGGGAAAAACTCTATGCCAGTTGGAAACTTTGCTCCGACATTCAAGGGTGCAATGTTTGGCCATGCCGGTGTTGGTGGGGCTGTTGCCTTTGGTGATGTTGAAAATCAATTAGGTTTTGGTTTTGTATGTAATCAGATGCATGAAGTTAAAAATTTATATAAAACTGTTAATGAAATAATGGATGCTTTATTTTCTGAACTCGAAAATAGTTAGTTAATATTGACTTAGACTTAGCTCTAAGCAATATAATTATTAAAAATAAGAAACAATAGGAGACTCTTATGCCAGAAATGTCACCCTTTGGATGGTTCCATACAATTATGGGAATAGCTGCTTTGTTAAGTGGCGCCTACTCAATAATTAAATATAAAATTCTTGAATCTAAGAATAACTCTGCAAAAATTTTTTTACTAACAACAGTCATAACCTCTGTATCCGCTCTGATGATATATAAGCAAGGTAGTTTTGGTGTCGCCCATATGCTTGCAGTAGTAGCCTTAGTAGCCGTAGCTGGGGGCATGATGATGGAAAAGAGATTAATTTTTGGTTGGCTGTGTCCCTACTTTCAAGCAATAAGCTATTCTGCTCTTTTCCTATTTCATATGATTCCAGCAATTACAGATGGATTAAGGCGTCTTCCTGTTAACGATCCAATTGCTAAAAGCTTTGAAGACCCATTGATACTAGGATTTTATGTAGCATTTCTGGCTGCATATATAATTGGTGTTTTTGCACAGATGGTATGGATAAAGAAAAATAAAATAGTTTAAAGGAGTTCAAAATGTTTGAAGTATATCAACCGGTCTTATTAGGTTTATGGTTAACGCTGAGCATAATTATTATTCAAGCCATGGTTCTTGTAAGGGCTCATAGAAGCGAAAAAGGTTATAAAGTTGGAGTTATAGATCCCGCTTTAGGCCAAGCTTCTTTTTTCTTTAGAGCTCATAGAACATTTTGGAATTCGCTAGAAAATATCATCCCACTTTTTGGCATGGCTATTCTTGCGATGATGGCTGGCTACAGCCCACATAAATTATCAGTCGTGGTCTGGATTTATGCTGTAGTTAGAATTATTCATATGGTAATTTATTACAGAGTAGCAACTGATAAAAATCCAAGTCTTAGAAGTATCTTTTGGGTAATAGGCCTATTTACCAATATTTATTTAATGGTAGATTTGGGAATTCATTTATTAGGCTAATCTAAATTAACAAATTCGCCCGCATGATAATGTAGGTTTATTTGTGATTGAATTTTTTCTTGTTCTAAGGGTTTTATTAAAAGGAACTTACTAATAAAGCCTGTGGTTTTTTCAGGATTTGAGCCAGTGATAAATAATTCTTTAGCGCCAAGAATATTACATGCTCGCAATGTTCTTTTGTAATCCATCCCCAATCTAAGGAACCCAAAGAGCTTGACCTCTTCAGCTAAAAGAATAGCTATGTCAGCTTTTAATAATTTTGTACTAGATATAAATTATAGTCAAAATAGTTAATTAGTCCTGAAGATATCATTTTTTTTTAATCACGTTAAAATAGGTTTATTCAATATAGTTAAGGAGCTTAATTGAGCTATAGAAAATCTAAATTATTGGTCAATATTCCTGAGCGCTTTTTGGCGCAAAGAAATAGATTGTTATCTTATGTAGGCACTGGCCTACTTTCAGTTACAGGCTGGAAAGTCACTGGACAAATACCTGACATGAAGAAGCTTTTAGTTATTCTTGCGCCCCATACTTCTAACTGGGATTTTGTTTATGGCATGGCAATGGTGCTTAGCCTTAAGATAAAAATTTATTGGCTTGGCAAACACTCTATATTTAAAAAAGGTGTTACTCGTTTACTAAAAAGTTTAGGTGGTATTCCTGTCAACCGTAATGATTCTAAAAATATTATTAACGATGTTCTAGATATTGCTAATCGTGAGGGGGGTATTCTTATAGGCCTTTCTCCAGAAGGTACTAGAAAAAAAGCTGAAAAATGGAAATCTGGATTTCTAAGAATAGCGCAATCAATGGAGTGTCCAATCCTTTTAGTTGCTATAGATTATCCTTCTAAAGAAATTAGCTTTAGAGAACTCTTCTACCCAACGGGAGACAATCAAAGAGATATTGAATATCTCAAAAAATACTACAAAGACTTTATGGGAAAAATACCAGAGCACTTCTAGTATTAAGTTTTAATCTTATTTAGGAATTCCTGTTTTGAGTATTATGTTTTGAGTAGTAGGCCCCTTCACTTCAAATTTAGCCTGTTCAAAAGATGGAGCTGCCATTCTTCCCATAACATTATTAGAAAATCCATATTGTTCTTTTGGGATTCCAAGAAAGTTTTTATCCATTTTTCCATTCCCATTTAAATCAACAAAGACTGCTATAGCATATTCACCATGCGGCAACATTCCATCTATGCCTGATAAATTTAGGTCTATTTCCCCTGCATCATTAAAGCATGACTCTTCTTCAGACTCGTTTTCAACTGAACTCTCAAATCCTGCTGCATTTTTGCATATGGTTAAACGCAGAACTCCTGGTTTATCTAAATTTAAAATATTTAGAGTTAGATTTGATTCTTCAGCTGAAGCTTTAGGTATAAATACCAAGCAAGTGAAAACAAGAGTTAAAAATACTGCATTATTCTTGGTTAATTTTTTAAATATTTGAGAAATCATTGAGGAATTCTATACATAGCGCATATTTTATTGCCAGATGGATCAACCAAATAGGCTAGGTATAGCTGAACACCGCCGCCCTCTCTGATTCCAGGGGAGTCACACAATTCAGGCGTTTTAGAGCCTGCTGCAATTCCTGCTGCATGCCATGCATCAATCATTTCTGTACTAGATGCATTAAAACCTATAGTGCTCCCATTTCCATGCGTGGCTACCTCGCCATTAATGGGCTGTGAAATTAAAAAGCTATTACCCCTATTAACAAAATACACATATCTGGTATGACCATCGTGATTCATTGATAGCTTGCCTGCCTGGGCACCAAGTGCTGGCATAGTTTTATCATAAAATATTCTAGATTCTTCAATATCATTCGCTCCAAGCATTACGTGACTAAACATTTATCTCTCCTATTTTTTGTATGTCTATTATGTGTCTCAATTCTTACAAAATAAAGCTATATCCTTTGCTGGTATTTCTAGCTGCCAATTATTCTGTTCTGCAATTACCTCAAAAGTCTTTTGTGAATAAAAAACAACATGGGTTGGATCCCTTCTGTAATACCAATTTTCAAAAAGCTTATCTTCAGTTAAAAAAGTAGTCATTACCCCAAGCCACGCATCTGGTAGTAAAAGTGCATCAAAGGTTTTAAATTCTTTATTTGGATTAAAAAAATGCTCTGCTGTTTCTGTGCAGGTTATAAAGTTATATTTTTTAGAGAAGATGTCTTGATTAGGGTAAAAAAATGGATCATACAGATCCATATCATAGCCATCTGACTTTAGCATCTCTGCTAATGCAGGCCCATGGCCACAACCAAAATCAAGACCCTTGTCATCGGGATTTAATTTTGCCATTAAGGGCTCTGATAATTTAGATAAAAATTTGAGATATGCCGGGTCACCTATTGCATTTTGATGCTCTAAGTATCTGCTTTTTTCAGTGATAGGATCTATATGAAATGCCTTATCTAAGAATTTTACTAAGCAATTTGTACAGTCCCAATAGATCTTTTCATCTTTTGTTATAAAAGACTCTACTTGATTGCTGTTGCAAACAATACAGCTCATTTTTACTTAGTTAAATATTCTGAAATTGCATCTACTGCCAAAAAGCTAGTGGCAAATAGAAAATCATCAGATGATTCTGGGAAAGAAGACAATTTAACAATAACTACTCCATTGTTTTGATTGATATAAATTGTTTGCCCATGAATGCCTATGCAGAGCATAGTATCAATATTCATTACCCAAACTTGATTCATATAGTGGCCTCCTGGCAACATCATTCCATATGCACTCTCTGCAAAACGCTGTTTGTAGCCCTCATCACCTTCTCTTGTAGATTTGATCCATGATGCTGGAACAATTTGTTGTCCGTTATAGTTGCCATCATTGAGCAACATCAAACCAAATCTAGCTAGATCTCTTGCACAAGCATTCATGCCAGCGCCTACATAAGGAAAACCAGTTTTATCTACAACTATTGCGGCATCTTGCTCTGGTCGAAGTTTTTGCCAAATATGCTTTTCAATTAAGTCTTGGCACCTTTCACCCGTTGCTCGCTCTATAGCCATAGCAACAATATTGGTAAGTACAGTTCGATAATGATACTTTTCGCCGTCTAATTGCTCTTTACTTTGAAGCGATAAAGCATAATCAAATAAGGTTGAAGGTGTTTCTGCATTGACTAAGTGCGGTCTCCACCCCACTACAGCTGTCTCATGCCAGAAATCAGCCTGAGGGTCTGAGTAATCCTCTCCATATTCTACTGCAGCAGACATATCTAAAGCATGTTGGAGCTTAGTCTCGGAAAAAACTGTATCTTTGAATTCAGGAACATAGTCTGAGACATTTTTATCAGGATCTATAATGCCTTTTTCATACAGGATTCCTGTGAGCATTCCTACGAATGATTTTGTTACAGAATTAAGCAAGTGCAAGCTATCTGGTCCCATATTATTCATATACTCTTCATGAATTAAAGCCCCATCTTGTAAAACTAAAAAGGCATCTGTATAAGTAGCATCTAGCATCTGACGAATAGATTGCTTATTGCCCTCTAAATTATCAAATTCTACAGCCTCAATAGAGTGTAAATTCATGGGAATATCTGATGCAGGGCCTGAACCTCTTTTTAGTCTGGCTGTTGGAAACAGTCCTTGAATATTCTGAAAGCTCTCTCTGTTAAAAGGTGGGTAGCCCCAATTATCATGGGTGACTTGTTTTTTGCTCATAGTAAGTTTTCTTCTCTTTTATTTGCGTGGAGGCATGCCGTGAACCATGGTTATAGATTTAGTATCTGCTCCAGCTCTTCGGTGCTCTGATAAGGCTTGATATTCTGGATCATTAAACCAAGCTTCTGCATCTGCTTCAGAAGGAAATTGAAAAATAATCATTCGACCTGCTCTTGGCTCTGAACCTTCTAAATGTTTTGGGCTGTCATCAAAAGTAATAAAAGAACCGCCGTGTTTTTTTAATATTGGAAAGAAGCCTTTTTCATATTTTCTATATTCACTTGGATCTTCATGGGTCTCTAGATTAGCAATCATATAAACTGGGGTGTCTGACATGCAATTTCTCCTTACTTATTTATTCAAATATCTTATACCATTTTGCTATAGCTTGGCCTATTTCAACAGGTGAGTCCTCTTGAATAAAGTGAAGCCCTTGAACAGTTACCTCTTGTTGATTTGGCCATGTTCTGCAAAATTCACGCTGTCGCCCGGTCAAGATTGAGCCTGGTTCTGCATTGATGAATAGTTTGGGCATCTGGCTGCTTGCCATAAATGCTCCGTATGTATTTACTAAGGCCACCACGTCTTCAGGCTCGCCTTCAATAGGAATCTGGCGTGGCCAATTTAATAAAGGTTGGCGGTCATCACTTTTTAAATGGGGTGCTCTATAAGCATTCATTTCTGCATCGGTAAGCTTGCGTATGATTGATGAGGGTAGAACTGCTTCTATAAACATGTTTCTATTAAGAATTAAGTCTTCTCCTTTATCAGAACGAAAACCTTTAAAAATTCCAACAGCACCTTCATGCCAGTCATCCCAGCTCATTGGTTTGACGATTGCTTCCATGTAAGCAACGCCTTTAACATCTGCAGAATGGCGCATAGCCCATAAAAAACCGATGCCGCTGCCCCAATCATGGATAACAAGGGTGACTTTTTTATCTGCTCCAATGGTCTTAAGCAAGCCTTCAACATAATTATAAGCAACCTCAAGGGAATATCTTTCTGGCCCCTCGCTGGCTGGTAATTTGTCAGAGTCTCCTTGTCCTATAAGATCCGGAACAATAACTCTACCTAAATCAGTTAGCTCAGGGATAATATTGCGCCATAAAAAAGACGAGGTAGGGTTCCCATGAAGCAGAACTATAGGATCTCCAGAGCCGTCCTCAACATAAGCTATTTGCTTCCCAGCTACGCTAGCAAACTTTTTTTCGTACTGCATGATTTCGTTTATCATTATGTAACTCCTTCTTTAATTATAGGTCGCTTATTGTATTCATTAAACTTTCTTCTAGAGTGTGCCTAGATAAACATTCTCTTTGGGGTATGGCTCCCTCAGCAGGAGTAGCAACCCATATAGAGGCTGGCTGGTTAGTAGTTAATTCCCAAGTTGTTCCGCTTTCAAGGGAAATAAAAGTATATGAAATGTCTAGTTGAATATTAGTAGTGCTCTCATTAATTTCTTCAAATTCTATAAGCAGTTTGGCCTTTAAAGAGGATTCAAAAATCCTATCAATATAATCAACATATATTTCATTATTCATCATTCCACAATTTATATACAAGGAAGCTTCGGTGAGATTGATTTGAGCAATAATATTTTTGTTTTCTTTAGCCTGATTAAGAATCATAAAATCCTGGCTAACTAATGCAGATATATCGGACTGGGTAGATACAAGATCTTGATTAAGAGTAATGGAGAAATCTTGAAAGGGTTGTTCGACTGGTGCAAAGTATTGATTTTGCTTCAGCTCACCACAAGCTGTTAAAAATAACACTAAGACAATAGTTAGTTTTTTATTTAATGCAATTGTCATTTGGTTTAAGCGTTGCCATAAAAAACAACATCATAGCCCTGGTTTTCTAGACATATTTCTATATTTGAATATTCCCTATATTTGCCAGTTGCTTGAGTGGCCCAAATTGCACCTCCCCCTGCGAGGACAACCATAGAGCCCCCCAATACTGCTAGTGGACCAAAGAACCCACCGCCTGCAGTTGCTATTACATATAAACCGTTGGCCACAATAGTTGCTCCGACTCCTGTCCCAAGCTTATTAGTCAGATTAGCCTTGTCTTTTGAGGATAATATGCATTTGGATAAATCTTCATCAAAGCTTAATTGATTTACATTCTCAGCTTTTAATACATAAATAGGGGTGTTGATTATGTGAAAATAATTATCCTGGCTTGGGCTCTCTATTGCTGTATTTGAAATACACCCGCTTAATACAAGAAATGTCGAGAGGATATAAATCCTTTTAAGTTGTTTCATAACTTTCTACCCGCAATAAAATATCTTCAGGCAATATAAATGCTCCTCTTTCCAGATGCCATATTTGTGTAATCTGGCTGACTTTTAGTTTGCCATACAGGTGAGGAAATGCGCTCTGTCGTCTATCTTCTGGTTTTGTAGTTTCATATTTCAGTTTATCTTTTACAACTTCATAGTCTGGCTGCAGCAAAATTACTTTATCCTGATCGGAGAAATAAAAGGCTAGTGTTGCTGCCAGCTGTTGAGCCGTTGATAGGTGAATAAAACCATCTTTTGTATCTAAGTCTGTTTCTATAATACCGCTTTGAGAGGCTCTTTCCCATTCCTCCGGAGTAAGAATTTTATAAAATACTTTGTTCATTTGATATGCTCAATTAATAAAGTAGGTACGTTATGAGTATGCGATTTAATGGTTGCTACAAGCGTATTATCTTTTATTCCCTTCTGCACAGGGGTAACATCCACACCTTCACTAATAAGCCTCTGATAAGCATCTTCAATATTCTTAACTTCCCAGGCTAGTCCCCATAATTGATCATTTGCTGGCTGGTCATCCTTGCTTTCTATAACTTCTATGGTGGTTTTATTAAGCCTGAAAAAAAGCATTCTTTTTTTCCAATGCTCTATGGTTTTATCTAAAGCTAATCTTATTTTAAAAATATCTTGGTAAACCCTAATAAATCCATCTGCATCATTAGTATGTATCACCACGTGATCTAACTTACTTATAGACGAAGGCTTATGGTCTATCAAGGGTAGATCTCCATCAGTATGTTGAATAATAAATGAAAATAATCCTCTAGTTAGTTCTGGAGGTAAAAAGAGGTTTTTCCATTTTCTAATCTTTTGATCATTTAGGTTGTTTCCTTCTCCCTCAGACACATCCCCAATGCTAAAGCCTTCTACTTTTATAGAAGTAGAAGCCTCTTTAATGTTATCTGTTCCAAGAACTATTCCGGTCAAGCCTTCACCATTTGCTTCAAGGGCGTTGTTTACTAATGCAGCACCAAGGCCATCTCCATTAGCAGCCAAGAGTTCGAAGTAGGTATTTTGAAAATTGAATATTGAATTAATGGTGCCCAATTCTTTATGTTCGCCTCGCCAAGCTGAGGGCATACCAAATATTTTTGAGTAATCCTGTTCTGCTTTATCTAAATCTTTTACAGCGATGATTAAATGATCTAATGAACTAATCATTATATGTATCTCGTAAAAATTCAGAAATCTTCAGTCGAATAATTTGATCTTCGTCATCTGAAAAACCATAGTGGCCACCATTTTCAATCGTCAGCAATTGATGATTGTCTTTCAGCTTCTTGTCTAAAAGAATAGCTTGATCATATGGCACCCAGGAGTCCTTGGCTCCATGAATAGTTAATACTTTTGGTGAATTTAAGCTTATTAAGTTAATGGGTGATAAATTTTTTGATGCCTCCTCAGGATCTAAGTCTGAGGGTAGCCATGTTTTAACGTAATTTGAAAAAGAAAAGAATTTATTTTCATCAAGAAACTTTGAGGTTTTTTCAATTTCAGTTATGCCAAAAAGGTTTATGACTGCTTTAGGCCTTGTTGGTGTATTGCAAGAATGTTCAAGATTATATTTATTAGAAAATCCTACCATTAAAGCAAGATGCCCTCCTGCACTTGCACCAGATACAATAATGTCATTGATAGAGAGATTTTTTAAAGTTGCATCGTCAACAATTTTTTTATACGCACATATAACATCATTTACTCCATTTGGAGCTGTATCTTCACCAATTCTGTAACCTATCATGTAAACATTTAGATTTTCATGATCCGTAAAATGATTGTGAAACCTCTTAATCCATCTTTCTGAACGCTTATCCCCAAAAAGCCAGCCGCCCCCATGAATCCATATTAAAACTTTATCTGACGACCCTTCGTAAAAATCAATTTTTTGCTTTTCATGGTTTCCATATGAAATTTCACTTGGATTTAAGTTCTCTTCTGAGAATGCTATAAAAGGCATTAGTAGTAACAGGCTTAAAAGGTTTTTCATTAAATTGTAAAAATTAATACTATGTTGTGGTTAAAGGCTTTGTGTCTATCTTGTTGATTATGATGTAATAAAGTGGTGTCGTCATTAAGAGATAGACCAATATCTGAGCGCCAATCACTTCAAAAGTAATTGCGCCAAAAAGCATTAAATATGTATACATTTAAGTATTCTACAACAACAATCCTAACTATTTATTGACCGCAGGCATCTAAGTCTATAACCTGCATTCATCTGAACTTTCTCAAACCCTATTTAATTAAAAATGTCATTCAAAGAACTCGGCTTATCCGAACCAATACTAAAATCTCTAGAAGAGCTTCAGCACACAGAACCTTCTGAAATTCAACAACAAGCAATCCCAATTATTCTTGCTGGCAAGAATCTCATGGCTGCTGCACAAACAGGCACAGGTAAAACAGGAAGCTTTGTTCTTCCAATGATTGAAATGCTGCACGAACAAGCAAAGCCTTACAGTAAAAATATTCATGCTCTTGTGTTGACTCCAACTCGAGAACTTGCAGCCCAGGTAAGAGAAAGTGTTAATAGTTATGGCAAATTCACCTCTATCACCTCCACCGCTGTCTTTGGTGGGGCAAAAATATTCCCACAAAAAGCCAAGCTTAAAAAAGGGTTAGATGTTTTGGTTGCAACTCCAGGACGATTATTGGATTTAATTAATCAGAGAGCAGTCAAGTTAGACCAAGTAAAAATACTTGTATTAGATGAAGCCGATCATATGTTGGACATGGGTTTCATTGATGACATCAAAAAGATTATTGGTATGACCCCGTCTGTTAGACAAAATTTACTCTTTTCAGCGACCTTCTCTCCACAAATTAAAAAGCTAGCTCAGTCGCTGGGTGATGAGTTGGTAGAAATTAGTGCTCAATCGCCAAATACTACTGTCAGCAAGATCAAGCAGGTGGTTTATCATATTGATAAGAATAAAAAGAACGATTTACTAGCTCATATGATTAAAGACGAGCAGTGGAGCCAAGCATTGGTTTTTTCAAGAACCAAGCATGGGTGTGAAAAAATTGCTGCACATCTCAATGCAGCAGGAATTCAGGCAGGTACTATTCATGGAGACAAGACCCAGGGAGCAAGAACTAAAGCACTAAGAGAATTTAAAGAAAAGGCTGTACGAATCTTGGTTGCCACAGATGTTGCTGCTAGAGGAATTGATATTAGCAACCTACCTTTTGTAGTAAATTTTGATATGCCTACTTATCCGAATGATTACATTCATAGAATTGGTAGAACAGGTCGAGCTGGACAAGAAGGAACTGCTATCTCTCTCATGAGCGTTGATGAGCATAAGTTTTTACGAGGCATTGAAAGTCTGCTAAAAATTAAAATTGATCAAACCAGTCATGAAACTTTTAAACCAACCGAAAAGCCTTCAGGCGGCGGTGGTGATTCTAGATCAAGAAAGCCAAGGGGCAGAAAACCAGCCTTTTCAGGAAATAACCGAAGCTCAGATAGTAAATCTAGAAATAGTTTTTCAAAACCGGTAGGCAGTGGGGCCGGAAGACCTGGTGGCAATAGTTCGAGACCGGGTGGCAGTGGAGCCGGAAGACCTGGTGGCAATAGTTCGAGACCTGGTGGCAGTGGAACCGGAAGACCAGGTGGCAATAGTTCGAGACCTGGTGGCAGTGGAGCTGGAAGACCAGGCGGCAGTGGAGCCGGAAGACCTGGTGGCAATAGTTCGAGACCTGGTGGCAGTGGAGCTGGAAGACCAGGCGGCAGTGGAACCGGAAGACCGGGTGGCAGTGGAGCCGGAAGACCTGGTGGCAATAGTTCGAGACCTGGTGGCAGTGGAGCTGGAAGACCGGGCGGCAGTGGAACTGGAAGACCTGGTGGCAATAATGCTGAAAAGCCTAGTGGCAATAAAGCAAAAAAACCATACAATAAC
>Ga0209709_10000592_pt1 | contig 34440 bp, 30 predicted proteins | sample ArcticOcean_MG_C_2_FD_187435 | JGI IMG/M metagenome (GOLD analysis project Ga0209709, IMG submission 187435) | Marine microbial communities from western Arctic Ocean - ArcticOcean_MG_CB4_136 (SPAdes) (version 2) | ecosystem: Environmental > Aquatic > Marine > Oceanic | place: Arctic Ocean... | reverse complement strand
ACTAGCGAAGATATAGGTCTTAAAATCTATGGAAAGGGAATTATTGAGTTATTGGGAACACATTCAATTAATGACATTTATATGCTTCTCATTTCAGATGAAGATTTATTTAAATTACCTCATACTTTTTTAAGATACATATTATTCTCTATTGGATTATTTCTAATGATTTATGCTTTTTCATTATCTTTGAAGAAAGATATTCAGCCGCATTTGATAATTAAAAATATCACATTAATATTGATAACATTATACTTTTTATTAAACCTTCTTACTCCTAATGGATTAAGCTTCATTAGTTTATTGTTAACTATCATATCTCTTTACTACATTATATTTTGCAAAAGAAAAATAGTCATGGATATTAATGAAAAAATATTAATATCTTCGCTCCTAGTAATTTTTTATTACGCTCTAACATCTGCAATAACTCATGATTCTAATATACGTGAGCTTGATAATTATACACGTTTTCTTTTCGCTATCCCTATCTATATTTTTTTAAGAGATATTAAAATTAAACCAGAATTAATTTTTAATATTATCAATATAAGTAGCATATTAATTGGTTTATATGCATTATATGCATCACTAATAGACGGACAAAGCAGAGTATATGGGTATACAAGTACTACAACCATATATAGCAATATTAGTATGCTTCATTTCTTTTTTTCATTTATATTGTTTAATTATAATAAGAATTCGTCAAAGTCAACCACCCTTTCCTTATTAGGGATGTTGTTTGCAATATCAGCTGTTATGCTTACTGGTAGCAGAGGACCCTTATTTGCTATTCCTTTAGTTTTTTTATTTTTCTTATTAAAGAATAGAATTTTTTTATTTAATGTTAAACATATTATGATAACTCTTTTAATGATCACATTATTTTCATATCTATCTGGCGTGACTGATAGAGTGATAGATGGCTATAATGATGTAAAGCTAAATATTAATAGTACATCAAGTCCGTCATGGAAAAGTACAGGCTCTATAATGCCAAGAATTATTCTTTGGAAGGGTTCTATAAATATGATCAAAAAAAATCCTTATTCAGGAGTTGGATTAGATAAATTTAATAAAAATATTGTTAACCAAATTAATAATAAAGAAATTCCAGCTATAAGGGCAGACTTTGATAATCCATCTGGAGGTTTTAATCATGCTCATAATCAGTATCTTGACTTATTTGCTAAAACTGGAATATTTGGGCCTATACTCTTGTTACTATTATTATCTATTTATTTTAAAATATTTTATTTCGCGCTAAGTTTTAAAAATGAAACAATGGTTTTTGGGCTATTAGGAGCTACAACTATTATTTCTTATTCTTCCTTTATGTTTAGCCATGTCGTACTTGCACACCAACACTCTATATTATTTATGCTATATACTCTTATGATTTTTGCATCTATAATTTCAAACAGAATTAATAATAAGGATCAAATATGAAATTAACTATAATAGGTACGGGCTATGTAGGCCTTGTAACTGGAGCATGTTTTTCAGATGTTGGGCATAACGTTTGCTGCCTTGACTCTAATAAGAAAAAAATTAATAATTTAAATAAAGGTATTATGCCTATATATGAGAATGGACTAGAAAAGCTTGTAGCTAAAAATACCAAGTCTAATAGGCTATCTTTCACTTCATCGTATTCTACAGCTATAGGTCATTCAGATATTATATTTCTAGCAGTAGACACTCCGTCGCAAGAAGATGGCTTCGCTGATTTGACTAGTATCAAGAAAGCATGCAATAGCATTACTGAACATATGACAACTAATAAAATTATTATTGAGAAATCAACTGTGCCAGTAGGGACATCTGAAGTACTATTAGATATATTTACAAAAAAATTAAAAAAATTAAAAAAGAACCTCACTATAAAAATAGCTTCAAACCCTGAGTTTTTAAAAGAAGGTTCTGCTATTGAAGATTTTAGTAGGCCAGACCGAATCATTGTAGGCACATCTGATTTAGAGGTACAAACCTTGTTTGATAATATCTATAAACCTTTCAATAGAAGGAAAAATAAAATTCAAAATATGAGTGTCAAGTCTGCTGAATTCACAAAGTATGCGGCCAACTCAATGTTAGCTACAAAGATTAGCTTTATTAATGATCTTGCGGTTATTGCTGATAAATTAGATGTTGATATTGAAGACATAAGAATTGGCATTGGTTCTGATAAAAGAATAGGGTATGAGTTTCTTTATCCAGGATGTGGCTATGGAGGCTCTTGCTTTCCAAAAGATGTAAATGCATTAATAGGCACAGCAAAAAAATTATCCCATAACTCTTCGCTATTAAAAGCTGTCAACCTGACGAATGACAAGCAAAAAACCTATCTATTCTCTAAAATAAAAAAATATTTTAAAAATAATCTGAAAGGTAAAACTATTGGCGTATGGGGACTTTCTTTTAAACCTAATACGAATGATATTAGATATGCCCCGAGTATTGAAATGATTAAATTAATACTTGAAAGCAAAGCTTCTGTTCTGGCATATGACCCAATTTCAAGTTTGAAAGAAGAAACCAAGATATATGGGCATAAGCTATACCGTGAGACAAAAAATTACTCTGCAGCTATTAAGAATGTTGATGCATTGTTAATTTGCACAGAATGGAAAGAATTCTGGTCAATTGATACTGCCTTGTTTGTTAAATCAATGAAAAAACCTGTAATATTTGATGGGCGTAATATTTATCCTCTTGATAAGTTTATAGGTACTGGGATCAAGTATTTTGGTATAGGAAGAAACTACGAAGGCTAAGATATTTGCCCTTAATATTGACAAGGCTTTTTTATTATTCTAATCTGTTCTTAGGGTGAACATATGTGGGCAGTAGCACAGACTAAGCCAAAGCAAGAATGTAGAGCGCAAGTAAACCTTAATAATCAAGGTTTCACCTGTTATCTTCCAATTATTAAGCGGCAGAAATTTCAAAGAAATGCTTGGGTTTTGTGCAAAGAAGTGTATTTCCCCAACTATATCTTTGTTTTTCTAGACCCTGAAAACTCTAATCTCTCAAAAATTAACAATACTTTTGGTATTTCTAGATTACTTATAAATAAGGATTTATCCAGCCCTTATTTTTTAGACCAAGATTATATAGATTTATTAAAGCATAGTATTGATAATAAAGGTTTAGAAATCAATGGTATAACAAAAGGATCTAAAGTTTCTATTACTAATGGTAAGCTTTCTAATTTTACCGCTATCTTTCTTGAAAAGTCTGGCGAGGCTAGATCCAAAGTTCTCATCTCTCTTTTAAATAATGAATACATCACTACTGTTGAGAGTAATGCCATAGAGCGTGTGTTTTAACTTGATATTGATTTATTCTTATATTAATATGTTCATTAGTTGAACATATAAATTCAACTGCGGTAGCTATCCTAAACCCATATAATGAAAATATCAATAATACTCCCATTCTATAATGAAGAGAAAACAATAGGATTAACGATTGAGTGCCTCAGAAGTCAGATTTTAATAGCTAATGAGATCATCTTTGTTGATTCTGGTTCGGATGATAATACGGTAAAAATTATTAATGAGGCAGCTACAAAGTACCCTGCCTTACATATAAAAACACTTTTCTCTGGAAAGATGAGTCCTAGTAGCTCTGTAAATTTAGGTATTAAGAAATCTATTAATAATATGATTGTATATATGGACTGTGGGCTTGATATTCCACCTGATTGGCTAGAAAGCCAAGCTGCTAGTTATAATAAGAAAAAAGCAGACATTATTTCAGGAAGAATTTATACAGAAGGTATGAATATAGTAGATAAATGTTTTATTGCACATACATATGGTTTTAGGAATAAATGTATATGCTTAACAGGATCACTAATGGATAAATTGATCTTTAAGGATATTGGGTATTTTATTGAAAACTGTAGAGCTGGATATGATATTGATTTTATAAACAAAGCAAGGCAGAAGTCATTGACAAGAAGTATTAACAAAGATGTTTGTCTGAGATATTTCGGTATTAATTTTGCGGCCAATATTAGAGATGGTTATAATAAAATAAAAATATACTCTAAATCCGGATGGAATGCTTATGGAGACAGGAAACCATATTTATATTTTTTGATGTTAATTATATCTTTGTTGATCATTTATTTTTCTCAAGTGATCTATATTATGGCATTCATAATTAGCTATCTTATGATTAGAGGGTATGTAATTCCATTCTATAAATCTAAGACAGTTTTCGAGGCAATGAGCATTAAATTTTTTACAATGTTGCCAGTAACCGCCTTACTTTTTGATATCGCTAGAATCAATGGTTATACAGAAGGGCTGTTTACAAAAAAATAAAACTCTATAGATATATATGAAAAAAAATATTATTGAAAATAACTATAAACTCACATCAGATGATCTTAATATATTAAGACACCTAGAGTCTGAGCAGAAAGTTAGTCAAAGAGAGTTATCAAACTCACTAAATATAAGCCTGGGTAAAGTTAATTTTATAATAAGAGCTTTGATCGAGAAAGGTATTGTAAAAGCTCAAAATTTTAAAAATAATAAGAATAAAAGAGCTTATGCATATTATATAACAAAAGAAGGAATTCAAGAGAAATCTAAATTAACATTAAAATTCTTTCAGAGAAAGATGAGAGAATATGATAATCTGAAAAAGGAATTACGTGATTTAGAAGCTGAGATTAAAAAAAATAAACAAGAAGAGGATTTTAGTTAACATGTCAACGCACTATAAAAACATTAATCTAAAAAATAAAAAAGTTCTTGTAACTGGGGCAGATGGTTTCATAGGTTCGCATTTAGTTAAAGCTCTTCTAAAAGAAGGCTCAGATATAAGAGCTATGGCGATGTATAATTCATTTAATAGCTGGGGATGGTTAGACCACTTAGACACAAAAACTCTTAAAGATATTGAAGTATATCCGGGTGATATGCGTGATAGAAAATCAGTTGAAAATGCATGCAAAGGTATTGACATTGTTTTTCATCTGGCATCATTAATAGCTATCCCTCAATCATATTATTCTCCATATGCATACCTTGAAACCAATGCTACAGGTGCATTAAATTTACTTGAATCTTGCTTAAGTTCTAAGGTAGAAAAAATAATTCATACATCAACTAGTGAGGTATATGGCGAATATGACTCTGTTCCAATAAGTGAATCAAATAAAAATATTGCACGATCTCCATATTCTGCAACCAAGATAGCAGCTGATCAACTTGCCTATTCATATTTTAGTACATTTGATCTTCCAATTTCAATAATTAGACCTTTTAATACATATGGTCCTCGGCAATCTAATAGAGCAATTATACCAACTATCATTACTCAAATATTAAACGATACACATATAGAGTTAGGAAGCTTATATCCAACTAGAGATTTTACATATGTTGACGATACAGTATCGGGCTTCATATCTATTGCAAAAAATAAGCATAGTATTGGAGAAATCATAAATATTGGCTCAGGATATGAAATATCGATTGAAAAACTTGTTGAATTAATACAGTCAATAATGGGTACTAGTTTAATAATTAAAACTGATAAAAAAAGAGAAAGGCCGATTAAAGGTGAGGTTTTCAGGTTAAAAGCAAATATCAATAAAGCAAATAAATTAGTAAATTGGCAGCCTTCTTATAAAGGAAAAAAAGGTCTTGAGTTGGGATTGAGAGAGACTATAGAGTGGTTTTCGAATAAAGAAAATCTAAAATTATATAAATCATCAATATATAATAAATAAATGAAAAGCTTAGTTAAAATTATCGGAAGAGATGTGGGAGAGGATCATCCTCCATTAATTATTCCTGAAATAGGAATTAATCATGAAGGCAGTCTAGATAAAGCTATTATGATGATTGATTCTGCGATAGATGCAGGTGCAGAAATTGTTAAATTTCAATGTCATATTACCCACCATGAAATGCTTCAAACAGATATGAAGCCTGGCGATATCTCAAATGAAACCCTTTGGGATATAATAAAAAGATGCGAACTCACAGAGGACGAAGAATATTCTATTATAAATTATTGTAAGCAGAAAAAAATTATATTTTTATCAACACCATTTTCCAGAGAAGCATGTGACAGACTAGAATCTATGAATGTTGGAGCATATAAAATTGGATCTGGTGAATGTAATAATTTGCCATTAATTCATTATGTGGCATCTAAGAAAAAAGCTATTATCCTCTCAACTGGAATGAATGATATGAATAGTGTAATAAAAACAGTTAATATTATTAAATCATATGGGACTCAGCTCATATTAATGCATTGTACTAGTATGTATCCAACTCCATACGATAAAGTGAGACTGGGAGCAATAACTGAATTAAAAAATAAATTCCCAGATATACCGATTGGATTTTCTGATCACTCTCTTGGTATTGCTGCATCATTGGGCTCTGTTACACTGGGGTCATGCATAATTGAGAAACACTTTACGATTAGCAAGTCATGGCCTGGTCCAGATACGGGGATTTCTATAGAGCCACATGAGCTTAAATCTTTAATAGAAGGCTCTAAAATAATATGGGAATCAATGGGTGGGAAAAAAGATATTTTAGATGAAGAAAAACCAGTTATTGATTTTGCTTACGCATCTATAGTTAGCATTAAAGCTATAAAAAAAGGCGAAAAGTTTTCGTTGGACAATGTTTGGGTCAAGAGACCTGGTAATGGTGAATTGTTATCTGATAAATTTGATAAAATTCTTGATACTATTGCAAAGCAAGATATCCCAATAGATTCACAAATCTCCATCAAAGATTTGGATCAGAACATTGAATTCTAATAGCAGGGTAATTATTACAGGGTCATCAGGTTTTATCGGTTCTGCATTGAGCGAATACCTTCGAAAGAATAAAATATCTTGTCTAGGAATATCAAGAAAGGCAGCCAAGGAAACTGATATAATTGTTAAAAATTATGATGAGGTAATAAATTATAATGATGGGAATACTTTATTGATTAATCTTGCTGGGAATAATACCTCCATTTCAAAAAATGAAATTGATGTTATCAATACTCTCTCAGAATCTTATAAAGAAAAAATGATATTTATGTCAAGTGCACAAGTATATGGCGATGATTTCAAAAGACCTGTAAATGAGCGCCAAGAATTATCAAATATGAATGATTATAGTAAATCAAAAATATCTTTAGAAAAAACAGTACTTAAAAACAAAGGGATGGTTCTTAGGTTGTCGAATATCTATGGAAAGGGAATGTCTGATAATAATATATTTAGTCATGTGAATAAACAGCTTATCAAGAATGGAAAAAATATTACTTTGAGGAATACAAAAGCTATCAGAGATTTTTTATATATAGATGATTTTTGTGAATGCTTACTTAAAATTATTTCAAGTGAAATTAGAAATTTAATAATCAATATAGGTACGGGAAAAGGCATAGATGTGCTGACGATAGTTAAGACTATGTGTAAATCATTGAATTATGATTATAATGATAAAAATATAATTTCGAATAAATTAACTTCATCTTCATTAGTTTTGGATATTGAGCTTTTTACAAAAATGTATAACTGGGTTCCAAAAATAACTATTGAGCAAGGTATTGAAAAATGGTTAAAGTAAAAAATACAATGAAACGGATTGCAATATTTACGGGTAATAGAGCTGAATATGGCCTCCAAATACCTATACTTAGAGCAATTAATGATCATCCTGATTTAGAATACTATTTAATAGTATCAGGTGCGCACTTAGATCCTACCTTTGGATCAACTGTAAAAGAGATTGAAAGTGATGGCTTTACGATTCATGAAAAAATTGACATTGGGAATGGTGGTGCTGATTTAGTATCAACATCAGAAATTATTGGCAATGCTATAATCAAGCTAACTAAAGTAATAAAAAAATGTAAGCCAGATATATTCTTAGTATATGCAGATAGATTTGAAAGCTTTGCTGCCACAATAGCATCTTCTCAAACAAATACCGTTACAGCTCATGTTGAGGGTGGTGATATTACTGAGGGAGGAGCGTTAGATGATAATGTTAGGCATGCTATGACTAAACTCAGCCATCTTCACTATGTAACCAATAAAGATTCATATGATCGTGTTAAGGCCATGGGTGAAGAAGATTGGCGAATAGAATTAGCTGGGTACCCAGCAATAGATTTAATTGAAAACAATGAGTTTATATCGGAAGAAGATATCTGTAATCATATAGATATTGATATCAATAAACCAATTTTAATATTTACTCAACATTCTGTAACAAATAAATTTCAACTGGTGAAGGAACAGTTAATAGCTTCTATTGAAGGAATTAAAAAAATTTCAAAAGAAAGAGATGTTCAATGTATTTTTACTTATCCGAATAATGATGCGGGAGGTATAGAAATTTTTGAGACAATTAATAATTATACAAAAGATATTAAGAATTCAATTGTTAGAAAATCTTTGGGAAGAAGACTCTATTGGGGATTATTGAATCTATCAAAAGATCCTAAAAAAAATATCATATGCATAGGTAACTCATCATCAGGTATCAAAGAGACTGCAACATTTAATTGCCCAACTATTAATATTGGAACAAGGCAAAAGGGAAGGCTTAGGAGTACAAATATTATTGATTGTGATTATAATGATCAGCAAATTTACATAGCGATTAAGAAATGTTTAGATGATGATGAATTTAAAGCTATTTGCGTTAGATCTGTGAATCCTTATGGACTTGGAGGAGCAGGCCAGAAAATCGCAGATCATCTATCAAGTATAGAATTTAATGATAAGTTGTTGACGAAAAAAATGACTATTTGACCAAGATAATGATAAATAATAAAAAAATAATTGCAATCATCACCGCAAGATCAGGTAGCAAAGGCTTGAAGAATAAGAATATATTAAACCTCCATGGCAAACCACTTGTTGCTTGGCCTATCGAAGCTGCTTTAAAATCAAAATATGTTGACAGAGTTCTTGTTAGTACTGATGACAAAGATATAGCAGCTGTCTCTGTAAAAGCAGGAGCAGAGGTTCCTTTTTTACGCGACAAGAGTTTAGCGAAAGATAATACGCCGTCATCAGATGTCATTATGAATGTGTTGGAAAAGATTGAAAAAGATAAAATAAATTATGAATATTTAATTCTATTAGAACCAACTTCTCCATTAACGACATCCAGCGATATTGATTTAGCATTTGAAAAATTAGAGGCAAATATTTTAAAATATGATTCAATGATTAGTGTGGCAAAAACAGAATCAAGTAATCCAGAATTTAGCTTAAATATCAGTGACGATGGAGTCATTAAACCTATCTCTGGTAAATTTCCTTCTGATCTTCCACGAAGACAAGATGTCAGGAGCACATATTTCCTTGATGGTAGCTTGTATATATCTAAAATCTCTACTTTTTTATCTAAAAAATCTTTTTATCATGAAAATACCCTGCCATTCATATTTCCATACTGGAAATCATTTGAGATTGATACATATTTGGATTTTATATGCATAGAGGCTATTATGGCTAACATAGAAAAAATTAAATTAATGGAACAATGAAAAAAAAGAGATTACAAGAAAGACTCCTAAAAGCAATACCAGGTGGTGCTCATACTTACTCGAGAGGATATGATCAGTTTCCTTATAATGCCCCTGAAGTATTAGAAAAAGGAAAAGGCTCATATGTATATGATAATAATGGTAATAAGTATCTGGATTATGGAATGGCTCTACGTGCAGTAAATATTGGATACTCAGAAAAAATTATTAATGAAGCGGCGATTAAACAGATTAAATTGGGGAATAATTTAACGCGACCATCAAACATAGAATTAGAGGCGGCGGAATTAGTAATAAAAGAAATTGATTCTGTGGATATGGTTAAATTTACAAAAAATGGATCAACAGCAGTTTCAGCTGCTGTTAAACTAGCAAGATCATATACGGGGAGAGATATGATTGCTAGATGCTCACAGCATCCATTTTTTTCTTATGATGATTGGTTTATTGGGTCTACTGATGTAAAAAGAGGTATTCCAAAAAATATACAAAAGCTCACAAAAAATTTTAGTTATAATGATATCGGTTCACTCGAAAAATTAATTAAACTTTATCCTAAGAAGATTGCATGCGTTGTTCTTGAGCCTGCCACTCATATTTGCCCGTCAATAAATAAATCACAAAAAGATTGTTGTGGCAAAGTGAAATGCGATAGATCTTTCAAATTCTCAAAAAATAATTATCTCATGGAAGTGCAAAAGTTATGTAAAAAAAATGGAATAGTTTTTATTTTAGATGAAATGATAACTGGTTTTAGATGGCATATGAAAGGTGCTCAATACTTATATGGAGTAGATCCAGATCTAAGTACATTTGGAAAAGCCATGGCTAATGGTTTTTCTGTATCATGTGTTGCTGGTAAAAGAAGAATCATGGAGCTTGGATCAATTGAAAAACCTGGACAAGAAAGAACATTCCTATTGTCTACAACTCATGGAGCTGAAATGTGTGGACTTGGTGCGTTTGTGGAAACTGTTAAGTTTATGAAAGATAACTTCGTTATAGAACATATGTGGAAATATGGATATGCTCTAAAAAAATTAATGAATAATTTAGCTGATGAGTTTGGTCTTGGAAAAAATATAATTGTTGAAGGCCCGTCTTGCTCGCCTATTTATACAATTAGAGATAATAATGGAAATATTTCTTTACCATTAAGAACTTTATTTTCGCAAGAAATGATAAAGAATAGAGTATTGATGCCTTGGATTACATTATGTTACCGACATGGTCCAAAAGAATTAAAGAAAACAGAAAAAGCTTTAAAAAAAGTATTGCCTATTATCAAGAATGCCTTGGATAGCGACATAAAAAATTATCTTGTTGGAGATGTAATAAAACCTGTCTTTAGAAAACATAACTAATCATGAAGTATAAAAAAATATTTGATTTAAAGAATAGAGTAGCAGTTATTACAGGAGCTACAGGAATGCTTGGAAAAGAATTTTCTTTAGCGCTGGCTGAATATGGATGCAAGGTTGCAATCATTGATCTTGATTTGAAAAAAGTTACCAGTTTTTCTGATAGGTTGACAAAAAAGTTTGGCGTTAAAAGTGTTGGCATTAATTGTGATGTTAGTAACACTAAAGATGTAAAAAATATGGTCAAATCTGTAGAAGAATATTTAGGACCTATAGATATTCTATTAAACAATGCTGCATCAAAAAGCAATTCACTAGATGAGTACTTTAAGTCATTAGAAAATTATAATATAGATACATGGAAAGAAGTAATAGATGTAAATTTGACTGGAATGTACATTGTCGCTAAAGAAATTGGCTCTAAAATGGCAAAAAGAAAGAGTGGCTCAATAATCCAAACAGCATCAATCTATAGCTCAATGATGGCATCTGATCAAAGGATTTATAAAGGATCAAGATATCTTGGCAAAGAAATAAATACGCCTGCAGTTTATGCTGCGTCAAAAGCTGGAGTCGTAGGTTTATCATTACATTTAGCCTCATACTGGGCAAAAAATAAAGTGAGAGTAAATACCTTGTCACCAGGCGGTGTCTTTAGTGGGCAAAATTCAGCTTTTGTTAAAAACTACTCTGCTAGAGTGCCTATGAATAGAATGGCGGATAAGGAAGAAATGGTGGGGGCTGTATTGTATTTAGCATCTGATGCTTCGAGCTATGTAACCGGCCAAAATATATTTGTAGATGGTGGATTAAGTGGCTGGTAATAATAGAATAAGGAAATCTGAATGTCTAAAATAATAATAAATTATCCTAGTAGTGTTGATAAAAAGGAATATAAGAAAAATCATTCTTCAGTGACAAAATATGGTTTGCCTGAAAATTTAAAATTTTGTAGCGCATGTGTTATGACTAATCAATTACCAAAATCGGAAGTTGAACATACTCATAACAAGGATACAAAAAAGAAAACAATTGATTTTCATGAAGATGGAAAATGTGCAGCATGTCATACAACGGAAGAGAAAAAGAATCGTGACGTAGATTGGGATAAAAGAGAAGCAGAGCTCAAAGAACTATGTAAAAAACATAAGAGTAATAATGGGTCATATGATTGCCTAGTTCCTGGATCAGGCGGCAAAGATAGTTTCTACACTTCGTATATGCTCAAATACAAATATGGAATGAATCCATTAACGGTAACATGGGCCCCAAATATTTATACTGACTGGGGATGGAGAAACTTTCAACGCTGGATAGGCTCAGGTTTTGATAATCATCTAATCACTCCCAATAAAAGAGTTCATCGATTATTAACCAGGTTATCAATAGATAATTTATTACATCCATTCCAAAATTTTATCGTTGGACAGAAATCTTTTGCGCCTAAAATGGCTGTCAGATTAAATATCCCGCTTGTATTCTATGGTGAATCAGATGCTGAGTACGGAACCGGACCTAAAGAAAGATTTGATACCCCTAAACGAGATTTAAAATTTTCATCTAAAAAGTCTGAACAATTATTTTTTGGTGGGCTAGAATTAAATGATCTGGAAAAAAACTTTGGAATTACAAGAGAAGACCTATCTATATATTTACCTGAAGATTTAGAAAAAATTGAAAAATCTTCGTTAGAGTTTCATGACTTAGGTTACTATTTAAAATGGGATCCTCAAGCTTGCTATTATTTTGCGCATGAAAATGGAGGCTTTGAAGCATCACCTGAGAGAACACCTGGAACCTATAGTAAGTATAATAGTATAGATGATAAAATTGATGATTTTCATTATTACACTACAGGCATTAAGTTTGGATTAGGGAGATCTACATACGAGGCATCTCAGGAAATTCGTGCTGGAGATATAGATAGAGAAGAAGGAGTTATACTGGTTAAAAAGTTCGATCATGAATACCCCGAAAGGTTCAGCCAGGAAATTTTTGATTATTTATCTATAAATGAAAAAGAACATCCTATCGCATATAAGTCTTTTGAATCACCAAAATTTTCACGAGAATACTTTGATACTCTTTGTGATAATTTTAGGTCACCGCATATTTGGAAATATGAAGATGGTCTCTGGAAACTTAGAAATATAATTGAATAATTTTGTCTAGTAATATTAGAATAATCCCTCGTCTTGACATAAAAGGGGCTAACCTCATAAAAGGAATTCACCTTGAAGGGTTAAGAGTTATTGGAAATCCAAATGATTTCGCAAAGAAATACTATGAGGAAGGAGCTGATGAGATTATTTATATCGATATAGTAGCAAGTCTATATGGTAGAAATAATTTGGAAGACATAATCAAGTCTACGGTTAAGAATATTTTTATCCCTATTACAGTAGGAGGTGGCATAAATAACACAGATGACATCAACTCAATATTAAGGGCTGGTGCAGAGAAAGTTGCTATCAATAGCGCTATTACACGTAATCCAGATCTAATAAAGAAAGCGGCATTAAAATTTGGATCACAATGCATTGTTGCTTCCATCGAGGCAAAAAGGAATGAAGGTTCATGGGAAGTCATGATTGAGAATGGAAGAGAAAAAACAGGATTAGATGCAATAGAATGGGCCAAAAAAGTTAATTCTTTAGGAGCCGGAGAAATCTTGGTGACATCAATTGATAAGGAGGGTACAAAGAAAGGTTTTGATTATGACTTATTAAAAAAAATATCCAATTCTGTTAATATTCCAGTCATAGCATCAGGTGGCATGGGCACAATTCATGATGGTATCAAAGCAGTACAAGAGTCAAACGTAGATGCAGTAGCCATTGCAAGTATTCTTCACTATGAGGAAGAGTCTATATCGGAAATTAGAAAAGTATTTAAGAAGTCAGGAATTAACGTAAGAGATTATAATGTTAAAAGTTAGTATCATAGACTCAGGGCTGTCGAACTTATATAATGTCTCACAAGCATTTGAGTATATAGGAGCTAAAACAAATATAGTTTCATGCAATGATGACACGATATATGACTACCTAGTTTTACCTGGGGTTGGTTCATATGAAAGAGGCATGAATTCAATTAAGAAAATAGGTTTAATCGATAAAATAAAAAATCATGTTGAATCTAACAGGCCTTTTCTTGGAATTTGCTTGGGAATGCAGATGATGTTTGAAAGGAGTTGTGAGTTTGGAGACCACAAGGGTTTAAATATTATAAATGGAAATATTGTAAAAATTCCATCTAAAAATAGTGCCAATGATACTCATAAAATACCTCACATAGGATGGAATAGTAATATGGTTAAGACCAATAATAAATTAACAGCAAATATGGGAGATTCATTTTCTATGTATTTTGTACATTCATATATGGCAACTTCCGTAAAGAATGAAAATATAATTAGTACAGTTAACTATAATGGCATTAATATTATATCCATGGTTAATTATAAAAACAGCTATGGATGTCAATTTCATCCAGAAAAAAGCGGCGAAGAGGGTTTAAGTATTCTTAGAAATTTTTCTCATATATAAATGAAAATACTAGCCTCATATATTGTTCAAAAAAACACTCTCATAAGCGATAGCATTAAACTACTGCAAGATAATGAGATTAAGATTTTAGTTATAGTTGACAAAGACTCTAAATTGCTAGGAACAATTACTGATGGTGATATTAGACGAGGTTTAATCAAAGGCATAACTATAAAAAATTACTGTTCTGAGATAATGAATAAAAAACCTTGCTATGCCCTTGAAAGTGATAATAAAAAAATTGACAAAATTATCAAAATAAAAGAAATTAAGCATCCAATTTTATTAGATAGCTCTGGTAAAGTGGTAGGAATCTATTCTGAATTAGACTTAAAAAGGGATAAAAAAGAGAATCAGGTTATCATTATGGCCGGCGGAGAGGGTAGAAGACTCATGCCATTAACCATGAATACGCCCAAGCCATTGTTAAAAATAAATAGTAAGCCTATTATTAGTACGATAGTGGATAAATTCATTAATGCAGGTTTTGCAAATATATCTATTTCTGTTCGATATAAATCTGAAATGATAATAAAGTTTTTTCAAAAAAATAAATATAAGGGCATAGTAAATTTTTTGAAAGAGACAAAGCCCCTGGGAACAGCAGGATGCTTGTCATTGATTAAAAAAACTAAATATACTGCTCCAGTAATTGTGATTAATGGAGATGTAATTACTAATATAAATTATGATGACCTATTAAACTATCATCATAGGTCAAAATCTCTTATTACACTTTGCGTTGCTGATTATGCATCATCTGTACCCTTTGGAATTGTTAAGGTAAAAAATCATAAAGTTTCAAGCATTGAAGAGAAGCCAGTAAATCATTATTTGATAAATGCTGGTATATATATAATCGATCAAGAGGTTATCAAAAAAATGAAAGATAAGGGGAAAATTGATATGACTGATCTTATAAATTTGTATATTAAAAAAAATAAAGTCTCAGTTTTCCCATTACATGAGTCATGGATTGATATTGGCAGCCACGATGATTATAAAAGAGCGCAAAATATTTACTAATTTATAAAAATAAATGTATAATTAAGAGACAAAATATGACAGAACATAATACAGATAATATAGATAATTTTCTTGATGTGGTGATGGAAAGAAAAAACATCATACTAGGGATAATTATGGTTACTATATTGAGTTCAGTTATATATGCGTATAGCGAAACTGAAATATTTAAAACCTCTATTTACATAATTCCTCCTCAAGAAGGAGATGTTAATGCATTAAATATTATAGATAAAGATGGTAAAACTTTGGTAAATGAGAGCAGGATCAGATCACATGAAGTCTATAGCATGTTTATGGTTAATTCCCAGTCAAGAAAATACCAAAGAGACTTTTTTTTTAATGGAGGAGTATTTGACAGATATATCGAGGAAGACCCTGAACGCTATTTTGAAGAATTTCATAAAAATTTACTATTCACAATACAATCAAAAACATTATCTAGAGACGTTAGAGGAGAAAGCTTTTTAACTGTGAGCTTTATGCATCATGACTCGAATGAGGCTGCGAAGGCTTTAAATCTTTATGTCAATTATGTAATCAGGGCAACTTCGCAAGAACTTGTAAATGGCGCAAACAAGCTCCTATCAAATAAACGTGACTCAGTGCAAAGTCTAGTTGACTCAAAAATTAACCTTGCTAGACGTATTACAGAGGACAGAATAGTGCAACTAGAGGAAGCTTTGATTATTGCAAAAAAATTAAACATTGCTGAAATGCAAATTAATACCAATCAACAAAGTGTAATTATGAGTGATGACAATGTCCATAATAATAGCCCATTATATCTGTATGGGTCAAAAGCTCTTGAGGTAGAAATCCAAACCTTATTAGAAAGAAAATCTGAGGAATCATTTGTACCGGGTCTTAGAGTACTTCAACAGCAAGTGGCTGCTTTAGATATTATTAAAATTGATCCAGAAGCAGTTGTCGCAGCTCGAATTGACCAAAAAGCCTTGCCTATGTCTCAGAGGCATAGTCCAAAGAGAAAACTGATTGTTTTGCTTGGAGCTGTCCTTGGTGTATTTTTTACTCTGCTATATATTTTTACAATCACTACTTTTTATCGTAGAAAGCTTGGGTAACTCTACCTACTGATAGTATCTTTTTTCAGCATGAATATCTTTATAAGGAATCCAATCACTAGACTAAAAAATATCTTGCAGCCAAGCGAGGTAAAATCTTTGTATGCGATATTTTTTATTGCATTAATAGCTGGCATATTTGAAATATTAGGCATTGCTTCGATCATCCCATTTATAAATATCATATCAGATCCTGATTATGTTATAAGTAATTCATATATGTTAGAAATAATAATGTATTTGGATCTAGACCCAAGAGAGTCTAAGATATTAGTAGGGATTTCTGTTTTATTTATATTTACCTCCATAAACTTATTTAATATATTTGCACTTCGGAGGACGTTATATTTTATAGCAGGAGTTGAGTATAATGTAGCTTCTTCTGCGCTAAATTACTATTTGAATAGACCATATGGATCTTTTGTAAATGCTTCGCCAGGAGTTATGACTAAGCATATTTTAGAGGATGCATCCTCTCTCGGGAGTGTCATAATATATCCATTAATTCAAATAATTTCCAAATCTATTATTATATTTTTTATTTCTATCCTCTTAATCATAATTGATTATAAAATATTTTTGAGTTCATTTTTTATATTGACAATTATATATATAATAATATATAAAAATTTTTCTAGCATTGTTAAAAAAAGTGGTGAGGAGAGACTTATTTTGAATGATTCCAGGTTCAAGATAACTAGAGATGCCTTTAACTCCTTAAAAGAAGTTAAGTTTTATTCACTAGAAGATTACTATTTTAAAAGTTTTTCAAAATCAGCTAAAGATTTTGCATTAATTGATGCAAGAATTAGTTACTTATCATCCATTCCCAAATATATTTTAGAAACAATAATGTTTGGGATTATCTTCTCATCAATTATTTATTTAATATTCATTAATAGCCCGTTAGCTATACATTTTCCTGTAATAGGTGTTTTTATATTAGCCGCATATAGAGCGGTCCCTATGATTCAAAATGTTTATACAAATATAAACTCATATAAGCTATACTCGCCTGCTTTTAATCTCTTAGAAGATATGTTTACAGCCATTGATGCTACTGATGTTATTCAGAAATCTAATATGATTAAGTTTGATATTAAAGATCAGATTTCTTTTGATAATATTACTTTTGGTTACCCCAAGAATGATTCTTTTATCAAAGATTTAACATTTAAAATTAAAGCAAATTCAATGACATCGATAATAGGCAAGACAGGGCAAGGCAAAACTACGTTAATTGATATGTTGCTTGGATTTTATAAACCAAGGTCTGGTGAAATAAAAATTGATAATGTCGTTCTAACTGATGCAAATAGAAATTCATTCAATAAAATAGTGGGTTATGTGCCTCAAACAGTAAATTTACAGGAAGGCTCTTTGTCATCAAATATTGCCCTTGGTGTAGAAAATAATTTTGTTGACCAAGCCTATCTCACTAAGATTATTAAAATTTTGCAATTAACTGATTTAGTAAATACTCTCGACAAAGGTATTGAAAGTAATATTGGTGATAGAGGTATTAAACTCAGCGGAGGTCAACGACAGAGAATAGGAATTGCTAGAGCCTTATATCTTAAGCCAAAAATTCTAGCCCTAGATGAATCTACTAACGAATTAGATAGTAAAACTGAAAATGAGATAATTAATGCTATTCGCAAGGAATTTCCATTTATTACAATTATAATGATCACTCACAGACTTTCCTCGTTAAAACTGGCCGACAATGTAGTTTTGCTAAAAAATAACTCTATGGAAAATATTGACATGAGCAATATTACAAATATTAAAAAACTTGAGCAATTAATCAACACAGATAGTGAATTTGAAAAATAAAATTACATTACAGCCAATATTCAGTTATAAAACTTTAATAAAATCATTATTCTCTCGCAATATTAATAATGGCAATTCATTTATATTAAATTCCGCGAGATCTTCTCTTGGGATTTCTATAGATTCATTATTAAAAAATTCAAGAAAAATCAAACAAATACTCTTACCAGATTTTATATGCTCAGAAATAATTCCAATAATAAATAATTTTGATATCCCAATAACATTTTATAGTATAGATGAACATCTTAACCCAGATATTAATTTTATTGAAGATAAGATCAGGGATAAGCTTTCCATTATATTAGTTGTCAATTATTTCGGAATACCATCTGACTGGACTTCTTTGTTAAAATTAAAACTAAAACATGAATGTATAATTATAGAGGACAATGCCCACTCCTTGTATGGGGAACATGACAACATTAATTTTGGTAATCTAGGAGACATATCTTTCAATAGTTTGCGAAAAGTTCTACCTGTCCTGAGCGGTTCTTTTTTACAATTTAATATTAATATTAATCTAAGCAAAAAAATTCAAAAAAGATTTTTAAACTTTTCTGAGTTCAAGTATTCCCTGAGATCTTTTAGTCGAAAAAAGAGAAATCCTGAAAAAATATCAGATTGCTCCCAAAGCATATATGATAATATTGAATCTATAGACTACTTCTCATATAAGATATATTCAGCTCAAAAAGAAGATAGAGAAAACATTTGCAGAATGCGGAAGAGTAATTATAATTTCTGGCTAAAATATTTAAGTGGTTCAGAGCTAGAGATGCTTGATATAAAATCAAGTATGTGCCCATATGCATTTCCTTGCATTTTCAATGATCAAAGAGTCTATGATAAATGGGTAAAATGGGGTATAGCAAATAATGTCAATATTATTAAATGGCCACTATTGCCTAAAATTAAGTCTCATAGACTTGAGAATACTAAATTATCAAATATGCTACTATTTCCAGTGAATCATATGAATGCATTAAATAATATGAAATTTGTAAATGAATAAAACAAGATTTTTAACAAGAAGTTATTATAAAAATATTTACTATCGTTGGTATAAAAAATTATGATTGCTATTAAAAACTATAATTTTGATTACTATAGATATTTATTCCTGACATCTTCTGTTATTTTATTTGGAATATTACTTAAAATATTCGATAAAAGACCATATGTTATTTTTGAGACAGGGCTATTATTGTTTGGTCTGCTATTTGCTTTGATATATATTACAGAGAATAAGGCTAAGTTAACTAATCATTCGAAGTTTTTTATTCTCTTTCTCGTATATTTATTTATTTATAATTTAAGTGTGGTCTTCATAAGAGCTTTTGATATTCATATATCTATTTTTGATTCACTACTATTTGGTATACAGGAATTCAGACTAGCTACTGTTGGATACTTTCTACCATTACTGTTCTTGCCCTTAGCATCATATGAAAAAGATAAAATTATTTCAAAATTTTTATTATTAGCAAAAATTGCCATTGTGTATACTATATTTGAACAATTTGTTTCAATGAGTGGATATAGAACATTCTTTGAGAGTTTATATTTTAATAGCGGAGTTGTAACATCTAATCAGATTGGAGTTAAAAGTTTTGGTATGTATAGAATATGGGGCCTTATTGGATCGCCTCAAATATTAGGGATATTCCATATTATGACCTTAGCGTTAATGCTGCACTCAAAACAAAAGCTTTGGGCGTACCTGAGCCTTCTATGCATTTTTTTATCTACCTCTAAAACTGCAATATTAGCGCTAGTTTTATTAGTATTTTTATATTTAATAGTAACAAAAAGATATTTACTATTTTTCTTGATTGGCACAATGTTAACATTATTAGCATTTTGGCTTTATAATCTTAATGAGTACCTTGTATCAAGCATGTCTAGTGATTACCCTTATGTTCAGAAATTTGTTGGATCTATTCAAGGATATTTTATACTTATAACCAATACCTTTGATTATCTGCCAGGTTTAAATAATGAAGATAGCGTCCTTTATGTAAACCAGGCTGGTCCTCTCATGAAAGTTTACCATTATTTTTCAGAAAATCCTTTGGAAGTCTTTTTTGGAAAAGGAATTACATTTTCATTTATGCAATCTGATCAAATTATGGAGACTGCTTTCGGGAACAAAGATATTAAGGATACGAATCAGTTATATGTATCACTCTCTTCTGACTTTTATATTCTTACGTATTTTGAACAATATGGGATATTTGGAACACTATTTTTATCAGTAATATATTTTATATATCCTGTGATCCTTTTGTTCAAGAAACACTCTTATATGCTCTATATACCAATTAGTTTTTATCTTGCAACATTTCATTATCCGCCACAAATATCTAAGATTATAATGTTGTTTTTAGCATTATCAATTTGGCTTATATATTTTCAAAAAAATAATAATAAAAGTAAAATAAATGGTAACTCAGTACCAATACAGTAGATAATGCAGTATTATCAGTCTATGAGAGATTTTTTAATTAAATTGCCAAGAAATGCCAAGAGGTCAATAATGATCTTTATAGATTTATTGATGATCTTCCTCGTGTTTTGGTTATCGCTTATGATACGTGCTGGTGAAATGCATTGGCTTAATGAAACATATCCCTTAACTAATGCTCAGCCAAACGACCTTCTATTAGCTTATGCCACATTAGTAATAATAACTATTCCGGCTTTTGGTTACTCGAGATTATATAGGTCAATAATAAGATATATCTCTCTTGAGACTTATGTGAAAATTATTAAGGCAACAGCTATTTCTTCATTACTTGCTAGTTCAATAATATACTACTTGAGCTTTCCTTTTCCAAGATCAGTGTTTTTAATTTATTTTATACTGCTAACAGGAGCTATGCTTTTTACTAGATTTATGGCAAGAAATTATTTATTAAACCAAAGATTTGGAAACCAAAAAAATATTCTCATATATGGTATTAGTGATAGTTCTCAAAAAGTTAGTGAGATTTTAAAAAATACCAAAGACTTTAATATATCTGGATTCATATCTAAAGATGCCAGACTTAAGAGAACAAGTATAAGCGAAATACCAGTATTTATGATGGATGACCTTAGGAAGACAATAGCTCAATTAAAGATTGATGAAATTATTCTTATTCCTGAAAACTCAAACTCAATCAAAAAACTTATTACCTCGGATCTTAATTCTTACCGTTCAATTTTAAGAAAGATCCCTGACTTAAATAAAATAGCAAAAGGAGTTATTGGGGAACAGGATATTCAGAAGATTGAGATTGAAGATTTGCTTGGTAGAGAAGCAGTTAAACCAGATCCATATTTACTAAAATCGTGCATAGATAAAAAAGAAGTCTTGATTACTGGTTGTGGTGGTTCTATAGGCTCTGAACTTACTAAACAAATAATTCTACTAAAACCTAAATCATTAGTTCTAGTCGAACAATCTGAATATTTTCTTTATGAAATCATGCAGGAAATATCAGAAATAAAGAAGAAGCATAATCTTAATTTACCTGTTTATTCATATCAAGGATCGATAGGTGATAATGAGTTCATGTCTTCAGTTTTTAAAAATAATCGCATTGATACGGTTTATCATGCTGCTGCAAATAAACATGTACCGTTAGTTGAGCAAAATCCAGCAGCTGCAATTAAAACTAACATTTTAGGGACTCATGATCTGGCAGTAATGTCATACAAGAATAACGTTGAAAATTTTGTCTTAATCTCTAGTGATAAAGCAGTTAGGCCAACAAATATAATGGGAGCAACAAAAAGATTTGCTGAAATAATATTACAATCACTACAAGACCTAGTGAACGAGATACCTTCTAGTATTTGTCGAACAAAATTCTGCATGGTTAGGTTTGGTAATGTTTTAGATACATCTGGTTCAGTTGTCCCGCTTTTTAGAAGACAAATTAAAAACGGGGGACCTGTAACTGTCACTGATCCAAAAGTAATAAGGTATTTTATGACAATAGAAGAGGCGTCAGAACTTGTCATTCAAGCTGGCTCCTTGAGCAAAGGTGGCGATGTATTTGTTCTTGAAATGGGAAGACCTGTTAATATTTTCAGTCTGGCTAAACAAATGATTGAACTGTCAGGTTATGAAATAAAGGATGAGAAAAATCCTTTAGGAGATATTGAAGTAGAAATAACAGGGCTTCGTGAAGGTGAAAAATTATATGAAGAATTACTAATTGGTGACAATGTTGAGTGTACAGCCCATACAGATATAATGTCTGCAGTAGAAGAAAAACTAAGCTATGAAGAAGTCAGTGTTTACCTAAAAAAATTTAAAGAAATTAATTCAAATACAAGTAAATCAGACATAAAAAAATTACTGCAGGATTCAATAGGAACGTCAATGACACCTAGGGATAATGTTGTAGAAATTAAGAAATGATTATAATATAATTCATCAGTGTTACAAAAAACAGCTATACTCATTACATCTGCGGATGATAAAAATCTTAACATAGACGATAAAGAGAAAGATAAGTATGCGCTCGATTACTCTATAATTTTGAATTCAAAAGTTGATATTAAATATTTTTTCAATGGTATTCCGAGTAATCTAGCAAATTTACCAAGTGCTATAGCTAGATCATGGTATAGAAATTTAGATAATGTAGATATTCATGGATCACAGTATTCTTCTGGTATGGTGTTAGAAATGCGTATTGCTCCCATGATCTCAAAGATAATTCAGTTTTATTATTCTTTTTCTGAATTAGAAAAAGTATACAAGACTATTGAGGTACCTTGCAATTATCCTAAATTCCTTGACAAGATTTTTGATATTTTTAAAAAAAATATAAAATTTATACCTGAGCAAATATATAGCAAAGATCTTGATATATCCATAAACAAAAGGAATGTCATAAAAAAGGTTAATGTGAATAAATATAGTCCTATATTTAGATTCCTACAAAAACCTTTTATTGGTTTGATGAGAAATAGGACAATAATGTTTCCAGACTGGACATATTTAGGGCAAAAGAATAAGAACTATTTGTATCAAAATGGTTTAAATATATTTAATTCTTTCTATTATAAAGATATTGACAAAAAAAATGATGATGAGATGCCTAAGCCAGTTAGCATCAATACCGATGCCATCCAGTCATTGTTAGATAAATATAATATTGAGCCTAATGACTCTTATAATCTTCTTATATTAATACAGGATATTATTTCAATAGAATATAATGCATCTGTCAAAGTTCTTGAGCAACAATATTTTGTCATGGAAAATCTAATTAATCACTATAAGCCATCAAAGATGATAATACCTGATGAAGGATTCCATTCTGCTTATAACATGCTAATGCAAGTTGCTTCAAAAGCTAAAATTGAAACAGTTACAGTTCTTGATGGATACCTTATGTTTCTTGATGTTGATAGAATTAGAATCAAAGAAGATGGAGTATCTCCTTTAGTTAAAAATTATGCAACCATGGGCTCCTTAAACCATGAAATGGTTGGAAATGTTTATCCGAAATTCAATAGAATATTTATTAAAGCTCCATTACTGTCTTATTTATCAAATAAAGTTAAGCCTAAAAAAATATATGATGCTTTAATTATGATGCCCGATCCAGACGCAATGAATCCAAATAATAGATCGGATATGAAGAATAAGTATATTCTTGATGTCATTAACTGTTTAAAATTAATGAAGATTGATAAGATTGCAGTTAAAATTAAAACTGGTCTTGATACGCATAATATTAAGTTTTTCCAAGACTATTTTATTAAGAACAATATAGATAATGTTGAATTTATTAGAGGATTTGGTTATGAAGCTATATCTAAATCTAGTATAGTAGTGGGACAGCTTGGAACAAGCGCTTACGAGTCTCTAGTAATGAAAATTCCATATTTTATTTATGAGCCAATGAACAATGGGGTAACTGATATTAATATGAAGTACTCAATAATCAATGATGACTATATCGCTAGAAGTATTGAAGATTTGTCTGAAAATATTTTTAACAAAAAAAATATTAAAATTTTGATAGAGGGGTTAGTTGATGGACCAGAGATGTCATCAGCTATCATGTAGATGAATCTTGAAGCAACTAAAAAAAATATAACGGCAATTATATTATGTGGAGGAGAAGGCCAAAGACTTCGCCCAATTACTGAAGAAATACCAAAACCATTAATAAAAATAAAAAATAATCCAATACTTTATTATATTATTGAACACTTAAAAAAATATAATATTACAAAATATGTTATTGCAACTGGCTATAAATCTAATAAAATTGAAGAGTATATGTCCCAAGAATTTAGCAATATAGATTATAAAATTGTTAACTCTGGTGATACAGATATACTTTCTCGTATTAAGAAGTGCTTGAAATATATTGATGGTGATATCATATTAAATTACGGGGATACAATTTCAGATATTAATATCAATGAATTCATTACTTTTTATCAAAAGAATCATGATAGCGTTATAATTTCTTCATATCCAATAGCAATTCCATTTGGAGTTATGAAGATAGGTGAAAATAATCAGGTTTTAAATTTTAAAGAAAAGCCTGTGCTAGAAGAGGTCATGAATATAGGAAATTATTACATCCCTTCTAAATTTAAAGATAGTTTATTGAAACATAATAATTTATTGAGTTTAATTGATTCTCTTGTGAAAGAGAATGATTTAAAATGTTATCAACATGAAGGAATACATATTACAATTAATACATTAGCAGAATTAAATAATGCAGAAGAAAATATCAAAAAAATATTCTAGTAAATTATACTGGAAAAACAAGACAGTGCTTATTACCGGAATAAATGGTTTTATTGGCTCTAACTTAGGAAAGCTACTAGCGTCTTTAGATGCGAATATAATTGGTATCACAAATGATAAAAATAAAAATAGTGTATTGGAGTATTATAAAATAAAAAATCTTATGAAGATTCATTATTTCGATATAAGTGATTATGACAAGTTAGATAAAGTTCTTACTAAATATAAAATTGATGTATGCATTCATTTGGCAGCTCAAGTTGATATAAATATTGCCGCTGTCAATCCATTCATGACATTCGAAAGTAATATCAAAGGGACATATAATTTACTAGAAGTTTTGCGAAAACAAAAATCTATAAAATCTATCATTGTCGCCTCTTCTGACAAAGCGTATGGTCACTATAAGCAGAGTAAACTACCATATCAAGAAGATTATGATCTTAGGGCGAAGTACCCCTACGATGTGTCTAAAGCGACTGGTGATATGATCTCAAAATCGTATGCATCTGATATGTTTAAGATGCCGATAATCATAACTAGGTTTACTAATATTTATGGTCCAGGTCAGTTAAATTTTACTGCCTTAATACCAGATTGTATATTGTCATGCTTTGATTATAGAAAATTTATCCCTAGAAGCAATGGCTTAAATATGAGAGATTTTTTATATGTTGATGATGTCTGCGACTTATACCTATGCCTTGCATATAATTTATCAAAAAATAAATTATTAAGAGGGGAAGTTTTTAATGCGGGTACAGGAAAAGGATATAAGGTTAAAGATATAGTAAGAAAGATATGCGCTTTAACTGATAATTTGGACAATTATCAGAAGATTGCTCCTACATTTAAGAATAAAGAGTCGTTCGGAGAAATTAAAAATCAATTTATGACATATGATAAAATTAAAAAACATTTCAAATGGAAGCCTTCATATACGTTAGAAGATGGCCTCGGAAAAACAATCGAATGGTATGCTAAGTTTTTAAAAAAATATAACTATAAGTCATTCTTATCAAAAGAATTAAAATGAAGATAATGATTCTAGGAGCAGATGGATATTTAGGGTGGCCAACATCTGTAGATTTGGCATCTCAGAGTCATGATCTACTACTTATAGATAATTTTACAAAAAAGAAATTACTCAAGCAGTACAAGAGAAAACCTCTAGTAGCAAATGATGTGATAAGTAAAAGAATAAAGTTATTAAAAAATAAAAATAATAATATTTCTTTTAAAGATATTGATTGTGCTGATTATTCTAAATTCAGCAAGGTCTTTAAAAAATTTAAGCCAGATGCAGTTATACATTATGCAGAACTGCCTTCTGCTCCATACTCAATGTTTGGACGCAAAGAAGGCTGGAAGACTCTGCAGAATAATTTGCAAAGTACATTTAATCTAATTTCTTGCATAAAGGATTATAAAGAAGATTGTCATGTAATCAAATTAGGCACTATGGGAGAATATGGTACACCTAATATTGATATAGAAGAAGGCTGGATTGATGTTTTGCATAACAAAAGAAAGCAAAAGTTTCTATATCCAAGACAAGCATCAAGCTTGTATCATACCTCTAAAATCATGGATACAGATTTATTATGGTTTTATGTAAGGCTATATGGATTAAGAGTAACAGATTTAATGCAAGGACCTGTTTATGGATTAAAATCTAACAATACTATAAATAACGAAAATCTATATCCTGACTTTTCATATGATGATTTATTTGGAACAGTCTTGAACAGGTTTATTGTACAAGCTGTGGCAGGAATACCATTAACTGTTTATGGGTCAGGTAAGCAAATCAGAGGCTATATAAATCTTGTTGATACAGTAAAATGTGTAAATATTGCTTTAAAGAACCCAGCTAAAAAAGGTAGCCTAGAGATCTACAATCAATTTACCGAACAATTCTCAGTAAACGAATTAGCTAATAAGGTAAAGAAAGCTCTTAAAAATATTGATATAGATGTAAAGATTAAAAAGATTAAGAATCCTAGAATTGAAAGTGAAAAACATTATTATAATGCTAAAAACAAGAAAATGAAGAAATTAGGTTTAAACCCAGCCCTTTTAACTGATGACATAATTATAGAGATTGCTATGTTTATAAAAAAATATATTAAAAATATTGATAAAAAAATAATTCTACCTAAGAGTACATGGTAATGAAGATATTAATTACAGGTGGACTTGGTTTTATTGGAAGTAACTTGATTGAGTATTTAATTAAGAAGAAAAGCATTAAAAAAATTATAATAGTTGACAATTTTTCAAAATCTTCAACAAGATATTTGGATTTAATTACAAAATACAAATATCACTCATCATCAAAGAAATATAAAAATTCTTCGAATAGAGTGCAATTAATTAAAGCTGACGTAACAGACATAAATTTTGCAAAATTAATAACTAGAAATATAGACTATGTAGTCCATTTAGCGGCAGAGTCTGGAGTTGATATTTCAATAAGTAAACCTTTGGAAAGTTTTAATACAAATGTAATAGGAGCATATAATTATCTTGAGTCTTCTAGAGTAAATAAAGTGAAAAGGTTTGTATTTGCATCTAGTGGAGCAGTTTTTGGTGACACTAAGCCACCACTCAAAGAATCAAATATTAAAGCACCTATATCGCCTTATGGATCAAGTAAGTTAACTATAGAAACTTTTTGTGAAACTTATTCTAATGTCTTCGATTTAAACACTACTATATTAAGATTTAGCAATGCTTATGGTCCTTATGCATTGCATAAACAAAGTATTGTTTCAAAATTCATTAATAATATCTTGAGTAATAAACCAATTGTGGTAAATGGGAATGGAAGTGTCACAAGAGATTATGTTCATGTCTCAGATATATGTAATGCAATATATAAGTCAATCAAAGACAAGAATGGCCCTAAGACATATCATGTTGGAACAGGTAAGGAAACCTCAATTAAACAACTCATAAAAATATTTAAAACTGAATGTGTTAATCATGATATTGATGTTAAGTATGGCTTAGATAGAGTAGGCGATATGAAGAAAAACTATACCTCAATTACTAAGATCAAAAAAGATTTGAAGTGGCAACCTAAAATTTCCTTATCTAAAGGATTTGCTCAAACATTTAAATGGTTTATGTCACAAAAATAATGGATATTCTATATATAGTACCAGCTCTGATTACTTATATAGTAGGTTATACATTGATTAAATATCCAATATCAATATCTGAACCAACAGAAAGAGGTATGCATAAAAATAATATTATATCGTCTGGAGGCATAGCAATACTGGTTGGAATTATTTCTTTTACAGTTCTTGCGGGCCTAGATAATAACTCTCTCTTAAATAATAATGAAATAATATATATATCAGCATTCATGCTAGTCACTATAATTGGGTATTTTGATGATACAAGGTCACTATCAAAAAAATTCCGTTTTGGAGCACAGATATTCATCTCTTATTTGGTATTACAAACGACTAGTATATTTGACCCATTCCTGATCTTAGCCGCGATAATTCTTATAGTTTATACTATAAATATATATAACTTCATGGACGGCATTGATCAGCTTGCAATCTCACAAGCAATATTTTTTGCTGCTTCGAGCGGCTTAATATTTTGGTGGGAAAATTTCACGTTCTCATTAATATTTTTATCGTTCTTTTTAATTAATTATAAAAAAACAAAAATATTTTTAGGAAATAGCGGTAGTTACCTTTTAGGACTTTACGTTGCTATAGCTATAATTTCCGGACCTAGAGAGACAATTCATGAAGAAAGGGCATTAATTTCGATGTTTATCTTAATGACTATATTTTATGTTGAGGCAACATATACTATCATAGCTAGATTCTTGAAAAAGCTTTTTAGTGATGCGACAATATTGGAATCAATCATACATGTGACGAATGCTCATCGAACACATGTATATCAAAAACTAGCTGTAAAATTTAATTCACATTCAAAAGTAGTTCTTTTAATGATGACATACAACATTTTATGGTGTTTACCGTTGGCCTATACTGCTTTTCGATATGATTATCTTCTGTTACCGCTCATGTTAAGCTATATTCCATATATCTATTATTGTTATCTAAATAAATCTGGAACTGAATCATAAAATATAATGAATAAAGAATATATATTCTTTTTTAAATATAACTTAAATAATCTTAATATGTTTAACACTCTTAAGCATATATATTACAAAATTATCCATTTGTTCAAAAAAAGAATATCTAAAATAAACTATCCTGAAAAGTATCTCTCTCTTAGAGAAATGGATTTTATCTCTGACAGAGTAGTGGATACAGAGTTATTAAGTAATATCGACAAAGATAGCGCTAAAGGTGATAACAAAATTAATTTAGATGTCTTTCTAGCAACAAAAACATTTAATATCAAAACAAATCAAGATATTTGTCAAAAAGATAGCTTTCAGGATCCTGAAGACTATGAGTCTCTCCATAGATTTATATGGATAAGATATTATTTATCTAAAGAAAAAATTAATCCAGAAGAAGTTCGGAAAATTGAATCCTTAATAGTGTATTGGTGTAAATCATCATTTGATAATGACGAGAGGCTAAAAGATAAACTAATATGGGAGCCATATACAGTTTCCGAGAGAATTATAAATATAATATTTTTCTATAATAAAATTGAAAAAGATATTCCCATTATTGTTTTATCGCAGCTTGACAAGATGGCTAAGTATTTAATTAAAAACCTCGAATTTTATAGCTCGTCCTATGGTAATCATTTAATTAATAATTTTCGTGGAATTTTATTTTATGCAATTATTTTTAAAAATGAAAAACTCATGAATACTTTTTCAAAATTAATGAAGGAGTATCTAGATGATTTTATTGAAGACGGATTTACAAAAGATTTTTCATCGCACTATCAATTATTAGTTTATTTTTGGTTATATGATTTATCAGAACTAGCTAACAAACAATCTCAAAAAGAGATAGCGGAGCTAATTAATCAATATATGAAGCCACTATATGAAAAGTCTATGTTTTTCTATTCAAAAAAATCAAAACACTTTAGTCTGTTTGGAGATATTTCTCCTGATTTACCACCGAAATATTTAATTAGTTTGCTTGATAATGAATATTTCTTTAATAAACAATATTCAGCTCTACGCTTATATCAGGACCATAGATATGTGGGATAAAATTACTTTCTCTGATTGGGAGATCATATATAGAAAAGGCAATAGCTTTGAGAATATTGAAAATCATGAGCATATTGATTATTTGCATTTTATCGTTAATTATAGGGGCTATCCAATCCTTATAGACTCTGGTTTAGCTAGTTATGTGAGCAATCATGCCCATGCAAACGCTAGAAATGCTGAATATCATAATAGTCTTCTAATTGACAGTTATGCTTATAAACCAATGAAAAAGAAGATATTTCCTGACAAATATTATGCTATGAATAATTCATCTATAAAGACGAAAACACAAACTGGATATAAGCTTATTTTAAAAACATCAGGTTTTAATAGAATTGATAATAATATTGATTTTGAACGCCATTTACTTATTGCTAATAAGTCACTTACTATTATTGATAATTCAAATTCAAAAACCAATCATAAAATAGAAAACTACTTTCATTTTGACCCCAATCTTCAGTCTATCGATAATTCAGAATCTTTTAGATTTAGTCTTAATAATACTAAGATAGAGTTTGTAAATCATAGCAATGAATTGTCCAATAGTGATCTTAATCTCTATTCTGAACAATATGGAACTACTCAGTTAAAGAAGGTTTTGAATAGTAAAAATATCATTAATAAAAACAATCCAATAATTCATAGGATAAATATTATATAAAATGTGCGGCATAACCGGTCATATTAACTTTTCCTCTAAAAATAAATTAGAAGAGAATGTATTAAAAGAAATGGTTTCATCTATGGTGCATCGAGGTCCGGATGATTCCGGCATGTATATTGATAATCATTCTCAAATTGGAATGAGGAGATTAAGCATTATTGATACTCATAATGGTGCACAACCAATAATATCTGATGATAATATGGTAATCATCATAATGAATGGAGAGATATTTAATTATCAAAAACTAAAGAATAATCTTTTAAAAGATGGCCAGACATTCAAAACTAACTCAGATACCGAAGTACTACTTAACTTATATCTTAAACACGGAAAGAGATGCCTTGATATGATTGATGGAATGTTTGCATTTTGTATTATTGATAATAGAAATAACACAGCATGGTTGGCAAGAGATCGTTCGGGTATAAAACCACTATTTTACTATATTTCAAATGATTCAATTATTTTTGGCTCAACACTTAATTCTATTATTAAATCCAAACTTATTAGCCCTAAGATTTCACAAGACTCTATTGATTTGTATTTAGTTTTATCTTATGTGCCAACTCCTAGAACAATTTATGAAAGTATTTATAAACTTGAGCCTGGACATGAAATTAATATTGATGCTAATAAAATTGATATAAATAAATATTGGGATATCAATCATGTAAATGGTTCTTCTAAAGAAAGCTATTCCAACACCATTGATAAGCTGCTCAGTGACTCAGTGAAAAAACATGCTGTATCAGATCAACCGGTTGGGACTTTTTTGAGCGGTGGGATTGATAGTTCTGTTATTACTTATAAATATAAAGATATATCTTCAAAATTTAAATGTTTTACTGCTGATTTTAAAGACAAAGATCAGTCAGATAGCACATATGCCTCAAAAGTCTCCCAAAGTCTTGAAATAGAGCATTCACGTAAAGATATGTCGAATATAGATCACCTAGGTCTTCTAGATGAATTGATACTATACATAGATGAACCTGTATATGACTCATCAATGTTACCCACATATGTTTTATCCAGGATAGCTAAACAGGAAGGTATTTCTGTATTATTGGCTGGAAATGGAGCTGACGAGGTATTTGGTGGCTATAAAAGACATTATGCGAGATTTACTGATTTTCTTCGTGGCAGATTATCTTGGGTAAGTATTTCACTGATAAAGATATTTACCACTATATTTAACAAATATTTTCATAAAATTATTCAATTAAAATTTAAGTATATTGGATATAGTATTGTTTATTCTGGAAATAATTTAAATATACTTTCAACAATGAGTAGTTTAAAACTTAAAAATATCGAGTATAACTTAAAGCAATATTTTACTCGTAACATGAAACCAACAAAGCAAAGCTTCAAAGATAAAATGAAATTGATTGATTTTAACTGTTACTTACTAGACAACGGACTGAGTATTCTTGATAAATGCACCATGGCAGCCTCTATTGAGGGTAGAGTCCCATATCTTGATCATAAAATCTTAGAATATGCCTTTAATGAAAATAATACTGAAGATGAAAAAGAGAACTACGCTTCATCCAAACCAGTACTACGAGATATTATAAAAAATAGTGAGATTTCTTACCTTGCTGAAAGAAATAAGCTTGGTTTCAATATGCCTATTAACGAGATTTTAGAAAACAATAAAAATAAAGAAACTATAAAAAGAGCGATAAAGGATGCAAAACCACAACTTGAAAAATATATTGATTATCCATTGTACTTTAAAATGATTAGCGATAATAAATCATGCTTTTCAGAAAATATTCTGTCAATATATGTTTTGTCAAAATGGTTAACAACATGGAATATAAAATGATATCAATAGTATGTCCTTGCTATAATTCTGCCAAGACCATAAAAGGTATATTTGACTCAATTTTTTCTCAAAAGAATATGCGATTTGAGATAGAAGTTATTTTTATTGACGATGGCTCAACCGATAATACTATTGATTTGATTAACTCTGGAATTAAGAAATTGCGTTCTAAGGGAGTAGTCGCATATTTATATACTAGTCCACATAAAGGTCCTGGTGCAGCAAGAAACATAGGTATTAAAAAATCAATTTATAAATATATCTCTTTTATTGATTCTGATGATATATGGTATGAAACAAAGATTTCTGTTTGTGAGAAAGCAATTCTAGCTAACCCTGAATCTAACATATTTATTCATGATGAAACTTATATAAGAAATAATAAAGAAAGTAGCACTATAATAAATGGTATTCATAAAAACCCATTGAATGCTTCTTTATATGTTAAAAACTGTCTATCAACATCTGCCGTTATAGTAAAAAAAGAGTTGTTGATAAAATATGGAGGCTTTGACGAAAGATTAATGTCAAGTCAAGACTATGACTTATGGCTAAAGCTATCACCTTATCTTATGCTTTATAAGATTAATGATATTTTAGGAGAATATCATGAGACTGGCAACAGCATAACTGCTAAGTTTTATTTTCATAGAGTATTTGATCAGCTGCTGATTGCTTATAGATACAAAAGCTATGTTGCAATTCATCAGTATTACTTCAAGGTGTTTAAAATATTATTTAGCAAACAATGGTTTTATGGATTAAAAAATATATTTTTTGGGGATAAGTCGCATAATTATTAATCTATGAGCATTGAAAATATTAAAATATTAATTCTAGAAAGTAGCTATCTTGCTATAAAGCCTAAATTTAATGAATAATCTAATATTCTGTAAAAAAACTATATTCCAAAGATTATTTTTTTGGATGAACAGGTATGCAAGTAATACAAATCTATCGGCCCCCATCCCTAAGAAGAATATTATTAAAGAAGATATGCTTGATGATATGGGCAATTGCCTAATGGAATATAACTCCTCTCTTCTAGAAGAGATATTATTAGATAAACTGTTAGATGAGCGCTTTACTAAATCATTAGGGGAATACTATACCAGTCAACAGATAAGAGATATTTTTGGGAAAAAAATTATTTTTGAAACCAAGAAGATACTAAGGTCCTTTAAATATGCAGAAACTGCAGCAATTAAAAACGAGATATCTTCTTCGTTATATATTTGGCCAGAAGATTTTGATTATTCAATATACAAGGAATTAAATAAACTTGGTAAGCTTCCTAGGAAAATAAAGATAGTAAAAATTGCAATATTATTAAATATAATTAAAGGGATTTTTAAAAAGATATATTTCTCAGCACAATCATTTATCTTTTTGGAAAAATCTCTTATATGTAAAAAGATACCCAATAGCCATTCGGTAAAGTATAAATATATCATTCATATGGACGAAGGATTAAAGGCTTGGAATTTAAATTCTGATCAATTTATTATAGATGGTAAATCAATAATTAAAGATGAAGTGCTCTTTATAAATTCTCAAAAGAAAGA
>Ga0209709_10000591_pt1 | contig 34477 bp, 41 predicted proteins | sample ArcticOcean_MG_C_2_FD_187435 | JGI IMG/M metagenome (GOLD analysis project Ga0209709, IMG submission 187435) | Marine microbial communities from western Arctic Ocean - ArcticOcean_MG_CB4_136 (SPAdes) (version 2) | ecosystem: Environmental > Aquatic > Marine > Oceanic | place: Arctic Ocean... | reverse complement strand
AAAGACAGTTTTAAAGTAAAAGAAAAAAATTTTAAAAAATATAAAAATTTCAAGAAAATAATAGTTTTAGGCATGGGCGGATCAATACTTGGAACGCAAGCCATATATTCTTTTTTAAGCTTCAAAATTAAAAAAGATTTTTTATTTTTAGATAATCTTGATTCAAGATCAGTAGTACAATTAAAAAAATTCATTATTTTGAGAAAAACTCTTTTTATTATTATTTCAAAATCAGGCAACACCATTGAAACTTTAATTAATTTTAGTTTTTTAAAAAACTACAATCTCAATAGCAAAAATACAATTTTAATTTCCGAAGATAAAGATAATGCTTTAAAAAATATTGCAAAAAAATATAAAATTTCACTAACCGAACATAGAAGCTATATTGGTGGGAGATATTCAATATTATCAAACGAAGGTATGATTCCATCGTATTTGATGGATATAGATATTAAAAAATTTAAAAAAAATATTTTATCTTGTTTTAGTAAAAAAAATCAAATTTTTCTAAGTCAAAATGCTTTAAATATCTCTAAAATTTATTCATCTAAAAAAATAAATAACTTAATTTTATTTAACTATAGCTCACAATTAGATTATTTTATGTTTTGGGCGCAACAATTAATTGCTGAAAGTTTAGGAAAAAAAGGAAATGGAATATTACCAGTTATATCGACTGGTCCCAAAGACCATCATAGCTTACTCCAATTGTATTTAGATGGTCCAAAAGATAAAATGTTTTATATTTTTAGCTCTGATGAAAAAAACAAACTTAAAGTGTCTAATTACGGCATTAATAAAAAAAGTCACTATCTAAAAAACAAAACGCTTAATCAGGTCATACTCGCTCAAAAAAACGCACTAATTAATGTATTAAAAAAAAAACAAATACCGTTTAAAGAATTTAATATTAAAAAATTTGACGAAGAATCATTAAGTGAATTATTTGTTTATTTTATTTTAGAGACGGTCCTCGTTGGAAAACTAATAAATATTAATCCATTTGATCAACCTGCTGTTGATCAAGTAAAGGTATTAACAAGAAAGTTTTTGAGCTAATGAAAAAATCCGAAAATAATTTTTGATCTACCATAGTTTTTAATTTCTACAATATGCAAGCACTTATCAAATTTTTCAGTTTTTGTGCTTTCTCTATGAATAATTATAAGATGTTTTTTTGAATATATCTGCAATTTCTTTATGAGAGATAAATCTTCTTTATAATGATCATCAGCGAAAGGTGGGTCCAAAAATATTAAATCATATCTATTATTTTTAACCTTATTGATAAATGAATTTACACTGTTATTGGATACATGTGATTTGTTTTCAATATTTAAATTTTGTAGGTTTTTTAGCAACATCTCTTGAGATAATTTATCTTTCTCAACAAAAGTTACTTTTCCAGCATCTCTTGAAATACACTCTAAGCCAAAAGAACCTATGCCAGAGTATAGGTCTAGAATATTTGAATCTTTTATAGAGAAATTTATTTTTGATGAATGTTGTATAATATTAAATACACTCTCTTTAACGAAATCTCTTAAAGGTCTAGTTATTTTATTTTTTAAAAAGAATAATTTTTTTCCTCTTAATTTTCCTCCAATAATTCTCATAAATTAGTTGATGACTCTCCAGCCTATGTCTTTTCTAAAAAAACTTTCTTTCCATTTAATTTTTTTAATTAACTTGATAATTTTTTTTCTTATATTTATAAAATTTCCTCCCAAAGAAGTTATATTTAGAACCCTTCCACCGGAAGATACTAATTCACCGTCAAGATATTTTGTGCTTGCATGGAATATAGTTGTGAAAGAGTCAGTTTTTATTTTTTTTAATTTCTTAATTTTGATATTTTTTTTATATACATTAGGATAACCTTTAGAGCATAAAACTATTGTCATACATTTTTTTTTAGACCATTTGATTTTTATTTTATTTAATTCATCTTTTAAAGATGATAAAATAATTTTTATAAAATCAGTCTTAAGTCTTGGTAATATTACTTGACATTCAGGATCACCCATTCGTACGTTGTATTCAATTAAATAAGGATTATTATTTTTAATCATCAAGCCTGCATAAAGAAATCCAGTATAAGGCTTATTCTTCTTTTTAAGAGCCAAAAGCGTAGGCCTAATTATTCTGTTAATTATTTTATCTTCTATATTTTTATTGATTATAGGTGCAGGAGAATATGCACCCATACCACCAGTATTTGGTCCAGTTTCTTTTTCACCAACTTTTTTATGATCTTGGGCAGAACCAAAGAAATTAAAATTTTTTCTATCAACTAATAAGAAGTAGCTTACTTCTTCACCCTGTAAAAATTCTTCAAGTATTAAACTTTTGCAGTTTTTAAATTTTCCTTTAAAAATTTCATTACTTACCTTAATTATTTCTTTTTTAATTTTACAAATAAAAACACCTTTTCCAGCAGCCAGGCCATCTGCTTTGACTACAATTGGCATTTTATTATTTTTTAAAAAATTTAATACATCAGTTTTATTTTTACAAATCTTAAATTTCGCCGTAGGTATATTATTTTTTTTGCATATAGATTTCATAAAAGATTTTGAGCCCTCCAACTTAGCTGCGTACTGATTGGGTCCAAAAACTTTAATTTTGTTTTTTCTAAGAAAATCTACCACACCATTAACTAGTGGTTCTTCTGGTCCCACTATAACTAGATCTATTTTATTTTTTTTTAATGAATAAAGTAAAGTTTTAAAATTTAAGAAATCTAAGTTTAAATTAATAGCAATTTTTTCGGTGCCAGCATTACCAGGTATACAGTAAATTTTGTTTACATTTTTGGATTTGATTATTTGTTTACAGAGTGCATGTTCTCTTCCACCACCCCCTATTAAAGCAATGTTCATATGATATTATTTACTATATATAGTATTTTTATGGTGAATAAAACAAAAGCTAAACTTATATACAAAGCTAATTCTTTTGAAATCGAGGAAGAAGGAGATCATGTTGTGTGTGCAATTTCCAAAAAAATAATTCCTTTAAATCAATTAAGCTACTGGAGCATAGATTTACAAGAAGCTTACTATTCCCCAGCAGAAGTAGAGCGAAGATTTGAAGAATTAAAAAAAAAATATTAATCTATTTCCATCGATTATGAGTTAGAATCCATTGGCTAGGATTTTTAAGTATAAACTTTTCAAGGATTTCATTTAGCTTTAGAGTAATTTCCAATTTATTGAATTTCGTATTTTCCTTATCATTAACATTTATTGGTTCAAATATTTCCATCTCAAATTTACCATCTATTTTTCTCTCAATATAAATCGGCACAATATTATACTTATATCGCAAGGCCAGCTGTGCAGGAATTGTGGTTGTGTAAGCGTCACGTTTAAAGAGGGGTAATTTTTCTCCTTCACTTACTCTCTGATCTATCATGAGAGCGATAGAATAATTTTTATTTAAATAGTTTATTAATTTTCTCATACCAGATTTACCTTTTTTAATCTGATTTCTACATATAAATTTTTTTCTCAAAAACTCCATAAGGGGATTTATAAAAAAATTATTTAATGGCCTGTAAATAGTAGCTAAATTAATTCCTGCCTTCGTCAGTTCCATTGACATCAATTCAAAGTTTCCGAAATGACCTGATACAAATATACAAGGCTGATTGTTTTTGATTATTTTGTTTAAAATTTCTTTATTTTTAATATTAATATGAGAATTTTCATTTCTAAATTTTTTTAAAAAAAGATATTCAACAAATGTACAAGCATAATTCGACCACATATTTGAAACAGTTTCTTTTTGCGTATCTTTATTTACAACACCTAAGATAATTTCTAAGTTTTTAATAATCATTGAAGTAGATCTTATCAAGGACCCAGACAGTTTGAACAAATATATAAATAATTTTTTACTTAGTTTTAAACCTAAGATTTTAATAATTATAAAGAAGCTATAAATACACAATGCCTGCAAAAAATATTTAATTGTTTTTATCATAAGTACTTTTTTACTTCTTTTATAAATAAATCCTCAGAATGAATTTTAAGACTAATCGGTAAATAATCAATCTGTTTTAATTTAAATTTTTTTATTCGATAGAAATCTTTTTCAGTAGTGATAATTTTTAAACCTTCATTTTTTGCTAAGATAATTAATTGTTCGATTTCCCTTTTTGAGAAATTATAATGATCTGGGTAAGAAATTTTTTTTATAACGTTTACTTTTTGCTCATATAGTAAATCAAAGAAATTTTTAGGATTGCCTATTCCGGCAAAGGCTAAAACTTTTTTATTTTTAAATTTTTTTATTTTGATAGGATCGGGAATATATGTCGAATAATATATGCTAATTTCTCGAGAAATTTTTTTTATTATTTTTTCAAATTTGTTCAATCTTTTATCTTTTTTAGAATTGATAATTACTATTTGATACTTCTTTAATGATTTAAGGGGTTCGCGCAGAGGCCCAGAGGGTAATGTTAAACCATTTCCTGATAATTGTTTTTCATTAAAACATACTATGTTTAAATTTTTGAAAAGAGTTTTATCTTGCAAACCATCATCTAATATCACTAGATCGAAACCTTTTTTAACTGCTTGCTCAGTTCCCATAAACCTGTTTTTAATACTTATAATATTGTTCAATTTTTTCATAATTAACATTTTTTCATCAGCTTGATTGGTAAAGTTTTTTTTTATTATTACTGATTTTTTACCCAATTTTTTTAAAATCAAACTAAGTTGAATAGAGGTTGGAGTCTTACCAGTCCCCCCTAAATAAATATTGCCCACACATACTACTGGAATTTGAGCAATTTTAACTTTTATAAAAAAATTTTTGATTATTATTAATATCTGCAGCACAAAAGAGACGGGCAGTAAAATTAAAGCATAAAAATTTAATTTTTCTTCATCCCAAAATTTTGGTTTGAGTATTTTCATATCAAATTACCTTTTCCAATACATGTATAGTTTGTTTATAGATCTCCGAACCATACTTATCTATTTGTTTTAATTTTATTGAATTTTTTTTAGCTCTGTTTTTTAAATCTTTAATTATTAAAATTGCTAAATGGTCTACACTTTTTATTTTTTTTGCAATCTTGTTTTTAATTAAAAATTGATAAACTTCATTAAAATTATAAACAAAGGGTCCTGAATAAATTTTACATCCAATTCTAGCCGCTTCAATAGGATTTTGTCCACCAACTAATATAAGATTTTTTAGCAAAGATTTACCCATAAAAACACTTTTCGATATACTGTAGTACAGTGGAAGCAGGCCAAATGAATTTACAATCAATATCTCAGTTTTATCAAATATCTTTTCATTAGTATTTTTTACAATTTGATATTTTAATTTATTTTGTCTGCATATTTCACTTACAACAGGAACTCTCTTTATATGTCTGGGTGCTATAATAGTTAAAATATTATTATGTGATTTTTTAATTTTATGATGAGCCTTAACGCAAAAAATTTCTTCACCAGGATGGGTGCTTGCTGCGCACCAAACTTTTCTATTTTTTATATTATGTATTTTTTTATTTTTTATTTTTGCACTTCCAGCACTTGCAATATATTTTAAATTCCCAAAGAACTTAATATTTTTGGCACTAAGATTTTTCAAATACTTTAAAGATTCTCGGCTTGAAGCTATGCATAAGTCAAATGAAGAAAAAATTTTTTTGGCTGAATTTTTAAACACCTTCCATTTTTTATATGTTTTATTTGTAATTCTTGCATTTATTAAAATTAATTTAATGTTTCTTTTTTTTATATAATAAATAAAATTTGGCCAAATTTCCGAGTCAATAAATATTGCCACACTTGGCTTCCACTTGTTTAAAAATTTTTTATTTAAATGAGGTATGTCTAAAGGAAGATATTGATGAAAAATATTTTTTTCTTTTTTACAATATTGTTCAATCATTTTTCCAGAGGTAATTGAGTTTGAAGTTATGAGTATATCTGTATTTTTTTTATTTAAAAAGAATTTAACTATAGGTAATATACTAATCATTTCCCCAATACTAGAACCATGAAACCATATTAGTTTACTATTTTTTTTATTTTTTGATGTAGTTGAAAAAACTTTTTGTGAAAAACTTCTATCATCCTCTTTATTGTAAAATTTTCTTAAAAAAATTAAAATTATTAATATAGGAAAAAAAAGTACAGTAAGAAATCTGTAAATTAAATACATTTACTTATTTTAATTGTTTTTGATATAAAGATTTATATTCATCACATTTTTGTATTAATTCTTTGTGATTCCCTGAATCAATAATTGAACCATTTTTAAATACATGAATTTGATCTGCGTTATGAATTGTAGACAATCTATGAGCAATAACTAAAGTGGTTTTATTTTTAGTCAAATTTGTAATTGCATTTTGCACTATTTCTTCAGAGTCTGCATCTAAAGATGAAGTGGCCTCATCCAAAAGTATAATTGGTGACTTTTTCAATATTGCTCTAGCTATTGATATTCTTTGTTTTTGCCCCCCCGACAATCTGACTCCATTTTCACCTATACGTGTTTCATATTTTTTAGGTAATTTTTCAATAAATTCATTTGCCGCAGCAAATTTACAGGCCTCAACTACCTCTTCGTCAGAAGAGTGCTGGTTGGCATAAGATATATTGGCCTTAATAGTATCATCAAATAAAATCACGTCTTGACTGACTAGGGAAATATTTTTTCTTAGGGATTGTAAGTTTACATCTTGAATATTTTGTTCATCTACCAGTATTTCCCCTTTTTGAGGATCATAAAACCTTGGCAATAAATTAATTATAGTGCTTTTACCCGCGCCGCTATGACCCACAAAAGCAGTCATTGACCCTCCAGAGATTTCTAGGTTTATATTTTGAACAGCTTTTTCTTCGGATACTTTATATTTAAAATGAATATTTTTAAAAGATATATTACTTTTTTTAATTTGTATATCGGGTAGCGTCATGTCGTTTTTTATTTTAATGGGTTGGTCGAGTACAGCATATATTCTTTTAGCCGCCGCCGCTCCCTGGTAAGCTAACATATTAATAGTCGCCAAGGATCTAATTGGTTGGTATGCTAACATCATTGCCGCTAAAAAAGAAAAAAAATTATTAACCTCTAGTTCACCGGAGTCAATCAATCTACCAGAATAATAAATAAAACCGGCTATCATAAATCCTGTTAAAATTTCCATTATAGGGGTAGCTCTAATTAAAATACTAGTTATCTTTATATTCTTTGCTATCATTTCATCGATAACACTGTTTGCATTTTCCTTCTCTTGATTCTCTTTTTGATAAATCCTAATCATTTTTGAACCTCTTAAAATTTCAGATAAAAAAGTAGTTAACCTTCCTGAAATTTCTCCGGCCTCGCCTGTTGCCTTACCAATTCTCTTTCCAAGACTTTTGGCCAAAGTTGCAGCTAATGGCATCATAAAAAGAGCAAAAATTGCCAATTTCCAATTTTGGTAAAACATTAAAATTACAAGCGCTATTAAAGTAAAAGAATCTTTCATAATATTTAAAACACCACTACCCACCAACTGCTGCACTTGAGCTGTATCAAAAGTAATATTTGACAAGTATTTACCTGAGTGTTTGTTTTCTAGAGTTTCAACATCTGTTAATAAAATGACGTTTGATATTTTTTTTTGTAATTCACCGCATATTGTTTGGGCAACTTTGATAATAGTCATTCTTGCGAAATATAAAGATATACCTTTAGCAGAAAATGAAAGAACTATAAGAATAGGTATAAGCCAAGCTAAAGTTTTATCTTTTTCAATGAATATTTTTTTTACCGCAGGATCTAGCAACCAAGCAGTTGCAGAAGTGCTACTGGCAACTATAATCGAAAGTATTAACGCTAAAAAAATTTTCTTTAAATGATTTTTTATGTAATCATTGTAAAGTCTTTTTAAATATAATGTAACTTCATCTAGCTTCATAAAAATTTCAAAAGGTAAATCCCAATATTCCAGTAAATAAAAATAAGCCTGACCAATTATTTATTTTAAAGCACTGCAGACATTTAGAAGGATTGTTTTTATCAAATAATATAAGTTGATAAAATAAAGAAATAAAGAACAATATAAAAGGTGATGTTTTAAAATTTAGTTGCATTTTAGAATAAAATAAAAAAATAATTATAATTGAACTGATTAAATAGCATAAACTTACAAATATTTTTATATTTTTTTTAAACTTTATAGCTGTAGATTTGTTTCCAATAATTTCATCATCGGTCAAATCTTGAGCCCCATAAATAGTGTCATAACCTAATGTCCAAAATATGGCTGATAAATATAGTAGGACAATATCAAAGGATATATAATTCATTAATGCCACCCAACCCATTAATATTCCCCAGTTAAAAGTCAATCCAAGAAAAAGCTGAGGCCAGTAAGTAATTCTTTTCATAAAAGGATAGGAGAAAGCTAAAATCATAGAGGCCACACCCAGCGCAATAGTTAATTTATTAAATTGAATTAATATTAAAAATGCAAACGAACAAAGAACGGTTACATAAAAAAATGCTCTTTGTTTAGATACTTTAGCAGATGCTATTGGTCTATTTTTTGTTCTCTTGACCTTCTTGTCAATCTTTTCATCTACTATGTCGTTAAAAATACAGCCAGCACTTCTCATGAGTATCGATCCCAAGAAGAAAAGTAATAAAAAAAATAAAAAATGATTAATATCTTTGTCCAATTCAAAAGCAAAAGCTAGTCCCCAGCTACAAGGCCAAAAAAGAAGCATAAACCCAATGGGTTTATTTAATCTCGTTAAATGTACAAATAATTTTAATTGATTCATATTGATTTATGACTTGTAAATATCAAACACTATCTACATAATCAATTTGATTCGATATGGATATAGATTATACAGTTGCAGCATTAATGTTTCCAGCCATTCCCCTAATGATGACTATGTATAGCAATAGATTTCACACTTTGAGTGGATTGATTAGAAAATTACATGATCAGATTATTTTTGAGAAACGCATCCCACCTGAATGGGAAAAGCAGCTTCACGTTATAAATAACCGAACTAATCTACTAAAATACACAATGGGTTTTGCGGCATTTGGTTTTCTTTTTAATATGACAACAGTTTTAATGCTTTATCTAGGGCACCTTCAGCTAGCAAGATTAATTTTTGCTGCTTGCTGTATCTGTATGATAATTTCAACTTTTTTATTTTTACAAGAGATAAGACTCTCTAATCAAGCCCTAAAGTTTCATTTGAGTGATATGGACTCGATGAAAAAAGATTTATAATTCTATTTTTTATTTAAGAGATTTTTTTTAAATAATGATATGCCATTACTTATTTTGTGGTTGTATGATTCTTTAAAAGTATTTAGCTGCCAACCTTCCATTCTTTTTGTTATTGCTTCTAAATTTTTGAATTTCCATTCATCATTTGTATTTTCATTCTTCCATAATTTTTTTTCTTCTTCTGTGCGAGCACAACCATAGCAGTACCTTGTTAAAGGATCTGTTTTACAAATACTTATGCATGGAGAGATGATTTTATTACTCATTAAGGAATTAAAATAGCAGGACCAGTAAGTTTTCTTGATTCTAGATCTTCGTGTGCTTGATTGGCATCTGCTAACTTATACTCTTTAAAAATATTAATTTTTATCATTCCAAATTTAATCTTTTCAAAAATCGCATCCGCACCATCCTGCAATTCTTTTCTATTTGTAAAGTAATGACCTATTGTAGGTCTCGTTAAATAAAGACTTTTAGATTGTATGTCTTTCGGAACATCTACAGGATCTAAGGGACCAGAAGCATTTCCAAAACTTACCATCATTCCTCGAGGCTTCAAGCAGGATATAGAGCCTTTAAAAGTATTTTTTCCAACACCATCAAAAACAGCCGGCACGCCCTCATTTTTAGTTATTTTCATAACTTCTTTTGCAAAATCTTCCTTCGAGTAATTAATGACATGTGCATAACCGTTGGCTTTGGCAATTTCGATTTTTTCATCCGAACCTACAGTCCCAATAACTTTTGCGCCAATGCTGTTCGCCCACTGTGCAAATATTTGGCCCACACCCCCAGCAGCAGCATGAAACAGTACGGTTTCACCAGCCTTAAGCAAATAAGTTTTAGAAAGTAAGTAATGGGTGGTTAAACCCTTTGTCATAAGTGTTGCTGCCATTTTATGAGTGATTCCATCTGGAACTTTTACTGCAATTTTTGCAGGAATAATTCTTTGCTGGGAATATGCTCCAATAGGTACAGATGCATAAGCGATATTATCACCTTTACTAAACTCAGTTACATCAGAACCAATTTCATCAATTTTGCCCGCTCCCTCCAACCCAATTCCACTTGGTAATGAAAGAGGATACAGTCCTGACCTATGATATGTGTCAATATAATTTAGCCCAATCGCATGATTAGTAACTTTAATTTCATCTGGACCAGGGGAACCAACATTAACATCTTGAAGTTCTAAAACTTCAGGTCCACCGTTTTTTTTTACTATAATTGATTTGGACATTAATACTTTGCAAATGTTCCGTTGTTATAATCTTGAATAGCTTGAAGTATTTCTTGTTTAGTGTTCATAACAAATGGCCCACCTCTCGCTATTGGTTCTCCTATCGGTTTGCCTGCAATAAATAAAAACTTACTTTGTTTGTTTGCCGACACCTCAAGTGTAGTACCTCTTTCTAAAAGTATCAACGTTGAATCATTGACCTTATCATGTTTTTTTTTGCCAATTGTTAATTCTCCTTTTAGCAAATAAATGAATGAATTGTGGGTTTTTGGAACTTCTAAGTTAATTTTTTTATTCTCTTTCAGTTCAATGTCGAAATAAATTGGTTCGACATTATGACCTATAACTGGTCCTTCTTTATCTTCAAATTTTCCTGCAATTAAATTTATTAATTTATCTTCATCTTTATATTGAACAAGTTGTTCACTTTTGATGTAATCATACTTAGGTTTGCTCATTTTCATTTTAGCAGGCATATTGATCCATAACTGGAACCCTAAAAGTTTACCATCTGTCATTGCGGGCATTTCAGAGTGAATTATACCGCGACCTGTTTTCATCCATTGTATGTCTCCAGGACTCATTCTGCCTTTGGAGCCTGTACTGTCCTCGTGCTCAAACTCTCCATGAAGCATATAAGTTACTGTTTCTATTCCTCTGTGTGGATGAGGTGGAAACCCAGCGAGATAATCGTCTTTATTTTCAGATCCAAATTCATCCAACATCAGAAAAGGATCAATGTAGTCAGCTTCCGGAGTTCCAATACTTCTTTTTAATTTTACACCCGCGCCATCAGATGCGTTTAAGGCTTTTACTATTTTTTTAATTTCAATTTGAGACATTTTAAATTTTACCGATTAAACTATATCAAGTAACTGCGTTAAATTGTTTACTTCATTTTTTGGTTTGTAATCAAGATTGTCAAAAATATTATTATTCCTATTTACCCAGATAGCATTATAGCCGTAGTTACCACCACCAGATACGTCCCATGTATTTGAACTTAAAAAAGCAATTTCTTCACTTCTAATTTGATATTTTTCTACAGGCATAGCATAAACTTTTGTATCTGGCTTATAAATTCCAACTTTTTCAATTGAAAATATATCATCAAAAATATCTTCTAAACTATTGCTTCTAATTAACTCATTTAAAAGAGCAGGCGTTCCATTTGAAAGCACGGCAAGCTTATATTCTTTTGCCCTTAGACTTTTTAAAACCGCTTTAACCTCAGGGTAGGAGGATAAAACCTTATATAAATCTAGCAACTCATTTTTCATTGAAACGTCAATTTTAAAAACTTTCATCGATTTATCTAAACTGTCCTCAGTAACTTGCCAGAAGTTTTTATGTCTTTTCATCAAGCTCCTAAGCCAGGTATATTCTAATTGAGTTGCTCTCCAGTGACTTGCAAAAAGTTCCCACTTATCTCCAATTTTACCTCTACACTTGTCAGCAGCTGAATTGACATCAAATAATGTGCCGTAAGCATCAAAAACTATTGCTTTAATATTTTTCACCTAAGCTAATATATACGATTATCGGTTTCCTTTTAAAAGAAAATATAGACCAATTAAAAAGAGAAATATTTGTTCACTAGTAAATAGTTTTACTGTAATAAACCAGTCACTATGAGCTATAGCCAAAGCATTAATCATTATTATTACAATTGTTGCTCCCGCAAACCTTGTAGCTAAATTACCAGCTGGTCCTTTTACAAAACCTCCAGCAATTAAAATTAAGCCTGCTCCTAATTCTGAAATAGCCACGAACGAAGCTAAAGATGGTCCTAAAAAATTAGATAAACCTTGAGGAGGTAAAGGAAATTTGCCTAATCCGTGTAAAGCAAAAGCTATACCTAATCCAAATCTAATTAACCACGGTGCTAAAAATTCTATTTTTGAAAAAATTTTATTAATTTTATTATCTAACTGCTTCATGTTGTTTTCCTTTATTTTGAGTTATGTGATCCATCGCACATAGGTTGATCATTAGTTTGTTTGCAGGTACAAAAAAATACTTTTTTAGATTGTTCCGCTTTATAAGTTAAAGGACCAAATTCTGATCCATCGTGCGAACCATCGCAAAAAGGTTGTTTTGAACTTTTTCCACATGAACACCAGTAATAAGATTTACCCTCAATAACATCTATCCCGATTGGAGCGTCTCCAGCCCATATTCCTTTTTTCATAAAACTCCTTTGTAATTAATTTGATTTATAGATAAGGCTTTGTGACATTTAATACAAGACATTAAAATCATACTAGTGTACAAAAACATACCATGAGAAATATAACCGAATGTCCAGCTGAAAGAGCTATTTATTTTCTAGGAGGAAAATGGAAGATTAGAATTATATTTTTACTCTACCAAAAAAAAAAAAATAGATTTGGTGAACTTAAAAAGACTTTACAAACTATAACGCAACAAATGCTATCTAAGCAGCTAAAGGAATTGGAACTTGATGGATTGGTCAATAGAAAAGTCTTTCAAATAGTCCCGCCCAAAGTTGAATATACGCTTACAGATTTTGGTTTATCAGTTATACCAATCTTAAAGTCTTTTTCAAATTGGAACAAAAGAAATAACAAAACTATTTCTTTAAAATTAAATAAAAATTTTGAAGAAAATAGAATTAGATAATTTAAAACTATGAATAATGTAAGACTACATTATCCAGATCTTATAGCTGAAAATTCAACAAGCTTGTTATCTAAAGCGCACACTCATTATATTGTCAACGTAATGAGATTGAAAAGAGGATCCAACATAAATTTTTTTAACAAAGAAGGTGAGTGGTTAAGCGAAATAATTTTTTCAGAAAGAGATAGAGTGGAAGTAAAATTTTTAAACAAGATAAAAGAATCTTCGGCAACTTCAAACATTGAATTAGCCATATGTTTAGTAAAAAAAACACCAATGGAAATAATTTTACAAAAAGCAACCGAACTTGGAGTTAGTAAAATTACGCCTATAATTTCTGAACGCACAGAAGTAAAAGAATTGAACCTTGAAAGAGCAAATAAAATAACAGTTGAAGCCACTGAGCAGTCAAATCAATTAAATCCACCAGTTGTAAATCAAGTAATAAAACTAAAAGATTACATTAGCGGCATCAATCCAGGCACCAAATTATTTTTTGCTGATGTAAATTCTAAATATAGACTTAAGTTAGCAGATACGGTGAAAGGCCAGCAAATTAATATTTTAATTGGGCCCGAGGGTGATTTCTCACCAGTTGAAAGAGACTTAATCTTGGCTAATTCAAATACAACTTCTTTTTCTTTATCAAAAAACATCTTACGCACAGATACAGCTGTTATTAGCGCTATTTCATTGATTAATTTTATCAATAATAATCATTAATTGTCGCATTAATTGAAATTGTTAAATCATTTAAAAGCTGTATAAAAACTCATGATTAACAAATTTACTTATGTAGTTTTATTCTTGATGCCTGGATCATTATTGGCTAACGAGCCTAAAGACTGGCAACTAGGTTTTCAAAAAGCTGGATCTCAAGGTATGGAGGATATTGTTTGGTTTCATGATTATATGCTTTTGCCTATTATAACTGCAATAACAGTTTTTGTTTTATTTTTACTTTTATATACATGTGTGAGATTTAGAGCTTCTAAAAATAAAGTAGCATCAACAACAAGCCACAATACTTTAATTGAAGTTCTTTGGACTTTAATACCTTGTTTAATTTTAGTTGTAATGGCAGTCCCCTCTTTTAAAGTTATGTATTCACAAGATATAATTCCAAAAGCAGATGTTACTATTAAAGCAGTTGGTTATCAGTGGTATTGGGGCTATGAATATCCTGACGAGAATATTATCTTTGACTCTTATATGGTTGATGAAAAAGACCTAAAAGAAAATCAGCCTAGATTACTTACAGTTGATAACGAAATTTATGTTCCAGTAAATAAAGTAGTAAAAGTAATGATAACTGCAAATGATGTTTTACATGCTTGGGCATTACCTTCTTTTGGTGTTAAGCGAGATGCCATACCCGGAAGAATTAATGAGACATGGTTTAAAGCGGATAGAACGGGAACTTATTACGGACAGTGTTCAGAATTATGTGGGATCAAACATGCTTTTATGCCAATAACCGTGAATGTAGTTACGGAAGAGGAGTACAATCAATGGCTTGATAAAGCCAAAGTAGAATTCGCTAAAGAGGAATTAAATAATAACATTAAATTCGCAAAAAAAATTAAAGAAATTAAATAATGTACGGACAAGCAACAGCAGACGGACATCACAGTAACCCAACCGGTTGGAAGAGATGGGCTTATTCAACCAATCATAAAGATATAGGAACGATGTATCTTATTTTTGCAATCATTGCTGGGATTATTGGTTCAGTTTTTTCAGTTATAATGCGAATGGAATTAATGCATCCTGGCGATGGGATTCTAGGAGGAAATTATCATCTATACAATGTTTTAGTTACGGGACATGGATTGATCATGATATTTTTTATGGTTATGCCTGCAATGATAGGTGGTTTTGGTAATTGGTTTGTGCCTATAATGATCGGCGCACCAGACATGGCATTTCCAAGAATGAATAACATTTCTTTTTGGTTGTTACCTGCAGCTTTTATTCTTTTATTAGCTTCTATTTTTGTACCAGGACCTCCAGGAGGAATGGGAGCGGGCGGTGGATGGACTATATACCCACCCCTATCGTCTAAAACTGGTCAACCAGGCCCTGCAATGGATTTGTTAATTTTAGGTTTACATATAGCAGGAGCTTCTTCAATTTTAGGAGCAATTAATTTCATTACAACAATTTTAAATATGAGAACACCAGGTATGACATTGCATAAAATGCCATTATTCTCTTGGTCGATATTAGTAACTGCATTTTTACTTTTATTATCTTTACCAGTTTTAGCAGGAGCAATAACAATGCTATTGACGGATCGAAATTTTGGAACTTCATTTTTTGAAGCACAGACAGGTGGAGATCCAGTTCTATTTCAACATTTATTTTGGTTCTTTGGACATCCAGAGGTATATATACTTATTCTTCCAGGATTTGGAATGATCAGCCATGTAGTTTCAACCTTTTCAAAGAAACCTGTTTTCGGTTACTTAGGAATGGCTTACGCAATGGTAGCCATTGGAGTTGTTGGCTTTGTCGTTTGGGCTCACCACATGTACACAGTAGGATTAGACACAGATACTAAAGCATACTTTTTAGCAGCAACAATGATTATTGCGGTTCCAACCGGGATTAAAATTTTCTCTTGGATAGCAACTATGTGGGGTGGATCAATAAGCTTTAAAACACCAATGCTTTGGGCGATTGGATTTATTTTTCTCTTCACCTTAGGAGGCGTAACAGGTGTAGTATTGGCTAACGCAGGTGTAGACACAGCTCTACACGATACTTATTATGTAGTTGCACATTTTCACTATGTTCTTTCTTTAGGTGCGGTTTTTGCAATCTTTGCAGGATTTTATTATTGGTTTAGCAAAATGAGTGGTTATGAATATTCAGAGTTTTTAGGCAAACTCCACTTTTGGCTGACATTTATTGGTGTTAATTTGATTTTTTTTCCGCAACACTTTTTAGGGTTAGCAGGTATGCCAAGGAGATATGCAGACTACCCAGATGCATTTGCAGGCTGGAATTATATTTCTTCAATAGGTTCTTATATTTCTATTATTGGATTAGGAGTTTTTTTATTAAATCTACTATACTCTTTCATTAAAAAAAGAAAAGCAGAACAGAATCCATGGGGAGAAGGGGCTACAACTTTGGAATGGACTGTTTCTTCACCACCGCCATTTCATACTTTTGAAGAACTACCTAAAGTAAAATAAATTGAACCAGACAATTATAAAATCTAGAAACCCTAAAGTTAGTTTAGCCTTTAATTTACAATCATTTTTTAATTTAATGAAACCAAGAGTCATGTCTCTTGTTTTATTCACTTGTATGGTCGGTCTTTTAATAGCTCCTTCAAGTATTGAACTATCATCATCATTAATTTCTTTATTGGCAGTTGCAATTGGCTCTGGAGCAGCGGGGACATTAAATATGTGGTATGAGTCAGATTTAGATGCGTTGATGAGTAGAACTTGCTTAAGACCAATACCGGCAGGAAGAGTAAAAAAAAATCAAGCCCTATACTTTGGAATAGTTTTATCAGCAATCTCAATAACAATGCTTAATTATTCTGCAAACTTAATTTCAGCCATACTTCTTGCGTCAACTATTAGTTTTTATTTTTTTATTTATACAATTTGGTTAAAGAGAAAAACTTCACAGAATATAGTAATTGGGGGTGCGGCAGGAGCTTTACCTCCTGTTATAGGATGGACGATTGCAACAGGAAGTATTTCAATAGAGCCATTAATTTTATTTTTAATAATATTTCTTTGGACCCCATCTCACTTCTGGGCTTTAAGTTTGTACAAATCTGGAGATTATAAAAAAGCCAAGATCCCAATGCTTCCAGTAATTGCTGGAGTCAAAACCACTAAAATTAATATCTTAGTGTATTCTTTAGCTATGGCTCCAGTAGTAGTTGCGCCATATTTTTATAATTTTGCGAGTATATTTTACTTAGTAATCTCCTCTTCAATGACAGCTTACTATATTTATTTATGTTTTAATTTGTTTAGAGCTAAAAATACAAAAATTTCCAATATAATAGCTAGAAAAGTTTTTATATACTCAATTTTTTATTTATTTTTTATATTCCTAACAATACTAATTGATAATTTAATGACAATAATATGATGAATAAAAAAAAAAAAAATATAATTACTGCGATTATCTTAGTTTTATTTATGTTACTTTTATTTGTTACAACATTTTACAATATAGGAATTTATAATAGAGAACTTTAATGAATATAAACAAAAAAAACCTTACTCCTATTGCGCTAGTATCAATATTTTTTTTGATGTTAGGTCTATCCTTCGCGTCTGTACCTTTATATGAATTATTTTGTAGAGTAACTGGATTTGGAGGAACAACACAGAATGCATCTAACAAAGAAATCCCCAAAATTGTAATTAATCAAAACTACAAAATGAGGTTTGATACCAATATCAATGGAGCATTAGAATGGAATTTTAATTCTGAAATAAACACTTTAAATCTTAAGCCCGGTGAGGTTCGTACAGTAAAATTTAATGTGAAAAACCCAGGCAGCGAACCATCTTCTGGAACAGCATCTTTTAACGTATCACCATCTCCATTTGGAATTTATTTGAACAAAATTGGTTGCTTTTGCTTTGAAAAACAAACATTAAAAGCTGGAGAATCAAAAGAATTTGTCCTTACATTTTTCTTGGATCCTAAAGTTGTTGATGATAATAAAACTAAAAATATAGCTGATGTGACACTATCGTTTACATTTTTTTCATCAGATTATTTTAAAAAGGATAATTCATAATTATGTCTTCAGGAGAAAAAAAACATGGTTTTCATTTAGTAGACCCTAGTCCTTGGCCTATTTACGTTTCTTTTGCTACTTTGATTTTAGCCTTTGGAGCTGTCTATTATTTTCATACAAAAACTCTTTGGCTTCTTTTAATTGGTTTTGCATTGGTTTTTTACGGTGCGTTTATGTGGTGGAGAGATGTAATAGAGGAAGCTGAACATCAAGGTCACCATACACAAGTTGTTCAGATTGGTCATCGTTATGGAATGACACTTTTTATTGCTTCTGAGGTAATGTTTTTTGTTGCATGGTTTTGGGCTTATTTTAATGCAAGTTTATTCCCAACAGAGGCAATAGGAGGAACATGGCCACCAGTCGGTATAAAAACTTTTGATCCGTGGGACATTCCATTAATAAATACATTAATACTTTTACTTTCAGGTACTTCAGTTACTTGGGCGCACCAATCAATGATTGAGAACGATAGGAAAGGACTTGTAAACGGACTAACAGCAACAGTATTTCTAGGATTTATTTTTAGCTGTCTTCAAGCATACGAATATCATCATGCGTCTTTTACAATAGATGAAAATATTTATGGAGCAACGTTTTATATGGCAACTGGTTTCCATGGTTTCCACGTAATTGTTGGAACAATTTTTTTAGCGGTATGTTTATTTAGGTCAATGAAGGGACATTCAAATCCCGAACATCATTTTGGCTTTGAGGCCGCAGCTTGGTATTGGCATTTTGTAGATGTAGTATGGTTGTTTTTGTTTGCAGCCATTTACATTTGGGGAAGTTAAGAGATAATTGAAAAAATTATTCCTATTTAATATTTTTGTATATTTTTTCATCATATTATTTTGTTTTTTAGGAACATGGCAACTTTATAGATTGCAATGGAAGGAAGACTTAATCAATCAAATAAATCAGGGTTTGAAATCAAATCCTATTCCGTACACTCAAAGTATAAAAACAAATTATCAAAGAGTAACTTTAGTCGGTCAATATCATTTTGAAAATCAAATATATCTCTATAGTTTAAATAGCAAGGGACAACCAGGATTTGATGTGATAACCCCCTTTGAAACAAAAAATAAAGAAAATGTTTTAATTAATAGAGGTTGGATTAAAAAAGAATTTAAGAACAACTCTAAGATAAACTATGTGTCCGGCAATATTACTGGAATGTTGAGGCAGGCTAATAGAAAAAATTTTTTTACACCTATTAACAATATCAATGAAAACATTTGGTTTGCAGTAAATTTAAATGATGTTCAAAAAATAACAGGCAAAAAATTCAATAAATTTATTGTTTATTTAGAGGATAAAAAAATTATCGTACCCAAACCTAAAAAAATCACAATTGACGTGCCAAACAACCACCTTAAATATGCTATAACATGGTATTTAATATCAATATCAATTTTTTTTTATTATTTATATTTTAGGAAGAAAAATGAAATATTTTAGCACGAGAGATAAATCTTTAGAGTTTAGTTTTAAAGATATATTTCTAAGAGGTTTGGCACCAGATGGAGGTTTATTTTTACCCTCTGAGATAAAAAAATATACCGCAAATGAACTTAGAAATTTAAGTATTTTATCTTACGTAGATTTAGCAACAGAAATTATATTTAATTTTTGTAAAGACGACATAGATAAAAAAGAACTAAATGCACTAATAGAAAAATCTTATAAAAGTTTTAAAAGTAAAGATGTTGTTGAATTAAAAAAAATAGGTAATTTTAATCTTCTCGAATTATATCATGGACCTACATTAGCTTTTAAGGATATAGCAATGCAAGTAATAGGAAATATGTATGACTACTTACAAGTTTCAAAAGATAAAGTGGTTAATATTATAGTTGCTACATCGGGAGATACTGGTTCAGCCGCTATATCTGCATTAAATAATCGAAAGAATATTAATGTATTTGTTTTACATCCTCATAAGAAAATTTCAAATATACAGAGAAAGATAATGACTACCATGGGTTCAAAAAATATTTTTAACGTTGCAATAGAGGGATCGTTTGATGATTGCCAAAAAATTGTAAAAGACATGTTTAATGAAAATGAATTCAGAGAAAAAATAAATATGTCAGGTGTTAACTCAATTAATTGGGCAAGAATTATCTGCCAAATTGTTTATTATTTTTATGCAGCTTTTAAAATAGGTAAAAAAAAAATAAGTTTTTCCGTTCCAACTGGTAATTTTGGTGACATTTATGCTGGTTACATGGCAAAAAAAATGGGCTTACCGATAGATAAATTAATAGTAGCCACAAATGAAAATGATATTTTACAAAGAGTAATTAATACAGGCGAATACAAACCGAGTAAAGTAAAGCCTTCTTTGTCACCAAGTATGGATATTCAAATATCAAGTAATTTTGAAAGATTGCTTTTTGATATTGTTAATCAAGATGATAAAAAAGTAGCCTCACTAATGAACGACTTATTGATTAAAGGTTTTTTTAAGCTAGATCAAGAAGCAGTCAAAATTATTAAAAAAGATTTTTGTGCTGAAAAAATTAGTGATGAAGAAACACTTTCTATAATTGAAAATATAAATACAGAGTCAAAATTTATACTAGACCCTCATACAGCCACAGCCGTAGGAGCAGTAAAAAAAATTGGCAATCTTTCAGAAACTATTATTCTAGGAACTGCCCATCCTTATAAATTCTTAGAAACTGTAAAGAGAGCGACAGGAAAAGAAATTGATGCACCAGCACAATTATCAAATGTTGTAGATAAAGAAGAAAAATTTGATATAATAGAAAATAATATTTCATTAATTAAAAACTACATTTTAAATAAAGCAATATGAAAATTAAAGAAGGTGAAAAGTTACCCTTAGCAGAATTTTTCTACCTAGATAGTAGTGGTCCTCAAAAAATTAAAAGCACTGAATTATTTAATAATCAAAAAGTTATTGTAATTGGAGTTCCAGGTGCTTTTACAAAAGTGTGTTCCGCAAAACACTTGCCTGGATATGTTTCTAATTTTGAGGAAGCTAAAAAAAAGGGGGTTACTAAAATAGTTTGTATTTCAGTAAATGATCCCAATGTAATGAAAGCATGGGGAAAGGATCAAAAAACCCAAGATAAAGTATTTATGGCCGCTGACCCATTTTGTAATTTTACCAAGTTAATCGGGGCAGAAGTAGATAAGTCCGAAAAGGGACTTGGTGTTAGATCTACTAGATATACCATGCTTGTAGAAAATGAAATTATAAAAAAAATTAAAGAAGAAGAAGATACAAGTGTTTGTGAAATATCTGCGGCTGAAAATTTTTTAAAAGATATTTAACTCTCAACCCTTATTTGATGGCACGCGTAGCTAATTTATCCGCCAAATTATTATATTTATTATTAGAGTGACCCTTTACCCATTCCCAAATAATTTTATTGCCCTTACATAAATTGTTTAATTTTATCCAAAGATCTTTATTTTTAACTGGTTTTTTATTTGCATTTTTCCAACCATTTTTTTCCCATTTTTTAATCCATTCTGTAATACCATTTTTTACGTACGTTGAGTCTGTATAGATTGTAACTTCTTCATTAGTCTCGATTTTTTTTAGAGCCATAATTGGAGCCATTAATTCCATTCTATTATTAGTAGTATCTTTTTCATTTCCTGAAATATTATTTTGATTATTATCTTTATTTAAAATTACAGCTCCCCAACCACCTGGACCTGGATTACCCGAGCAGGCACCATCCGTATAAATTTTATATTTCATTAAAAAAAATAATCCTCAAAATTCTTAGAATTTTTATGAAATTCTAATTTTTTTAGATATTCCATAGGATCCTTAACTTTGACTATTGCTCCTTCTACAGTATTTAAAGCGTCAAAGACTCTAGTAAGAAGAAATCTAAGAGCAGATCCCTGAGATAATATCTTTATACTTTTTTTTTCGTTATCTGTTAGTTTTCTTATTTCACTATAGCCGTCTATAAAATTCTTCGCTTTTGTAACATTAAAACTCAGATTATCTTGAGCGCTATCAAAGCATAAAGCATTAAAGCATATGGCTATCTCAAATGCATAAAAGTCGTTACAAGAAAAGTAAAAATCAATAATTCCACTAAACTTATTTTCTTTAAAAAATATATTGTCATTAAATAAGTCGGCATGAATTATCCCTTTAGGTAAGTCGTTGGGCCAGTTTTTTTCAACATCTAATAAATTTTTTTCTATAAGTCTCGGCAAGTCTTTGTGAATTTTTGTACATCCACTTTTTACTACATTAAATAATTTTCTCCATGATTCAATTGATAAATCATTTTTTCTTTTTATTTTAAATTTTTTTGTTATTTCATGCATTTTAGCCGCTTCTCGACCAACAGACTTACAGTTTTCTGGATTTAAAATACTTTTCGCCTTACCCTCTATAAAACTAACAATCATAAGTTTTTTATTATTAAATTCTGTAATAGGATTATTATTTATATTTAAAATAGGCACTGGACACTCAAACTTAGACTCATTTAAACCTATCATTAATTTAGAAAAAAAAGGTAGATCTTCTTCTTTTACTCTTTTTTCATAAACAGTTAGAATATATTTTTTCTCATCAACTAATAAAAAATAATTTGTATTCTCAATACCTTCCTCAATACCCTTAAAACTCTCTAAATTTCCAATCGAATAATTAGATAAAATTGATTTAATATTTTGTTCAGTAAATTTTGTATAAACTGCCATTAATTTAATTCTTTAGGTAATTTAAATACCACCTTTTCTTCAGCAACAACAACTTCTTCAATGATAACATTGCAAATTTTTTTAATATTATTTATTAAATTTTGCACTAATTCTTCTGGTGCTGAAGCTCCTGAGGATATACCTATTTTTTTACATTTTTTAATTTCTGCAATAGGTAATTCTTTTCCAAAATGTATTAAAGTTGAATTTTCACACCCCGCTTTCTTAGCAACCTCTACTAACCTAACTGAATTTGATGAGTTTCTACTTCCAATTATAAAAACCATGTCACACTCTGGGGCTATTTTTTTAACAGCTTTCTGCCTATTAGTTGTTGCGTAACAAATGTCTTCTTTGATAGGCCCCTTTATAAGTGGAAATTTATTTTTTAATAATTTAATTATCTCCGCTGTGTCATCGATCGAAAGAGTAGTTTGAGTTATGTAAGCTAAAGGTTTTTGATAATTATTTAAATCTAAAGATTCTACATCTTTAACAGTCTCAACAAGCTTTATACTTCCCTCCGCTAGTTGCCCCATAGTCCCAATGACCTCTGGATGATTCTTATGACCAATCAAAATTATATCAAAACCATTTTTATAAAGCTGCTCAGATTCCCTATGGACTTTTGAAACTAAAGGGCAGGTAGCATCAACGTAAGATAGGTTTTTTAACTTCGCTTCTTCGGGAACTTTTTTAGGCACGCCATGTGCTGAAAATATAACAGGTCGAGATACATCTTTAATTTCAGATAATTCTTCTACAAATATTGCACCTCTTTTTTTCAAGTCTTCTACCACTTGTTTATTATGAACAATTTCATGCCTCACATAAACCGGAGATCCATGTTTATCGAGTGCTTTGTTTACTATTTCGATAGCTCTATCCACTCCAGCACAAAATCCTCTGGGTGATGCTAAAAGTATTTTAAGTTCGTTTTTCATTTTTTTCTAAAAGATATTCAAGCAATATATGCGGAAAAGTAAGTGAGGCCAAACCAATAAATATGACCTTTAAAATAGAATCATCAATTGTGTAATAAATATTAAGGGTATAGACACCTGTTAAAAAAAGAAAAGCAGTAATTATTGTTAGTGGAATTGCCTTAAAAAAAAATTTTTTAAAACCTTTCTTTAAATTTTTTTTATCTAATTGGTCGCTTAAAGACATTGTGTGTCTTAAAGAATGAATAAAACAAAAATATAATGTAAAGGCAGCTAAAGGCGATAGAAGATAAAATAGTAAATTTATAGCTAACAAATCGAAAGTAATAAAACCATAATTCAACTTCATGTTTTGAATTAAAAAATAAATATTAGAAATGAGACTTAGGTAGAAAAATATTTCTATTAAATTTTTATAATCAAATATATTTATATTAAAATTTAGTATCTCGAAAAGTGCTACTGTTTCATTAAATCTATAAAATAGAGGAGCAAGGATAATTAAAGATCCTTTAATAAAGAAAATAAAATTTAAAAAGTTATTTTTTTTTGGTTTCATTATTTCGCTGTCTTCCTTGCCAAAGTGATGAGCTGCAATTAGCAGAAAAACAAATAAGGTAATTGAGGGGGCAGAAGTCCAAAAAATTAATATGAACAAGGAAATTAAAATATATGTAACGTAAAAAAATAAAATATTTTTTATTTTATAAATTTTTAATAACTGTTCACCCTTCATATGATCAAGTGCACCATGCGAAACGCCAAAAATGAGAATTAAAAATAAACACGTAGATATGGATAAAAAATTATTTAAATGGTCCGACCACCAAAAAAAAGAAAAACACAAACAAAAAAAATAACCAGCTACATGATTAAGTATATTTCTAGAATCGTTCCAATTATTATACATAAAGTTATCTAAATATTGATGTAATAAATGTTAGTTTTGGCATTTTTAAAATAATTATTAAATCTTCTAAAAAATTACTTTTATTAGATAGAAATTTTATAACTGTATTTGGTGAGCTTTTAAACATTTTATAAAAAATATTTGGCATTTTTTCCGGGTTGTTTTTAAGAACTTTTAAAAAAATATTATCAAGAAATTCATATTTTTTTCCTACGTGATAATTTTTTATTTTTTCAATTTTTTCTATATTTTTTCTTATATATTTACTATGTTCTTGAATATTAAGAAAAGTATACCCTGTACTTAATCTTGTCATACCTCCCACAGAACCTATATTAATTTTTTTTTTTTGAATTTTGGAAGAGGTATTAAATAAAGGTATCGCTCCCTTTTCCGTATATTTAATTTTATAATTTTTAATACCTAAATTATTTTTAATATAGTTTTCTAATTGAAGGTCATAATCCATCAGAGATTGGTCTTTTAAATCAGAGAGCCAGGTAGTTTCAATTAATGCCCTGTTTCTGCCAAACGGCAAAGTATAAAAAAAGTGTACACTATTTCTTTGATCGCAGTTAAAATCCATAAGATTTAAAATTGAATCATCAAAAAAGTTATTTGATGTTTCAATTTCCACTCCTTGAAAATGTTGCCATAATTTTGCTTTGTCAGGCTCACCCTCAAATACACTATTAAAAATAATTGAGTTATCTGAATTTATTTCATTTAGATTTTTGAAAAAATTTATATTTTTATTTTTAGAAAGTTTTGAATTTATCTTTTCATAAAATTTACCGCTATCAATGCTTTGATAAGGAAATTTTTCCGTACTTAATTCATGAATATTTTCAGAAGTATTTATTGTAAAATTATTCCAACTTTTTATTACGCAGTCTTGAAAATTGTGTTCAAAAACTTTCCAGAACGACCAAGTTTTATCTCTTTTATAATCTTTTCTAGTTTCAATTATAGCTAGGTTTTTATCTGATAATTTATTATTTAAATCCAGTTCATAAGCTAAGGATAAGCCAGCACAGCCACCTCCGATTATTACGTAATCAAATTCTTTCATTTATATTTATTTCCTGACTTAAAATAGAGTGATTTTCTTCATTATCGTAGTTTATATTTTTAGTGAACAATAATCTTAAAAAATCGACAATTGATAAAATAGTCTCTAATATTTTTCCAGATATTGGAACATATATCTTGCCTGCTTTATTATAGTTTTCAATATTTTTTTGTTTGAGAATATAGTAACCAATTTTTTTATAAACACGTCTCGCAACAATAACTGAAAATCTTGACCCAATAGGAATACTACTAATTGCTAAAAAAGATTTTTTATAAAATATTTCCGCACTGTGAATTGTTTCTTTTATAGAAGTAAAATTATAATCAATATACTCTCGATTACGATTTTTGTCCTCAATTACATCCCTGGCTATATTTGTTAATTGCATGGCTATGCCTAAATCTATTGCTCCTTTTAAAGCTTCTTTATTATCTACTTTTAAAATTTTTGACATCATTAAACCCACTGTTCCAGCGACTCTATAAGAATAAATTAATAAATTTTTTTTTGTTTTTATTTTAATATTTTCACTTAAATCTGTTTCAACACCATCAAACAGATCAAGTATTATTTTCTCTGAAATATTTACACTATCAATAACCCTCCACATAGCTTTCGTAGTAGAATTATCAATACTTTTATTTACAAAGTCATTTTTAAATTTAGAAAAACTCAATTTTTTTGCTTCTAATTTATCTGGACCATCCGCAATATTATCTAATATTCTACAAAAGTTATATAAGGTAGCGCATTTAGAATATATTTCTTTTGGAAGAAAAAAACTTGCCCAATAAAAGGATTTAGCGTGTGATTTTAATAAATCATTATACATTAAAATAACTTATCCAATACCTTGGCAGAAGATAGAACGCCAGGCATACCAGCGCCAGGATGTGTTCCAGCTCCCACAAAATACAAATTGTTAAATATTTCAGATTGATTATGAAATCTAAAATATGCAGATTGAGAAAATTTTGGTTGTATTGAAAAACCAGATCCATGAAGAGTTGCAAGATCTTTTTCAAAGTAATCAGGTGTTAAATAAAAATCACTTACAACGTTTTCTTTAATTCCAGGTAAAACAGATTTATCCATTTTATCCAAGATTAAATTTTTGAACGCTTCTCCTTCATTAACCCAATTTATTTTTGACAAGTTATTAGGCACAGGCACAAGGACATAAAAGGCATCTTGGCCATCTGGCGCCATATTAGGATCAGTGGCTGATGGTCGGTGTAAATAATAGCTAATATCTTTAGAAAGAATTTTCTTTTCAAAAATTTTATTTAAGTGTTTTTCATAAGAATCGCCAAAATAGATTGTATGGTGCGCAACACCGTTATATTTTTTCTTTGAACCAAAATAGTAAACAAATAAACCCATTGAATAATCCATTCTTTTCATCTTTTGTTTAAATAAGAAATTATAATCATTTTTGGATTTAATTAAATTTTTATAAACATTAGGTGGGTCTGAATTACAAATTATATAATCACAATTTATAATTTCTGAATTATTTATCCTTACTGCTTTAACGAGTTTATTTTCAGTTAATATTTCTGTTACTTCCGCCTCTTTAATAACTTTAATATTTTCTTCATGCATTAATCTTTCTAAGGCTTTCACGACATTGCCGGTACCTCCCATTGAATAGTGAATACCCCATTTCTTTTCTAGGAACAAAATAAGAGTGTAAATAGAAGTAGTACTAAATGGGTTACCCCCTACTAAAAGAGGATGCATACTAAATACCCTTCTCAATTTTTCATGGGATATGTAATTTGAAACTAAGCTATAAACAGACTTGTAACTTTTTAACTTTAGTAAAGCCGGAATCTGTTTCATCATAAAAACTAAATTATTAAAAGGTTTGTCAGCAAGATCAGTGAATCCTTTGTCAAAAATCTTTTCAGTGAAATTAACAAGTTTTTTATATTGATTATAATCCTTCGGTGAGATCTTTTTAATTTGATCTTCCATGGATTTATCGTTCCCACTATAATCAAACTTTTCACCATCACTAAACACAAAACGATACCATAAATCTAAAGGAACAATTTTTACATAATCAGATATTTTTTTATTGAATAATAAAAATAATTCATCAAAAAGGTATGGTGCAGTAATAACAGTAGGACCCCCGTCATAGGTAAATTTTCCTTTTTTGAATACTCTTGCGCGCCCACCAAGATCAGGGTGTTTTTCAACTAAGGTTACATCAAAACCTTTGGCACGCATTCTTAAGGCGGACGCTATGCCTCCAAATCCCGAACCAATGATTATTATTTTTTTTTTTGCCATTTTTTATGGCCTACATTAACTAGATTTTTTCTTAAGAGCTACCTTTGTTTCGTCAATACTTGATAAAAAAAGTTTATCGAGTTTATTTTTGTCTAACGAATTCTTTAATAAAGTTTTAACAGATTCAACCGCAATTTTTACAGATGCGTTCTTAATATCATTGTATGCCTCCTCTTTCATTTGCTGAATCCTTTCTTCGGTGTTTTTTTTTCTATTTTCCATCATTTGATGAAATGCAGAATTAGTTTTTAAAATTTGTTCCTCAACTTCATTATTAGCTCTATTTATCATCGATTTGATTTCGGATTTTGATCCACTGATTTTTTTTTCATGTTCACTTAAAATACTTTTAGCCTCATCTTTAAGTGTTTCAGCCTCAGAAATTTGATGTTTTATTGCTTTAATCTTTTCATCTAAAGTTGTTTGTACTTTCTGAGGTATTTTAAAATAAAGGATTATTCCAATAAAAATGACAAAGGAAACGGCAACCCAAAATGTAGCATCAATAGTCATAAATATTTATTTATTTTGTTTTTAGAGGTTTCTGAAATTGTTGCTTCTATACTGCTAGCATTTAATTTATCTCCTGAAATTTCTTCTATTATTTTTGAGGCAATTTCTTGAGAGATTTTATCTATATCTTGTATTGAGCTATTCTTTAAAGTTGATATCTCTTTCTTAGCTTTATCTAACTCTTCATTAATTTCTTTATCGAACGCTTTTTTTTTATTAATAATATCTTGAGTCAAATTATTTTTACTTTCTATTAAGATCATTTGGACTTCTTTTTTCCCATTACTAATTAATAATTCGTACTCTTTTAGTTTTGTATCAGCTAAATCTTTTAAGTTTTTTGCAGAATTTAAGTCTTCTCTTATCTTATTATCTCTTTCATCAAGATTGTCTTTTATTTTTGGAAGAAAAATTTTTGATATCGAAAAATACAGACTTGTAAAAATCACAATAAGCCAAAAGCCTTGCGACGCCCAATACTCAGGGTCCAACTGAGGCATTCCAGCCTCAGCTGCAAACAAATCTATTTCTATAGCTAATAAAGCTAAGATTGTACTTAAAAATATTCTCATCCTTACTTTATTTAAAATGCAAATAAAATTATCAATGCAACAACTAGACCAAAAAGTCCTGTTGCTTCAGCTAAAGCAAACCCTAAAAGCAAATTAGGAAATTGTTTTTGTGCTGCTGATGGATTTCTCATAGCCCCCGATAAATAGTTACCGAAAATAATTCCGATACCAACACCAGCTCCAGCCAGTGCAATTGCAGCGAGACCCGCCCCAATCATTTTTGCCGCTTCTAACTCCATTGTTTCTCCTTTTGTTATTAATGGTGTAAATTTAATGCATCGTTTAAGTAGATGCAGGTTAATATTGCAAAAACATAAGCCTGAAGAAAAGCCACAAGAATTTCCAAGCCTGTTAATGCTACTGAAAAACTAAGCGGTAACCAACCACCTAATAATCCTAAACTTATCACAAAACCTCCAAAAACTTTTAACATAGTATGTCCTGCCATCATATTAGCAAACAGTCTAACGGATAGGCTCACAGGTCTGCTGAGATAAGAAATAATTTCAATAACTGTAATCAATGGCAATAATAAAGCTGGAACACCACTTGGCACAAAAAGTTTCAGATAACCAAAACCATGTTTCATAAAGCCAATTATTGTTACCGCTATAAAAATAAAAATAGCTAATAAAAGCGTCACTATTATGTGACTAGTTACAGTAAATGAATACGGCAACATACCAATCATGTTACAGAATAAAACAAACATAAAAAGACTGAATATAAATGGAAAGTAAGGTTTGGCTTTTGAGCCTGCCGTATCGCTAATCATTTTAGCAATAAAATTATAAAATATCTCAGAAATTAACTGAATTTTACTTGGAACTATTTCTCTTTTTCTAGTTCCTGCGAAAAGTAATGCACACACACAAAAAGAACTAATAAACATAAACAAGCTAGCATTAGTAAAAGAAAGGTCAATACCAGCTATATTAATTTCAGGTCCAACTCTATGAACTGTAAATTGATGCATCGGATTTGTTGCCATATTTTTTTCTTTCTAATTTTCTTTCTGCATTTGTTTAGCGACTTTTATAACATTTAACATTCCAGCTGCCGCACCTAAAAAAAAGAAAATTATTATTAACCAAGGTTTAGTATCAAACCAACTATCTAAAATAAACCCAATTATTGTCCCAACCCCTACAGCTGCGACAAGATCTGTCCCGATTTTGAAAGCAGAACCCATAAACGAGCTTCTTTTATCATTTTCTGACATGTAATCTTTTTTTAGTTTAGATTTTGCAATCTTTAGGCGAGTTTTAAATTTTTTTTCTAACATTTTCTATTAAGCGACTAATTCTTCAGCTTTTTGCAGGTCAACAGCAACTAATTGGCTAACACCTTTTTCTGGCATAGTTACTCCGTAAAGTCTATGCATTCTAGACATTGTAAGAGCGTGATGTGAAATAATTATAAATTTAGTTTTAGTCATCTTAACTAGGTCATCCAATAGAGAACAAAACCTAGTAACGTTAGCGTCGTCAAGTGGCGCATCGACCTCATCTAAGACGCAAATTGGCGAAGGGTTTACTAAGAAAACAGCAAATATTAATGACAAAGCAGTTAAGGCTTGTTCACCACCCGAAAGAAGAGTTATAGATTGCAATCTTTTACCAGGAGGCGAAACTAACATTTCTAATCCAGCTTCAAGTGGGTCATCTGAATCAACTAATTCAAGTTTAGCACTACCACCGCTAAATAGTTTTGTATAAACTTCATTAAATTTTCTGTTTACTTTTGTGAATGCCTCTAGAAGTTTTTCCCTACCTTTTTGGTTTAGCTCATTGATGCTAGCTTTTAATTTAACTATAGCAGAATATAGATCAGCTCTATCATCCTCCATTTTTTTTATCTCATCTCCGTACTGTTTAGTCTCTTCATCTGCTCTTAAATTTACTGAGCCTAAAGCCTCTCTTTGTTTTTTTATTTTTTCTAATTTGTGTTCTTGATTTGATATAGAAGGAAAGTTTTCTTTTTCTACATTGCTCAAATCAGATAAGGCTAATATATTATTTTCATTTTCTAAATTTAAATCATTCTTAATTGAAAAAACTAAATCTTTTTTTCTTCTTTCTATTCCCTCAATTGTGGCCTCATTTCTTGCTTTATTTTCTCTTAATGTTGAATATTTTTCTTGTATTATTTTTAAGTTTTGGTTAATTAAATTATATTTTTCCTCAGCTTTATCTAATTCAATTTCCAATTCTTCACTTCTTTTTTTTGTATTCTCTAAGTTTTGAATATTTTGACCTTTATTAGTAGCTATTTTTTCTGGATTCTTTTGGTTCTCATCCAATTCTGATTTAATTTTCAATTTTCTTGAAGTTAATTCCATTAACATTGACTCTGAATTACTTTTTAGGCTTTTCCAATTTTCTAGTTCCGTGTCAATATTTTTAATTCTTTCTTTTCTTTTAATGGAGTCACTTTTTATTGATTCATTTTTTCCAAAAGATGAAGCATATTCTTCTTGGGAAGTGGTAATTTTATTTACGAGTCCTTTTAATTTTATAAAAATTTCCTTCGTCAGTTTTTTATCAGAGTCTATATAGTTTTCAATTTCATCTATTATCTTATCAAGTTGGCCCTTAAGATTATCTAAATTTTCCCTGGATCGATTAACATTTGATGAAGAAGCAAATTCTATTTCAATTAAATCTTTTTCTGTTTTTATTAAATTATTTTTCTCTTCAAGAATTCTTTTTTCGTTCAGAGATGCATCCATAGAAATACTTCTTTCTCGCTCAGTATCAGAGTCTAATGTTTCTAAAGAATTTTGTAATTTTACCTGAAGACTTTTTATTCTTTGTTCTTCTTCATTTAAATTAGCCATATCTAAATTTAATTTCTGAATTTTTGCTAGACATTCTGCTTTTTTGTCCCTTAGTGGAGCCAATCTATTATTTTCTTCTTCCAGTAAAGTATTGTTGTGATTCAAGTCAATTTTCACAGCACTCATTTCATCATCCTGCTCATTAAGTTTTTCATTTATATCTAACTTATCTTTTTCAATTTCTTCTAATTTCAAGTAATACAGACCGGCTTCAATACTTCTTATTTGTCCAGAAATTTCCTTGTATCTTGTGGCTTCTTCAGCTTGTTTCTTCAAGTTTTCTAATTGTTTTTCTTGTTGTTTTTTTAACTCATCTGCTCTTTTTAAATTATTTTCAGCAGCGTTTAATCTTATTTCAGCCTCTTGTCTTCTCGCGTGAATTCCTGATATACCCGCTGCTTCTTCTAAGATAGATTTTCTCTCTACTGGTTTAGATGTAACAAGCATTCCAATTTTTCCTTGACTTATTAAAGAAGGGGAATGGGCACCTGTAGAAAGGTCTGCAAAAAAAGTTTGAGCATCTCTAGCTCTTACTTCCTTGCCATTTATAAAATATTTTGATCCCTTGTCTCTTTCAATTTTTCTAGTAACAATTACTTCGTCCAGTCCGTTATATTGTATGGGAGCATCTTTGTCTGGATTATCAATTAAGATAGAAACTTCTGATATATTTTTAGCTGGCCTATTAGAGGTGCCAGAAAATATAACGTCTTCCATCCCAGACCCTCGCATACTTTTTGCTGATGTTTCTCCCATACACCACCTTAAAGACTCAACGATATTAGATTTACCGCAACCGTTAGGACCAACTATACCGGTCAAGCCATCTTCTATCAAGAAAGTAGTTTTATCAAAAAAAGATTTAAATCCATTTATTTCTATTTTTTTAAATTTCATAAGCTATAAAAATTTTTTCAATTTTTTTTTAAATTCTTTATAATTGTGACTTCCTTCGTATTTTTTTTCATTTATTAAAATTGTTGGTGTTGAACTAATTTTATATTTTTTTTGAGAATTAATTCTTGAATTTAATATTTGGTCTTGAATTTTTTTATCATCTAAACATTCGTTCATTTTTTTTTCATTTAAACCGAAATTTGTTCCAATCTTTTTTATAGAATTGTTAATTATATCTATATCGGATCCAATGGCCCATTTATTTTGTTTTTCATAAATTTTACTTAAAAAACTGTAATCAACATTTCCATTTCCCTTACATCGCAAAATTATCTCAGCATTAAGAGCCGCTAAGTCTAAAGGAAAAGCGTGATGTTCAAACACTACTTTACCTACGGCAATATATTCATCCTTAAGATTTTCAAAAACTTGATTATGAAAATTTGCACAATGCGGACAAGTTAGCGAAGAAAAAACTTTTATAGTAACCGTGTTTCCAGATTCTTTTGGTGCCTCAGATTTTGATGCATTGTCACATGTAGTTAAAAGCATTAATAGTGACGATAAAAGTAAGTTTTTAATTATTTTTTTCATTGTAAGCTTTTATAAGTTTATTTAGAGAATTTTTTAAACTATTATTTTGTAATTTTTCTAATTTAACGTTAAATGTGCTGTTGCCTGTGTTTGAAGGACTGTTCTTATTTACATAATTTTTTTTCTCTTGTACGATTTTTAATTTAATTTCTCGAATATATTTGTACCCAAAAAAACCATTTATTTTATCTATGATTTCATTTTTAGCGTATTCGATATTGAGTTCATTTCCATGAATAACATTTAAAATTAATGCTCCATTGCTCATATCTTTTCCAATTTTAACGTTACTAGGGTAGCAGCAAGAAGCAAGGTCTTTACCAATGATTTTTGTCCAATTATCAACAATATTCGAGAAGTTATACCCGTTTTTTTTTAATATTTTTTTTAATCCTTGAGGAACGGTGCTTGAAAATATTCTAAGCCCTTGAATGAAATTCTTACTTTTATTAGTATTATTTTTTTTCTTATGCATATTAATCCTAATTTACCAAAAAAAGTTCTATGTTGGTACGATAATAACAGACGTATATTGCCTTGGCGTGTTGGTAAAAATTCAACTAAAAAGCTTTATTATCGACTTTTAAGTGAATTTATGTTGCAACAAACGCAAGTTAAAACAGTTATACCGTATTTTAAAAAATTTATTCACAAATTTCCTACGCTGGAAGCTCTATCAAAGTGTAAGGAAAAAGAAATTTTAAAATTATGGGAAGGGCTTGGCTATTATAGAAGGGCTAGAAATCTTTTAGCTACAGCAAAAATACTGGTTAAAAAAAATAACTCACGATTACCTGAGTCTATAGATAAAATTAAAGAATTGCCTGGGATAGGAGATTACACAGCAAATGCTTTGTTGGGCTTTGTACATGATCAACCAACAATAGCTATTGACGGTAATGTCAAAAGGATCTTTTGTAGAATTTTAAAAAAAGATGAAAAAAAAATAAATTTTAAAGATTTCGTATCTGTTAATAAAAAAAATTTATTTAATACAAATAGAAATTCAGACTTGGTTGAGGCGTTGATGGAATTTGGTGCTTTAGTCTGTAAACCTAGAGAACCCGCTTGTAATAAGTGCAGTTTAAAAAAAAATTGTAAATATTTTAATTCTCCGAAGCAAATAAATTATAAAAAAAAAAAAATAATTGAAAAAATAAGTTATGATGA
>Ga0209709_10000590_pt1 | contig 34486 bp, 58 predicted proteins | sample ArcticOcean_MG_C_2_FD_187435 | JGI IMG/M metagenome (GOLD analysis project Ga0209709, IMG submission 187435) | Marine microbial communities from western Arctic Ocean - ArcticOcean_MG_CB4_136 (SPAdes) (version 2) | ecosystem: Environmental > Aquatic > Marine > Oceanic | place: Arctic Ocean... | reverse complement strand
AATACCATTACCAAACTTAAAATCATCAAAACAACCTTGATGATAGCCGTTTTGGAGTGCTTCGCATGACTGATTCCCCCACGCCCGATTAGACGACTTAAACATGATTTCAAGTGGGTTTTGCGTTATGTGGATTATGTAGTCGCCCGCATCAGACACAGGCCAAGCCTCTCCTCGCTTCAAGTTCTCAAGGGGTGGCCTCCATTTATTAATCTGAACCTTAGTAGTTTGATTTTCATACTTCAATGACAATAATTTTTTCAAAGAAATTGATTTAGAAATTAGTTCTAATTCCCCCATATCTCCAAACTGTGCTTCTTCAATGTCATAGGTTTCGGCCATTTTTAATACTTCCGAACTTTCCATTTCCATCAATTCATTTGTGATTTCCCCAATCATTCTTTGTGTGGCGGGAATATCATGCCTCATGGTGGCAAATATTTGATTATCCTCACCTAATCTCATAATAGTTGAGAATATATTTTTAGGGATGGGTGGATTAGAGTTAGAATTATATTCGGATAAAATATATCCTTTAATGGTGGAATATAGGAGTGTATCAGTTAGTATGAGGGGTGCAACTTCGGCTTCTAACACCTCATATCCAATTTCAGAAGGGTTTGATACATCACCGATTAGGTAATATTCAATTCGCCCATTTTGATTTTCGAGAGGCAATGCTGCATCCCTTAATGTGAGTGGGTCAATTAAACCATACTTACTTTCTGTGATGAGGTTCAATATTTGTTCTATTCTTCGACCTTGGTTGACTAATACGGAGGCATTCGCAATCTGTATCTTATAATACCCTGTCACCTCATGAAACACCTTGAAGCCACTTTTTGTTTCATCTGATGAGTTAAAGTTTGTGATTCTTTGTTTGTGGCATTTTCGCCAATAAGTCTCAAAATCACTATTTGCTACTCCTCGATTTTTATAAGTTCGCCAAGGGATACCACCCATTGTGGTAGCGGTGTTCCCATCCCGATTCCACATACTGTTAGGACTACCCGGAAACTCATCCCACGCTCGAATATCTTTTTCCATCCAATAATCTGTTTTTTCTTGAATTGTTGATACACCTTCAGGGAATGGATATGAGGGGTCGTCAGGATAAACTTCATGTTCAAGAAGGATAGGTATTACCTTAACTTCATCTGACATAATAGGTTAGTATTCCTCTTTGATATTTAATGGTATTGGTTATTTTACTCTAAAGAACAAGGTAGGTTCTCGGCCTTTCTTGACTATATCAATATCAGGGTCGCACCGAAACTTTACCGCAATGGCTTTTTTGGTGGGGACTTCTCTCCGACCCATTGTGAGCATTCTATCAATGATTTGGTCAGCAGTAATCCCTTCTCCAAGAACAATTACTGCTTTAGCGGCTTCAAAATTAGTTGGTTTAGTTCTCATAATATCACAACCGAGGGGCTATCCAAGCCTTAATCTGCATTCCTGTTGCAGTTTTCCACTTTAGTTCAAGGGGGGCATTCTGCTTACCTTTGATAGAGAGCAAGCCTGTGCCTGTCGAGGTGGCTTTCGCAATTTCTTGAACAGAGTAAGAAGTCATAGAAACATAATCTATTGGCCTCAAATTAACGGCTTCAGATTCAAGGATAATTTGGACTGCACCCTCATCGGTTTCAGAGGATAGGATAAACTTACCATCAGTAATCACATCCACCGACCCTCCCTTCGTATTCGCCGCTTTAAGAAACGGCTTAAGAGTATCATTTTCCATCTCTGCTGAAAACAAGTGTGAAACTTTAATTTCAGGAATCTGATTCATTAACTCAGACCTTATCAATCGGATACTCCTCTGAATACTCTTACTAAAAGTCTCTATTCGATTAGTGCCATCAACATACTCTAATTCCAACATATCTTTTTTAACTAATGTTTTTGTTATGTCTTTCAACCTTGAAATTACCACACCCATTCTAATTTGTGTATGATTCTCTGATTCATCCTGTGGAGTCATATAGAAATCATAAGAATCAAAACAAGACGGCTCCACCATTAGTTCCACAACTCTTGAATGTAGTGGGTCTGCAACTCTAACAAATAATCCATATTTGTCAAATACAAAAATGGCCTGTTCATCAGTATTTTCAATCGCTTTCACAATTCCTTTAGCCAAAGTAGCCGTCATAGTAATTTTAATTCGGCTTTTTTCTCCCTCAACTTCTTGAGATTCATCAGGTTCAACACTCATAATGGAGAATGGTTGTGTTGAGGTATTTAACTATTGCCCTTCATCTTGTGGAACTAATTTGATAATTTCTCGATTTGGAGTAGTTCCCCATTCTTCTTCGATGAATGCTTGGATTTTTTTCACATTAGTTATCCATCTCTTATTTTCAGCATCAAGTTCGATTGCCTTTTCAATATTATTAATGAACTCAGGTAGGTTATTGAACAAATCGTAAAGTTTTTTTGACCTCTCAATAGTAATTCCCGGTATCATGCTCATTATGTTGTGATATTTATTTCGAGAAGATTTTAGGATTGTCGTCTTTCGTATCAGTTTCCCATACTCTCCGCCTTCAATTCTTTTTGACAGGTAAGTTAAATATGAACAGGTATCTTTTTTAGATGAGGTATAGATTACAGGAATTGCTTCAACACTCATTCGATTGAGGAACTTTTGAAGTGAATCAAGTTGGTGGAATTGCTTACTCCTCCATAATCTTGAACTTTGTTTGTTTCCTTCAATCAATAGAATATAATCCTTATGGTTTTCTATGATTCGTGATACTTGTTCTTCAAGCCTTTTTTGCACCCAAGAGTTATACGCATCATCCCATGTCTTTCGCTCAATGACTACTTTTTTATCGTTGCCTACTATCCAAAAATCCCCTTCAGGTAATGCCTTGACTTCGCATTCAATATTTTCTGCAAAGAACTTAGGTTCGTTAGAATCAACGATTAATTCCATAACTTATTATAGGTTAGCAACCTACTTAATGGATTCTATGATTTCTTCATAATTCCTTTAGCCATTTTTAGAAAATCATTATATGCCTTAGTAAAGACTCCCTTATCTTTTTCAAGTTTGTATAGACCAAATCCTAATGCACCGATGCCAATAACGGCTATACCTTTTTGTTCATTAGACATATCTATTACTTTTTGCTTGAGATTTTCATTAGAGCCACCCTTCACATGAGTTTCATCTTCTTTCCGTTGTAGGGCTTCTTCATCTCCTCTGCTCATATTATTAGTTCCTAATCCGCCACTACCCCCTCCGCTATTGCTACTGCCACTTGTTGATTCAGTAATTAAATTACCATCATCATCACAAATATATTCCCCATCTTCATTATAACACCCAATACCTGTATTAGAATATTCATTAGGCTCATCTTCTTCATTATATGTATAACTCATATCATCCAATACTCTTTGAGTATTTGTATTAACTTCGCTACAATCTCCCACTAAACACCACGCCCGTTGGAATACGCTTGATACTCTACCCACAAAAGTTTGTGTGCCTACTCCTCCAACACCTTCTCCATACCGCATAGGCTCATCACCACTACCTGTGAATCTTCCCATCCCATCAAATAAATCTTGATGTTCTTGAGTAGTAGTATCTAATTGATGGTAAATGCTGCCCTGTTCTTGTGCTGTTGCTATTTCATCCACAGTAGCATCTTCATACCTGATTTCCTCCATCCTTATTTCTTCTCGCTCTTGGATTAATGTAGCCCCTGCGGGTGTTGCACCTTCACCATATGTGAACGCCACATTATCATCATCTAATATTGCACCTGTTTCCCAATCCACATTATCATCAACTACTCTCATAACTGATTGTGATTGGAATATTGTTTTTGAGGGTTGTTTAATACCTAATGAATTAAAATCAATGGTGTTATTTCCAAAGGCCATAATATATGTAGTGTGCTTCTGATACATAAAGGGTGTGTTAATAAAATTGTCTAATCTGTTTTCATAATTATTTTAGGTAGGTGGCATCAATAGGTTTTTTAGTTATATTTAACGACCTCAACCCTTAAATAGAAAGACAACATCCGACCTTCTATGAGCAACCTTATGTCAGACCACCAAGAATCAGATTGTTTTTCATATAATAGGTCATGGGATGAGATGGAGAAGATGTTAGATAAGGCAGAAAGGACATTAAATCAACATCGGTTAGGGATGGAATCAAATGGCCCTCAAACTAAGGCATGGTTTTTTCATGCTCGAAACTTTAAAGCCCTCCAAGGTGTAGTAAAAACTCTAAGGTGGACTTTAGGGGATAAGAATGTCCCACACCCACTTAGTTAATTAATTGTTTATAATTATTTGAGATTCAAAGGTTGTTGAATCATTACCTTTGGCATCTAACAGTTCACAGTTTTGCATGGCGAACATTTCTTTCAGAGTAGCATCAATGCCACCCCCTACACATGAACTTAATCCAATATAGTCCACATCTAACCAATCCTCAAAATCGTGGACTTTTAATTGATTTAGTGTAAGTGCATAGTTTTCTGAGAATAATACATCATCATCTATGAAATTAAAAGTTTCACCCTCATGGTGTAAGACTACTCCATTCATGCCGATGGTTAAGGTTTCTAATTCTTCGACACTCATTTGGTTTAACACTTTGGTATGAGGTTTAAAGACCTTCCAAAATATATTTTCAATCAGAGTCATGTTCCATGTCCTCCCAATTTACCTTCTGTCTCCACGAAGCCCTTTGGTCAAGATATTTTTGATATTCCTCATCATCTTCCGCAGTCACCTTGTTATTTACTAATGTAATAGTATGTTCATCTCGATACAGATAACCTAACATAGCCATATCTTTTAATAATGCGTGGAGAGCCTTATGTGCTAAGTGTCCCCCATCATCTGTATCTTTAATAAATTGATTCAACAACTGCTCGTCAATAAGTAAATCCATATTATTCATCTCCGAGTTTTAACCATGCCGTCTTATCAATAGGAATGTTGAAGAATAATTCACCTTTAGGCACAAACTTATTTGGAACTTCTTTCAGTTCACCATATTCATTAACCGTTTTGTCTGAGAATACGATTGCCCCACCCAAATCTGAACTAAAAATCACAAAATGGGTTGGTTGTTCCAACTCAAGGTATTTTTCCTTTCTTTTAGGTAAATGTATAGTTTCATAGGGGAATGCTTTCAATCCTTGTTTCCAATTATGTTTAACTTCAACTTCGACATTCATGAGGTGAGTGTCATCTCTCCACCCCTCCCTATCCACAGTATATCGGTTCTTTGAATCTCTAAACTCGTCAAGGCCAAAATGGTGTTTTAGTTTTTCAACCGTAGCCCTCGCAAGTTCATCATTATCTTCAAATAGGCTTTTGCTGAATCGTTTTCTAACAGACATCATCATTCCATCTCCACAAGACCTATTTAATGCTGATGGAAAGGCAGTTGAGTTATTCGTTTCCATAAAGATACTAATTTGTATTCTTCATCTGTAAGTATATTTTCAGGGAAATCGCCTATTGAGCCATATTTGCTTAAATACTTTGCGGCTTTCTTAGGCCCAATTCCATTTACGCCGGGTATATTATCTGACCTATCCCCTGATAATGCTTTGAACTCAAGGTATTGTTCAGGCTTGACTCCGCACTCGTCTAATAATCTGTTAGAGGTCATGAAGTTTGTAAAATCGTGAACTCTTACATTGGGCAGAGTCATTAGTTGAAATAAGTCTTTATCTTTACTCATGACAATAATATCTTCGTCAGGTTTAGAATGGGTGCAATATTCTCCAATTAAATCATCGGCTTCTTTGTAATCATCATATTCGGCTTTCCAATCAGGTAGTAATTCGTTGGGATTATGTTTTAATTTATTAATCCGTTTCCTTACATCAATTCCTTTATGTTCATGGGCCTCTGCATTTCCTCTTCTATTTTTTTTATATGCTGGATATAGTGCGCCCCTTGGCCTCCTACCATATATTCCATCATAGCAAACAATAACTTCACTCATGAACCCTATTTCTTGGATAATCTTATGGAGGTATCCTAAATCGTAAGAGAATAATCTTTTTAAGTGATTATCCCTTTCAACCTTTGTGATTTTTTGTGCCTTGCGTTGTTCCCACCAATATTTCATATTTTTCCTTTTCGGATTATAGAACCAATGTTTTTCTAATCGGCCTACAAAATAACCTCCGTCAATTAGTATCGTAGTCATTGATAACAAATTGTTGTTCACCCTGTTAAACCTTCAGGGTTTCACGGAGTTTGATTCCTTTTTTAGTAATTGCATATCCGCACCCACACTCATATACTGAATCTCCATACAATTTCAGGCTGATATTTCTTCGGACTGAAGAACACACAGGGCAAGATGGGATATACTTTGAATCATTCGGTGTGACCATCATCAGTTTCATCTCTCTCTGTTGACTTAACTCGTTCTATGGGTTTAATTTCTATGGAGATTATTTCATCCTTATCTTCTTGGAGGTCAGTTATGTCTCGAATATTGATTGCGTATAGTCGCCCATTCCGTTTCATAGTGATTGTTGCGATTTCATTAGGTAATAGGCGAGGGTATTCTTCACCTAATTCACCAAGCGATTGATTTATTATTTCTTGAAATAGACTATACTTTGACTTTGTTCCGTTAGTAATCACAATATTGTTGGGCCATAATCCATAATTAGTATTCCTCATAGTATCTATTCTCCTCTATACAAACTTTCTTATGTTAATCACCCTAATAAGTTTTTGCATCATACAGAATAAGTAAATGATACTTGTGGGCCTTTCAATGCGAGAATCCTTATGGCAACATTGTTACCTTCTGCTTCAATTGCCGGATTATCACTATTTGCTACTATAATTCGAGTTTCCCCTGTTCCGAGGTCATTAGTTCTAACTTTCAATTCCCAACCGTTATTGATGATAATGTAAAATCCATCACCTTCTGCAAGGATAACTACATTGCCTTCTGCATCCCAACTACCTCCAATAGAGAAATTAGCCTTTAATGAACTATAAGGGTCAGAATCAAGAAGTTCCTTGAGACTAATCTTAGTTTTCTCTTCTGCTCTCATATCGAGGATATGAAAGTTAAATGGGTGGTGGCCGAAAACCATCTTAATCGCCCATCTTGTTTAATTTATTCTTTAATCTCTTGAATCTAAATCTATAATATATTGCCAAAAATCCTACAACACCAAATGCAATTCCTGTGTATTTTTCAACACTTACTTTCAAGTTTAAATTATCGCTATTTACCATATTAGTTCCCTCCTCTACCTAATGCGATTTTTGCCCCGATTAAGAGGACTAATCCCACACCCATTTTTTCCCAAGGTAAGTCATTAATGCCACCCAAAAATCTATCTGCGATTCCTTGTTCACAAACGCCATCATCATTTAGTCCATACTTATCTTTACAATCTGCACAACTACCATCATCGTTGATAAGTCTATTTGGGTCATTACAAGTGTAGGTGCATAATGAATCATCATTCCAATCCACTCCCTCATCGTAATTGTCAGCATCATCCTTCCCACATCCTGAAGTGAATGGCCCCACAGTTTCATCCACCCAATAGTGATTGCCCCCTTCGCAACCATCAGCATAGACCCACTTTTTCTCTGTTTGGTCATAGTGTTTCAATGCTTCACCTGATTTCAATTGCGCTTTCATGTAAGGAATCACCTCTGAGTTTGAGTAATGCCCATTTAGAGATTCAGGGCATATTTCTTTGAAGCGAGGGTCAGATTCAAACTTCCCTGTGGATTTACTACTCCCAACAAAAACTATTCTGTGGATATAATCCTCGATAGCCAATTCTTTTGGAGCATTTGTAAGGTATCCATTTTCATTAACTCTGACTCCTGAAGGCAGATTTTGGAAATCAATAACTACTTCAGGTTCTTCCTCTGTATGGAAGATGTTATCTTCAGAGTTCACAGTAAATGTTGCCATTGGGACAGGACTTGAACTCCTCCTCCATCCGGTTAGTTCCCATGATTGACTTTCGTTCACCATATCCTACAATAATACATCTTGATAGATAAAGGTGATGGTCAATAGAATATTATTACTTCATCAGTTATAAGGTTTTGGTTCCCTTAATTGATTGTTTTTCTTTTGGAAGTAGTTCGTGCAGAGTTCACTCTACCTGATGTTTTCGTTTTATCCTTGGGCATAAGTTTAGAAAAGAGATTGGAAAATATCGAAGTTCTATCTTCTAACTTATATGCTCCATACCCAATACCACCCACGACTAATACTTTCATCCCCGTTTTCATAGTATCCGTAAATCCTTGGCCTAATCCAACCTCAACACTACTACCCATAGAACTTCTTACAGGCAGGGTAGGGGATACAACATCGTCATCCTCTTCCTCATCATTCGTTTTGGTGTCAACTACGGATGCAACACCAACTTCATCATTCAAGTCTAACGGTTTATCTTCTAAACACACCCAATTATCAGTAGGTGGGCCATCATAGTAGGAATCTCTATCCTTATTGAACATATCCCACCCCTCACCTCGGTTGCGGCATTCCATAGCCACTCTCTCCCATCCAATCTTGGCTTTTTGATATTTCTCTTGTTCTCGGAGTGCCTTTTGCTTTTCAATAGGTAGTTGTTTGACACCGTCAGTTATTATTTTAGTTAATTTTCGCTTAATATCTGCTTCACTCATAGTCTCAGGGTATGCGGCACAAATACCGAAATCAACATCTTCACCAAAGATGTCCTGTGGGCCACAGCCAGCATAATTACCCTTACTTGGTTGATTCCATGTTACTGTGAAAGTCAAACCTGAACTTGATACTTCGATAACTTCAACATATTTGTTGCTTTTCCCTACTTTTGACGGGGTTGACTTGCTTCCATCATCTAATGCGGCAAAGTCAATTAGTTGATTACCAAAGACCATAATAATTCACAAACCTTTCTGATAGATAAAGGGTTGGGCTTAATATCCGCTTAGGACACCTGCTTTCTGTAAGAAAACATTAGCGGCAAATAGGCCACCTGCAATCATTCCTACATCCACCATAACACATTTCATGGATTTATCTCTGATTGATGGGATAATATTTACTAATCCCCCTACGGCTGCGGCTAATGCACCCGTATATGCAACTGAATAAGTTGATAGTCCTTCTTTTGTGTAGTATTCCATTGGCAATCTTAGGGGATTCATAATATTTGAAAATAAGTTTTGACTGTTAAAGTTTTACTTTTTACTCATCAGTATCGCAAGAACAATGCTGACACCTAATAGTCCACCACCTACATAGAGGAGAGTATCATCTTCAGGTGCTTCGGGGATACACTCATCAAGGGTAGGGCTATCTTCAGTTTCATCGAGGACATACCCTTCAATACAATTTCCACAAGTAAAATCATCCACTTGGATTTGATTAACTGATGCACAAGTAACACATTCATAATTTTCATTTTCAAAATAGCCCACACCACACCCACCACATGAGCCATCATCATTCTCTATTCTATTTTGATTTGCACAACCAACAAAGTTTTTATCTTCAATTTTAATTGATTCAATTTTATCATCATAACTAAGACCGAGATTATTTTCCGACTCCGATATTGCATCGTTAAAACAATCAATATTCTGTGGCCCCTCTATCGTCAGAGAACCATTTGTAGTAGTAATAGTGACTTTATATCCCTTGGGAATATACATCATTGTCATAGAACTATCTCCATTCGGTAAATCGGCAGGGTATAATGCTAAGGTTTGAGTTGTCATTTCCACAATTAATGGCTGTGGGGCAGTTCCATTATCTATTGAACTTTGAAGTTTGTATCCTCCGCTATCTAAGTTGCACCCACTATATATCTTTATCTTTGTTCCAGCATAAAAAGATACTGTGCCGCCTTCGCTCCCCTTATTTAATGTCGCATAAGTATGACCATTATTGAAGACATCAATACCAAACATAATTAACTCTAACAGTTTCAGATAGATAAAACTATGGTAATGGGATGATAACTAATTGAATGAAAGACCACACCCGCACGAATGCTTTGCGTTAGGATTATTCATTTTGAAGCCTCCACCCATTAATTTATCTTCGTAGTCAATAAGCATTCCATTTAATAGGGAAGAATCTAATTCATGGATAGCGAGTTTAATTGTATCTTGGTAAATTAGTTGGTGTGATTCTGTGGGTTTATTTTCTAATAATTCTAAGTCATATATGTAGCCTGAGCAACCACCTCCCTTTACCATAAGGTAAAGCCACATTTCGTTATCGCCTATTAGGTCTTGGAGGATACTCACGGCTCTTTCACTAATGGCAATTTTACAATCTATTACATCCCGATTACTTGTATCAGGATTATAAATACTCGACCCACACTTACTCATTATATCACCCAATTGACCCTGTCATTTCCATTTCAAGTAAATGGTTTAATTCAACTGCATAATCCATCGGTAATTTATTAGTAAATGGCTCAAAAAATCCATTTATAATCAATGACTTCGCTTCGCCTTCATTATGTCCTCGACTCATAAGATAGAATAGTTGCTCATCCGATACTTTAGAGACTGATGCCTCATGTTCAATAATTGAATTAGAATTAGAAACCTCCATAGTGGGGTAAGTGTCTGACCTTGATGTTTCATCTAACATTAAGGCATCACAAACCACATTAGATTTACAACCTGTTGCCTTTTTAGATACTTTAACTAAGCCCCTATATGATGTTCTCCCTCCATCTTTAGATATACTTTTTGATAGAATATTAGAAGTTGTATTCCTTGCTAAGTGAATAACCTTTGCTCCTGTGTCTTGATGTTGTTTGCCTTTAGCATAGGCAACAGAAATAATTTCAGCGTGTGCGCCTTCTCCTTTCAAAATTACTGAAGGGTATTTCATGGTGAGCGCAGAACCTATGTTTCCATCCACCCATTCCACACAAGCATTCTCATGCGCTATTGCTCTTTTAGTTACTAAATTATAAACATTGTCTGCCCAATTTTGAATCGTAGTATATCTAATGTGTGCATCTTTGTGAGCGACTAATTCAACAACTGCGGAATGTAGGCTTTGTGAAGAGTATGTAGGTGCAGAACACCCTTCAATATAATGGACTGAAGACCCCTCATCAGCAACAATTAAGGTTCGTTCAAATTGGCCCATATTTTCACTACTTATGAAGAAATATGCTTGAACAGGAATCTCAACCTTAATTCCTTTAGGAACATAGATGAATGACCCTCCTGACCAAAATGCAGTATTTAGTGCTGAAAACTTATTATCTGTATGTGGGATAATTTTTCCAAAATATTTCTTAACTATTTCAGGGTGTTCTCTAAGTCCTGTATCCATATCCATGAAAATAACACCTTGCTCGACCAAATCAGCCCTAATGGAGTGATATATGGATTCACTATCATATTGTGCTGTGACTCCTCCCAACCATTTTTGTTCTGCTTCAGGGATGCCTAATTCTTCAAATGTATCTTTAACTGTATCGGAGACATTATCCCAATTATCTTCATTTTTACCTACTACATTAAAATAACATATATCCTCAAAGTCAATATCCTCTAATAATTCAGTATTGCCCCATTTAGGAGTAGGTTGCTTGATAAAATAATTAAAGGCTTTTAGCCGCATATCTAACATCCATTTAGGCTCTTTCTTATGTGCTGACAATGTTCTTATAACATCAGCAGACAGCCCTTTTTCAACAGTTAATATAGACATATCCTACCACTTCAGTATAATATGAGTAGGTTTAGATTAATAAAGGTTCACTTCATAACCAAAACAAGGAGGAGTAGTGCTGCCCCGCCAATTGCGGCATACATTAGCGTATTATCTTCTTCTATACATTGTCCTAATGTATCACTATCTGTGTCTTCGTCAAGGACATATCCTTCAGCACAGTCTCCACAAGTCCCATCATCTTTAGTGTCTTGGTTGGTTTTTGCACAATCAAGTTTAATTTTAGCGACAACGATTCTTGAAACTTTATCATTTAGCGAAAACTCAGTAAAGCAGTCCACATTAAGTGGCCCTTTTAATTCTTTAACATCTGTTGCTTCAGGATTATCACTACTATCGAGGGGCAACTTGTAAAGAGTAACTGTATAACCTTCAGGTATGGAAATTGCTGATGCCATTTGATGTTGTTCGCTTAGTGCATTCTCACCATCGGTGAGTGTATGAGTCCAACCCGGAAAGTTATCATCAGCATCTCCACTATCAAGACAATGCTCATAAATAGTAGGGACATCAACTACATAGTCAGTCCATTCAGCCTTATTCATACCTATTGTGGGTGGAGTATATACTCCATAGCCAAACTCATTCACACCGAACATAAAGAGTATTCTAATTGTCCTGAATGTTAAAGGTTCACTTCATAGCCAAAACAAGAAGGAGTAGTGCGGCTCCACCAATTGCGGCATAGATTAGCGTATTATCTTCTTCTATACATTGTCCTAATGTATCACTTTCTGTATCTTCGTCAACGATATATCCTTCAATACAGTCTCCACAAGTCCCATCATCTTTAGTGTCTTGATTGGTTTTGGCACAATCAACTTCACCTGAACCTGAACCTGAACCTGAACCTGAACCTGAATCTGAATCTGAACCTGAACCTGAACCTGAACCTGAATCTGAACCTGAACCTGAATCTGAACCTGAACCTGAACTTGAATCTGTGCTTGTGTCCGTGTCTGTGTTTTCAACATTTTGTTCCTGTTTAGCCTTCACACAATCCTCAACAAAACCCATACTTTTTAATTTTGTTTTCCATGCCTTGATATACAGTTTCCTCACCGAAGATGGAATTGGATACTTGTTGAAAGTTTCACTCAGATTATCATTAGCCACATGACCCTCTAAAGTGATATTATTATCTCCATTTATCCAAAGAACTCTTTCTTCAAGAAACTCACTATCAGGGTCAATACAAAAATACTTCTCATCGTCAGGGTCAGTATAGTCAGTAAGGGGGGCATTAAATATTTGCCCATAATTGAAATTATCCACGCCAAACATAAGTTATGTTTTTTATTCTTGATTGTTAAAGTTTTACTTTAGGGCGACTATGAGCAAAAGTAGTGCCGCCCCACCAATACCTACATAAAGGAGAGTATTATCAACTGCAATACATTCACCATAAGTATCACTATTTACATCGGTATCTTCAACATATTTTATGGTTTCTCCGGTTAAAGTTTTTCTTGCCTCATCACAAACGCCACATTCATAATCGGATGCGCCTTTGACCCTCTTTAGACTTGCACAAGTTGGCAATTTAGTAATCACAATTTTTGCGATAGGGGAATCTTCAGCCAAGCAATCTTCATTTATCGGCCCTGTTATCTCTTGTGATGCAGTTCCCGCAACACCATCAGCAGTAGGTGGATAGAGTGAGGCTACATATCCTTCAGGAATAGAAATTGCCCTCATGTTTTGTTTATCTTCAGGAATTAAGTTATCTCCAACACTTAGCGTTTCAACCCACCCATCAGCAAATCCATCATCTGAGATACACTTTTCATAGACAGTAGGCTTATCAACAATATAATCTGCCCAATCAGCCCTCATAGCAATCGTAGGAGAAATGTATGTTCCTCCACCATTATAGTTGAATATATCCACTCCGAACATATCATTAGTAAAACAATTCAGATAGATAAAGGTTAGTATGGCTCACTTAAAATCAAAGAATACCCACCGAGTCAAATCAGGAGTAAATGATGCCTCATCGACCAATCCCATAAAGTCTTTCAAATCACCGAAAGAATCAAACATGAAATTGAAATCCATAATCCCAAACAACCAATTTGGTGCATTCTTTTTTCCACCCTCCACAACTACAAGGGTAGGTTTTCTTTGTTGTAGGCTATTTACAAGTTCATGAATAGTCCCACACATCGGGATTTTTGGATTAATATAGACCACTACACAATCGGCTACATCAGTCATCCTTAAATCAACATGGCAAATGGCTTTCATTTGTTCAGAAAGTTCAAAGAATCTCCCCATTTTTTTCAGTTCCATCATTTTAGTCTTTTCATCTCCTACTTCACCATAGGATGCGTAGTTGATAGGTTTATCGCAAGGGTCAAGAGTTTTCATTCCCTTATTTTTCAAAAATGGTTTCAAATCATCCCTCCAACCTACTCCATCATCCTTTGCATGGTCAATCGGCCCTGCAAGATATACTCGCAACCCTTTCAATCTATTTTGTTTAGTAGTCTTTCCTTTCTTTGAGGCCATAGCATTCACAGACTCCACTACTTCGTCTAAATCTCCGTTGTCTGACATTATTCCACCGTAATTGAGTATTTACTCCATCACCCTTAAATACCTTTCGATTCAAGAAGGTCATCTTAATTCAAAGTCGCAATAGATAGGTAAATGGTCTGATATAGATTGTTGAATCACATTTGTTGCAGATAGGATAATCGAATTATCATATAGGATGAGTGAACTAAATAATTTAGGATTATTGGCAGGGTAAGTTGGGCTATTGGTCGCCTTATACAGACTACAATTCGTAATCAGAGAATTAAGTTCTTTCAATCGTTTAATATTGAAGCACCCAACAACGATATACTTTCGATGGATGTTTTGATTGATGTATCCTTCTATGAATCTTAATTGTTCTCGTCTATGTTTGTTCTTTTTAGATAGATGAATAGAAAGTATAGATAACTCATTGATAGATGTTTCGATTAAATGACTATTGACAGTCATTTTCACTACTTTGGTGGGGAACTTTGAAAAAGAAGCAACTGTATATGTTTTTGGAACCGTAGGGATTATAGATGGTTCGCAGTATTGAGTGAAGGGGGTGAGAGTCTTTATATCTTGGATTAAGTTGCTCCTGAATAACTCTATTTGGGGTATATTATTTTTCCCCCTAAAGTGTATGTCTTGTAGTATTACAATATCTGCGGCTATTTGAGATTTTAATTTCCTCTCGACCTCTATATTCAAATATTGCAGTTTCCTATATCCTAATATGAATCTAAATGGCTTAACTATTCTATCATACCATTTCTTCCGCCCTAAAAATGAACCTACATGGTGAGTAATCAACCTCATATTTTTTCCTCAATATTATTCTGCTGATTCTTCAATAATTGTGAGGTGTCCTCGCCCAATACTTGTATTTTGGACTCCTTTAAACTCTCCATGTTTCTTTACCGTTCCTCTTACCTTAATGGTTTCTCCTACATCGGGTAATCGCTTACTTGTCGAGGCCCACCAAACTACCTCACAACCTTCAGGGTAATTACCATCATCAATAGTTTGAAAAACTAACAGATGAGTCATACCCCATTGGCTTTCTCTTGATGATTTCCTCATCAAAACTCCTGTGAACTCAATCCTCTCTCCAATTTCTCCAAGATGGAAACTCAAGTTTTCAGGAACGCTATCCTCATCAGATTCTCTTGGAGGAGTCCCAAATAGACTCTCAATTTTTCCTTCTTCAACTGCTCTATTCCAAACGAACCACATTGATGCGGCCAATCCTGAGTTCTTTTTAGTGACAACTCCATTTTGAGCAATAATTCTGAGGTTCCTCTCAAAATCACTCTGTCCTTCAAGGGTAGCACAATATGAAATAATTTCCGAGGCTACATCAGATACCTCATCAGACATAGGCAGACTTCGTAATCCCTCTGCCTTCATTTGTGTCTCGCTATACATCGCATAGGTGCTTGCCTTATCCTTACCATAGTCGAAAGGTAATAGGTAAGATTTAGATTCATCTAAAACGATGCCCTCAATGCTTCTGTTCGCAGACTCATCAATTGGACTCAAAAATATACCATAAAATAGAGTCCATCCTCTTCTCTTCTGATATGTCCCTGCATAACCAAATAGTCTCTGTGCCTTGACGATAAAATCAAATAAATCATATTGGTCTAAATTATGTCTAATAGTTGGGTCGCCATAGGTAGGCGTATCCACAGTCTGATATAACTTCATAATTAATTCAGGTCGGATATTTGTATATTCAAATAGGCAACTCGTTCCTACTCGTTTAATTTCGCCTGTTTCCTTATTCCTCACAAGCATTAATTGTTTCCTCTCTCGTTTGGTATTACAATGGTCGCAATTGGAGTCAATTTCTTTAGGAACTAATGTGTGAACTTCTTCACCCTTTCCTTCATTATTATTCAAATGTGGCATCTTATGAATTAAGTAGGGTTGTTCTAACCTTGTAAAGTAAATACTCGTTAATGGTTCAAGGACTGCTAATACCTCCCAAGCAGAATCAGTAAAATCTCCATATTCAATTGAGACAATATGGCCTCTCCGCTTATACACATCACCTTGTCGGATATGGTAGGTAGGCTCATATATTGGCTTCGCACCATCTCTAATTTCTTGAGGATTTAATGGGAATCCATTACTCACTCCGATGAATGGGAGACTCTGATATGGATTAAACTCAGGACTATTAAGTATCGTAATTAATTCGGAGGGTAATTCACTTCTCTTCAACTTCAGATTAGGTCTTTTTAGTCGAGTCCAACTTCTCATCTCTGCATTCAACATATCTTTTGCCTTCTGCATTTCTGTCAATGACTCCGTGTGAATCCTCGTTAGGGGAACCCACTTATATCCTTTTTTACCCCACGCCGCATTATATTCTTCACCTGTCATTTCTTGAGTAACTAAAGGTTCAATATTATATGTAAAATCCACATTTCGAGCATCTGCGGCCCTTTCCATTCTCTTCAGATTTTTCTCGTAATTGCCAATTCTATGCGCCTGACAAAACTTACTTACTCTTTGCACCATATCTATTGGGGTTGATTACTCATTAATAAGGGTTTCGCACCTATGCCCTTTCAATCTCACAGATGGAGCATCTCAATGGTGAATAATGGTATGCCTCTCGACCCCAATTGTGGTTACAATGCTTCTTGAAGTATTGATTAACCACGCTCATTTCTTTCCACACACTCAGTTTTTCTTTATTGAGAAGGTCAATTTTAGTCTCATAGTTCTTCAATTTATCTTGAAGGGTATTCTTTATCTGCATCATTTCTTTAAAATCCTTATGTTCGATAGACTCTTTTTTAACCATAATTCACAATATCCCTTCATGTATATGAAACTTTGCTATAATCATTATTCCTTGACTGTATTATTATGTGTAAGAGTTTATCTCCTGTGTATGTATTCCCAAAAGTATCCACACCTACGATTTCATTAGGATTTCGCATAGCCATCATCACAACAGTTTCAGGCCGCCATAACCATTGAAGCACGACCCCTACTCCCGTAGTATCTTGACAGAATACTTTAAACAGTAAATCTTCAGATTGTGGCGTTCCGAGATTAGTTTCACCTACCACATATATCCACCCTGCCTCAATCATGCTCTCACCCCAAGATACTCCCGCAAAGTTTTAACCTTCTTCTTCGTAATGGGTGTAGTTGGGCTTCTATCTAAAACCATCCCTTCAGGGTGGCTACCACAAGGGCATTCCTCACTATCTTGTTTCATATCTCTTCTCAGCCATGCTTTTTTCTTATCCATGTTTTCTTGACCATGTTTTTTTACATAGTTGGTTTCACACAATTCGCAGAACTCTAAAAACCTTGCCACTTCATCATCCATATATTTTTCAGGCCAATTAGAGCCATCTTCAATCAATTTACAGAGGTGTTCAGATTCAGCACCCATGAGGTGTAAGACAGGAGGATTCACAATCACACCTTCTCAACATAATCAGGATGTTCGTTAGGTAATCTGTGCAATCTTCTCTCCATTAGGTTGTTAATGAGTAATGCCGCACTTTTAACTCCTTCTTGGAATCTATTAAGGGCAATCACATCATTAGGTGGAACTAATTCATCATTTACATCATTCAATAATTCACCAATAAACTCTGAATCAAGAATTGCTTTGAATACTTCGTATTCAACATGGATTTGTGTTTTAGCCCTCATTAATACGCATCCCCATTTGAATCAACCTTAGTATCCTCATAGGGGGAGATAACTCTTCGATATAGTTCCAATTTACAACACTCTAATGCACCTACTACTGCGTTGAGGGTTTGGTATCTAATTCCTTGTCTATCTAAAGTTTTTTTGATGACAGAGGTAATAATATAGTTTAAATCACCCACAGGGTAAATCCCATCCATCCCTTCTAAGTTAAGTTGAAGGGCAAGTTCTTCTATTGCTTTTTCGTATTTTTTCCGGTCATGTTTCTTTATGTATGGCATTTTCATTTTCCTCCTTTCTTTATGTGGTTCCAATCAATATGTGTGTTTGAACATCTAACACATAAGTAATTTTGTATCCCACTTCTTTGAAACTCATCAGCATAACCCAATTTATTACAATCGGCACAATTTACTCTATGGCATAATTTAGCCATCATACACTCACTACTCGTTTTTGCATCTCTTCAGATATAATGGTTAATATAAAATAATCAGCCATAGGATTATCAGGTTCAGAGTCCATGCCTGATGCTCTGACTCTTAAGGTTAAGTTTTGTGGCGAGGTATAATCATTATATTCCCATAGGTATGTGGAATCTCCTGTTTTATTGCTTTCATTAGACCACATGATATTTGATTCATTATTTGTCTCAAATATTGTTAGATTAATATGTCCTTTCCAAACCATAGCATCAAAAAAGTAGGATTGAATATTGATATTAAATAAGGTAGTTCCATTTCCACTAAGATTCATCATAGTTGAATTAGTATATCCTCCCCCTATGATGTTATTAAATTGGTGTGAGTCGTTCCAATATTGTGTATTGATTAGTATTAATCTATCCTCCATCTCGGACTCCTCATCAATTTCAGACAGACATCCACTAATGGAAGAAGCAAGTAAGATTGTGAGGGTAGCAATTAATTTAATATCCATAGTAATCATCACCTTTGAGATGGGGCTATGCCACCACCATAATCATCATCATCATCATCATCGAAAGGTGTGGTTCCCTCTCTTGGATGAGGCCACTTAGGTTTTCTTTTATCCTTGGGGGCGAAAGGGTTAATCACCCTGTCCTCTTCAGTAGGGGAGTAGGGCCGATAGGGGAAGGAATTATTCCCTTTATCCTTATCTAAGTTCAGTTTTTGTTCAATTTTATCTAATTTATGAAGTATCTCCTTCAGCATTTTCCTTATTTCTTTGCTTTCCATTTTTTCACCCTCTATTGTAATCAGTTAATATTGAGTGGTTTATTTCACCTTTAATAACTTTTCGGCTTCTCACATTACGATAGTAAGTATTGATTAGCCCAACTGTAATCATTCCTTCTCTCCAATAACACAGTCTTTCATCCTCAATATTATTTTCTATTTTTTCTCGAATTGCTTCTAATACAGACCCATAATGTTCTCTATTGATGTCAAATGAATAATTAGCATCATTTATGTAAAGTTGATTATTGTATAGCCCCGTTAGTTTGGCTGAACCTTTATCGCCCATGAAGTGAAAATTAACATCAAAAGACTTATTAGGTGCGGCAACAGTATAGGTAATTACTCCAAATCCTCCTGTTTGAAAAATTAGATTAATTATGCCTGAATCTTCAACTTCAGTATAGTCATGCTCAAAATCTTTCACCATACCTCCATTTATTTTCATATCGCCACACAAATAACTCATCAAATCGAGATGATGGATGAACTCATTAAATAGTGGCCCACCCTCTTCTTTAAGTGTTCCTCTCCAATCGGAGGCATCATAATAGCCTTGATTTCTATTCCAAAACACGCCTGTATTTACCATTCGGATGTTCCCAATCATTTCCCACTCCTCTTTCAATTTCATAACAGATGGTAAAAATCTTAATGGATAATTAATGAATAGTGGTATCTCTAATTTCCCCTCATTTATTCGTTTCTCTTGGATATTGTGGATATTTTTAATTTCGTTATCGTGTAAGACAATAGGTTTTTCTGCCAAGATAGGAGTCCCTGCAAATGGATAGGTAGTCATAGCCTTTTCAAGCATAGGATAATGTAAATGATTAGGTGTAGCGATAATCAATAAATCAATCTCAGGGTTAGATTCAATAAATGTATTGTAGTCTTTCACCCATGATGTTTCTTGCACTTCATCAGGTAAGTCTTCTGCACTAATGAATGGGTCGCAAATATATGCTAATTCTAAGTTATTATTCTCCTTGATACTCATACAATGTTGTTTTCCAATATGCCCATATCCTACTACTGCTACTTTCATTTTATTCATCTCCTATATCTAACATTTCCAAAACAGCCTTATCTTTTGAAACCTTTTTCATAAGTTCGGAACATTGATTAAGTTTGTTATGTTCAAGTTTATCTTCACTCAAGCACTTAATAAGTGATTCAATAGCAATCATCACCATTTCACGACTCATAAATTGACTCATAGGCAAAGCGAGTAAGTTATTAGTAATATCTCTCGCAATGGGATATTGAGTAGTTTCAGGTTCACTACCCATATTTAAATCACTAACAAGGCTACCATATGCGGGAGTGCATCCTACACCCATAACTTTCATTTTTGAAATAATTTTTTGAACATCGTGTTTCAACAACTTGATTACGAATAAGTGGTAGGTGTGATTACCCTTAACTATTCCATTATTACTAACTTCGTGTGGGAGTTTGATTACTCCTTCATCTTCTAATTGCTGTAAATAATCAATATAATGTTGAGCCATATTTCTTCGATGGTTTTGGTGGCTATCAAATTGTTTCAGATTGATTAACGCAATAGAAGCCTGAAACTCACTCAATCGGAAATTACCTGCGACACCCATAACGGGGGTATTCTCGAATCGCCCATTATCCCTCATTCTTTTTAAGGGTTCATAATATGCGTCTTTACAGGTGATAAATCCTCCATCACCTGCACAAGATAAGTTTTTGGTCGGATAGAGGGAATAACAACCCATATCCACCACAGGATGCGCCCCCACATGATGTTCGCCGTTATGCGTTCCAAATGCTTGAGCGCAATCATCAATCACGCAAAACCCATACTTTTCTTTTATGGGTTCAAGTGCATCCAAATCTGCACTAATTCCGAAGATGTGAACGGGAACCACAACATCAATATCCTGATGTTCTTCGCATAATCTTTCGACCTCTTTCATATCCATACAGTAAGTCTTAGGGTCAATATCGCAATACACTACCTCAATACCTAAAAACTTTGCGGCCATAGCCGTTGCTGAAAATGTGAATGGAGTAGTAAGAATCTTTTTAGCATTGGATAATTTATAGGCCATAATTAATGCTGAAGTTCCTGAGTTCACCGCTACACAATTATCTGCATTAGTATATTTGCACACTTCTGTTTCAAACTCATTTGCCTTTGGCCCATTTACAAACTGTCCTGAGTCAATCACTTCGATTAGTGCATTTATTAGTTCCTCTTTATCGTAATCCACTAATGTTCTTGGAATCATATTTATGGGTGTGTGATATTACCTATGTAAAGGATTCGCTCCAAACCTACTTATAATTCCTCAATCGTGCTGATGTGTAAGTTATCAGTCAGTATTTCAGAATCCATTCCTCTTAAACTAAACTCTTTCTGTTGAAATAATATATTTTTACTTTTTATTTCATCTCTATTTATCTTACCCTGACCTACATAACTTATTGAGGGTTCGACACCGACCAACCAATTTTTAGTTAATATATTTTGATTAGTTTTCAGATGTTCAAAATAAGCATCCTTATGGCTATGGATGATACCTCCATCCTCATTAACAAATCTGTGGGCGAAGTTCATATCGCTTTCACACCCCTTAATACTACATTGGAATGGATATTTTAGCCATATTTCTTTTGATGCCCCTGTAAATGACCATCCTCCAAAGCAAGTTTTAATGGGTTCAGATTTCATCTCACTAATTTCATTTATCGAATAGCACATATCAGAAATATTAATATCATATATAATGTATTTATTTTCCTCTGATTTACTTATGGGTTTATTGGGGGGAATGTTTTTTATCCATTTATTTCTTTTAGCGTTGGCTTTATTTAGGCTCACCCAAAAACGGTAATTAGGGTGTTCTGTAATATATGTTGTCTTAATTTTCTTATGTAATAGATTAGCGTATGGTGATTTATTATGCCATTTACAATATCCTGTGACAACTTTCCCTTGATACAACAATGGCCTTAATTTTTCAATAGGGGCATTAGAAACTATTACATCATCAGCAATCACCCAATAATAGTCATAATTAGTATCACGGATGAATTGATTTATGGACTCACAAACTGATGGCTCATCAAAAGCCCTAAACCACACCTTTTCAATGTCAAGTTTATTCAAAGACTCGATGGCTTCAGGGATTGCTCTCGGTTGAAGAATCATCAAAATCTCTTTAGGCTTATTCGTCATTATTCCACCCTACTTCAATTTCCTTCTTAATCATTTATTTGGTAAATATTTTCTGCATCAATCTCTTCTCGCAATAACTTTCCATCACCAAAATGAACAACAGGTTCTTCTTCACCAACCAACCAATTTCTTTTCAAGAATCCCCCATCAGTAGGTTCTTCTTTCAGATGAATAAAATAAGAATCCTTATGGGTATATATTCGGTTATTATCATCGGCTTCAAAAAACCTCATAGCAAACTGAGCATCAGTTCCTATTCCTTTCCCTGAACATTGGTATGGGTATTTTAACCAAATCTCCTTAGACATTCCTGTAAAAGACCACCCTGCAAAATAGGTGAGAAAATAATCATCACCCATACTATTAACCTGTTCTTGACTAATCAAGTAAGGGGGAAACAGATGCAACTCTTGGAGTCTGTGTTTCCAAAAAACATAATCCCTATTTTCTAAAAGTCTTGAGTAAAACTCAGCATATTTATCTCCTACATCCTCATCAGGAATAATTTCTCCCGATTTAATCACTTGATAATTATTATAAACTTCACTTTCAGGAATCAAATAAGGTAGTTTTCTCAAACTCAGATTAACAAAATCGGACTCTTGATAGAGGTTGCAGTATCCTGTGACAACTTCTCCTCCATACAACTTCGGCCTCAAGACCTCAAGAGGCTTATTATCCACCACCACATCATCTGCAATAATCCAATAATAATCATAATCTGTATCATTGATAAAATCATTCAAAACAATTTCTAATTCCATCTCCGTATATCCCCTAAACCAAACCTTTTCAATGTCAAGTTTATTCAAAGACTCGATGGCTTCAGGGATTGCTCTCGGTTGAAGAATCATCAAAATCTCATTATCATTTTTATCCATTAAAAATCATCCTCTTCAATTAGATTATGTTCATCGGCATGGATATTATATTCATAAGGAAAGATAGTTGTGAACTTATTATATGGTTTGAAGTCCAATTCATCGTTATTCCACACAATATTCTGTTCACTTATCCTCTCTCTTAATCTGATACCATCTCCTCGATATACCATTGGAGGCTCTATACCTACTAACCATTCCTTAATCAATTTTTCTGTTACACTAATTTTCAAGTGTGTAAAATAAGCATCCTTGTGTGAATATATTTCTTTACCATCTCTATGTGCATACTTGAGGGAAAATTGCACATCAGATTGCCCACCTAATAATGAAACTTCAAATGGGTATTTTAGCCATATATCCCTTGAAGCCCCTGTGAATGCCCATCCCGTTAAATAAGTTTGAAAAACACTTTCAGATTTGTTTTCAATATCCTCCATCGTCAAAAATGAACACTCATTAAAGTCATACCATAGCCAACTCCACCATTCAGGGGAGTCCTCATGGGGGTGTGGTAATGGAAACCTATCCATCCATGCAAACTTTATTGGGCTATGCACTTTCAATCTTTCCCAAAAAGACCAAAGAGGAGATTCAATAAAAGACGAATAAACTAATGGAGTTTCACAAACATTAGTAATCTCTGTATTCATCCCCATCCTACAATAACCTGTAACTACTTTCCCCTCATACATTAGTGGCCTCAAAACTTCGATTGGTTTTTCATCCACAACTACATCGTCTGCAATAATCCAATAATAATCATAATTTGTTGTTTGTATAAAGTGATTCACCCTTTGAACTACATGGTATTCATCATACCCTCTAAACCAAACCTTTTCAATATCAAGTTTGTTTAGTGAGTCAATGGCTTCAGGAATTGCTCTTGGTTGAAGAATCATCAATATTTCCGACTTTTCACACTTACTCATACAATCACATCACCGAATAAGTATATCAAACTAAGGGGTAGATTCAACAAGAGGAGGTGGCGGAGGAATAGGCAATTCATCCTCTTCTGCATCCGATTCGGATTCAATCATATCTTTTACAACAGGAGGTGGAGGAATAGGAGGCAAAATCCCATAGTTTTTTAATTCTTGCCTAAGTTCCATAAGTGAACCCCAAACATGAGATACCCCATAAATATTACTTTGTTGTTTTCTATCTAACAGTATCATTTTCCAAATCATCGCACAAGTCAAACCCATTTGGGCGACCATACCTATCAATATAATTTCCTCAATCATCATTACTCCCTCTTTTTTTATTCCACTTATTCAAGTCCTTAGCCACGATAACATCAATATATTTCATTACCGCATCAACTTTCTCATCAGGTATATCTCTATAACTCTTTCGCCATTGGTTTTTGATACATTTAGCGATATGGGCATTTGGATTTCGCCCTTTTGGATGTCTGTGAGATGGTAGCAATTTCCCATTCAATTGATTTGCGGCCTGTTGCATTTTCGCCCAAACCATTAGCCGATTCTCTTCATTCATCTTTTTCCCCTCTTATCTCGCCCATACATTTCACACAATATTCATCTTGAGGCTCTTTTTCAGCCTCACATTCGCAAAAATGTAGGGTGCAATTACTCGGAGTGCAATCATCGACTTCATGTGCAGAATCGCCTGACCCTCCCTCACACCAACATTCACAATCTTCATGCACTCTATGGCCACACTCTAACTCAGGGTCATAGTAATCATCATATGCCCCCCAATCCATGCCGTCAGGATAATTACTTAGTCCCATCTTACTCTTCCTCCTCTCTAATCAATCCTGAGAAGTATATTATTTTATCCCTACCTCGTTTTCCTGATAATTCATGGAATCTTTTCACAATCTCTAAAATATCATCAGTATTAGTTTCTAATAAGTTTTTGAATAGTTTCTCATCTTCATTCAAATCCTGTTTCCACCCATAACCTTTTAACCTATGAGTATTGATTCGCAGAAACTTAGCGGGATTTCCACATACGACTAAGTATGGAAATACATCCTTAACAACGACAGAACCCATCCCAATCATTGCATAAGCACCAATTACTGACCCTTGGTGAGCCATAGAGCCTGAACCCATATTAACGCCATCTAATATATGACATTCACCTGCAATTATTACTTTGTGGGAGATAGTAGTATTATTACCCACAATACAATCGTGAGAAATATGGACTCCACTCATCAATATATTTCCATCACCAATTTGTGTGGGTCTAATATCAGTTGCACCTGTGATTACACTATTGGGGCCAATAATATTATTATTGCCTATACTAACTGATAGTCCTGTATCTTTACTTCTATGTTCGGCAGGGCAACCAATTATGGTTCCTGATTGGATTAAGTTTCCCTCACCTATAACGACAGGCCCATGTATTACACAAAAAGGCTCAATTATTGTATCTTTTCCTACTTCGACTTCTCCCCATATATGGGCTTTAGGGTGTATAAATGCAGGTTTCATAGTATCACTTCAAAAATTAATATCATCATTTGCGTGGAAAGGGACAATCTTCGCTTGCCTATTTTGGATATTGTATAGGGTTAGAAATCCCTTCTGTGAGGCATATCCAAGCATATTCATAAAGTCAGTTTGGCCTTGCATTGTGGAGGAAACTACACAAGGCACTCCCCTATACCATTCAAATGAATGACTATGGGTGTGTCCTGTTACAAAAATATCAGGTATGTCTCTGATTACCATATCATCTTGTTCTTCAGGCGACAATGCACTCCTCTCACCCCATTGTGGAGTCATGTGTCTCTTTTTCAACATTTCTTTCATGCCCTCGATTGAGTTCTCATAAGTAACATGGTCAATTTGAGGTATAAGGTCATCCATCCCTTGCCCATGATATGCGAGAACATCAATACCATTCAATGAAGCCCGACAGGGATTACCTGTATGGATTGTGGAATTAAATTGTTGCTGAATAGTATGTTCAAGCATAGGTTGGGGTTGAGCAGGTCTTACTGCATCATGATTTCCCGGTAAAATTATGGGCGTAATATGGTCAGGTAAATAATCAAGTTTTCTTGCACACATCTCATATTGGTCATAGGCATTATCAAATATCAAATTATTCTCTTGGCCCGGATAAATACCGATACCATCACAAACATCCCCTGCCATGACGAGATATTTGATATTCTTTGCGAGTTTATCCTCATTTAACCATTTCATCATTTTATCCCAAGTATCTTCAAGGAAATATTTTGAACCCATGTGAATGTCTGAAATAAATGCTATGGAAACGGGGTCAAACTCTGCACCTCCTTTGTTTAGATGCTTAGGTAAAATATCACCAAATTGAACTCTATCGACCCAAAAAATATCTGAATCTTTACCATAAGACCCACTCAAACCAACAACATCATCACACAATAATGTCTGAGAGCCTGAGTCCTCGCTCCTAACGAATGCACTCAAAGTTCCTGTTTTATCTTCAATTTCAATCATTAATCCGCCTGACTTGGTTCGCCTCTTGCTTGCCACTATACCTATTACATTATATTGTCTATATGTTTTTCGTTCTTTGCTAACCTCTGATATGGTATTAGACTCTCTAAATCCACATTGTTTTCGTATCATTTTTCTCATGACCTCATACCTTTCAGCAAAAAGATTCACAATATCATCTATGCTGCTACCTTTCCGATTTTCACCAACAGGTTTGCCTACTTGCACATCTGTTTCGTAATCAGAAGCAATAGCCTCCCACGCATTAGATAACTCCCCATCAACCTTTCGAGGGGATACAGGCAAAACATCATCCATACATCATCACTCGTTTAGTTCATTTATCCATCTTCTATATGATAGTTGCTATCTAACTTAGGGTTATTAATCCTCGCTAATTTCTTATTAATCTCATAGTTTTTGACCAATTAAGAACGCATTGAGTTCATCTTTGAGGTAATCTTCTGCCCTTTCTGCTTCTGAGAAATCATTTGCCCCTGTAATTACACACCTACCACTTGAAAATATTAAGAATACAACGCTTGGGTCATCCATTCTGTAAATCAAACCGGGAAATTGTTCAGGCTCATATTCAGTCTTATCAAAAGGCAGATATAACATTAAATTAGATAAGTCAATTTTACCTGCTACACTTTCAGATAAATCAGAAGTCATAACAATATTGTGTAAGCGCACTTCACAATCCGTTTCCTTCCATAGTTCAAAATTATGTTTCTCTAAGTCGGCCCTTAGTATTTTAAATGCTACTTCCACATCCTCCACAGTCTTTGCTCCCGTAGCCACAGCCTTACCACTCCTAAACAATAGGAGGCATACCTTTGGGGTCTTAACCCGATAGACCATACCGGGGAATTGTTCTTGTTCATAATCTATCTGCAATTCATCTGCAACTGCATTTACATCAATACTATCTGTCAATCTCATAGAGGCTACGATATTTACTACTTCTGCCATAATTGCCCATTATGTAAATGAGGTATTTAAGTGTTATGGATAATCACCCTTATTTTTATCTCTTGGTGTCCTATGAGTTCTTATTTTTTCATACCCATAGATGATAACTCTAATGCTATTATTTAGTAGTTCTATCCGTTTAGATTAATTCCTGTATTGACAAGTGATAATGGATGCACCTCATCCTCCCACATTTGTTTAGTGTAGGTATATTTATTTTCATCGAATGTAAATCTAAATTGCTTTTTATCTAATTTTATAAACTGATATTTTAAACAATTTTGAATCCATCTATTAACCTTTTCTAAACTCATTTCCCACTCAAGATATTCTTTATAGGGTGGTTCTTTTACATAGTCTTCTTCAGAATGTTCAATCTTTAAATCTCTATCAATCAAATACAGATACCTATATGTTCTTGTTTTAAACTTTTTAAATCTATCGTGCATCATCTCTAAGTTTCTCGTAATAACTAATGGTCTTGATGAGGTGTGAAATACCATTTCGTGAAAGCACCTGCCACTTTCTTTATCTTCAAAAAACTCAGTTTCATGGAATCCGTAATATTTAAAATTACTCGCTTGGTAAATAGTCCCACAACCAAGTCGCCCATCAGCAAATGATTGAATTATTCTTATTTCAGGGTAATATTTTTTTATTAGTTTGATACTTCGTGAGATTAGGAGACTTTCTGCATTTTTTTTGAGTTCATCATCAATCCATAATCTATTTAACTCCACAATTTCGTGTTGTTGAATATCCTTACAAATGCTCCTAAATGATTTGGCTACTTTCATGGAGCCATAAGAAGCGACACCTAACAATCTATCATCTTTAAATACACCTACATTGATTTTACCCATCATGTGATACCAAGATTTTGAATAATGATTTTCTTCAATCATTTTCCTTGTTGTTTTCTTATCAACAAAATCAAAGCATAACAATCCATTATTTTTAGTTTTCTTCTCAAACAAATATTGTCGCTTAATTAAGGTAGTTTGTTGTGTATCAGACACTTCTTGAATCACAGACATAATAATCATTTAGTAAATGAGGTATTTAGTATTATGGGTAAGTCATCTATTTGCGTCTTACATTTAGTCGATACAATTGTTCAAATCCTACTAATAGTGAGTAAATTAAAAAGGAATAATAGCACAGCATTACGCCCCACAAAAAAATCCACACCACCATATCTATTCACTCAGGCAATGGGGGCAAGTTATGAGGTTTTGTGGGAAGACACCAGCACAAGTTAAACACTTAGTTAGACCTTGTATCCTTAGTAGTTCAGCCTCATCTATATCTAATCCTCGCTTATTGTAATTAGATTTTTTAGAATCTCTATTTCTCCAACCCTTGTCTCGTTTTCTATTCCTTTTATAATCATTTTCGTCTGACACAAACTCACCTCAATTATACATAGGGTTGTAATATTTATCTATTTCACTCACTTCACTTTTATACATAAAATTAATACTTTGAGTCATAAAATCAAATGCAAAAAAATGAATAACTCGTTCATCCACACTTTTTACTTTATTTTCTAAAAACTCTATTAATTCTGTGGTTCCACTTGTAATCATTTTTAAGAATTGAGTTTCAGTAATTTCGTCATCAGGTATGATTTGTTTTTGAATAATAATTAGAACCTCATTATTAATTTCACCCTCATAGGTTTCATCTTTATTTTCTAAATAATTATCAAAAATAACTTCTTTAAGTCGTTTGACTTGTCTTAAAACTTGATTTTGCGTCAAGGGTAGTTTTCCCATACTTTTCCCTCATTCTTCTTCTGAGGTATCCATCATAGGATTCTCAGGCGGGTTCACAATTTCAGGCAATATTTTTAGTATCTTGTCAATCAAATCTGCTTGAGTATTGAAAATAAGGTCAAAGTATCTAAATAGCCAACCTCCAACAAGGATAGTTATTATCGAGTTAATTAGTAGTATTATGTAGGTTTCCATCCTATTTATTCCTCCTCTGAATCAAGTTTAGATTCTCTATACAATTTAGAGTTATTTTCTGTATCTTCACAATAATTTTGGACTACTGTATATATTTCATCTCCTTCTATGATTAACTTTAGTTTATTCAAAATCTTATCGTTAAAATCTAATTGGCGATTGATTAAACTACTAAAATGAAAATAAAGTCCACCAAATCCACTTAAGTATAGGATAGCAATAGCCACACCGATTGTAGTCATTATTTCCATATCACTCACACTTTTCCTTTATCAATACTCTCAGGCATGGACTACATACTTTATAGACTCCACAATATATGCCTCGATTTTCTGCATTACCTACTTTACAAATATCACAAGTCATATTATTCACTCACTCCGTCAGAATAGAATCTCGATTCTCCCCCACAATCATCACAATCTCCATCATAGGTCGTGGCTTGAAGGACACCATAGTTATAAGGTTCATCGTGAATGAATATACAAATCGCACAAACATTCATTTTCTCTATGAGGTGTGTTTTTCCACCTTGCGCCCCATGTAGGGCAAACACTTGAGATACATACATACCCGTTGGGGAAAGTTTATACCCCCCATGTTTCGCCTTAGCATCAGCCTGTTCAAATAGTTCAGTTCTCACCTTATCACCACACCTTATACAAGACAATTGTTGAAATTAGCATCGAAAGAGCAGAACTGATAGTTCTGATTAATGCCATTTCAGGCATAAAATAATTCATAGTAGTATGACTTACATCATCTGCTTCCTCAACTTTATTGCTACTCTGAGATACAATTGAGTATCCACTTCCATTTAGGTATTTTTCTAAATTAGATAATAATTCATTTACATTAGATTGAGGATAATTGCTATCTAATACAGTTAAGGAGATATTAGCAGGGGGGTTGAGAATTACCTCTTCATCGGCATCCCCTATTTCTGCCATTTCATAATCATTTACAATGGCAAAACCTTCATCACTAAAGATTTGTCTTACTCGTTCCATCCATCTATCATCTATATTTTCTTTGTTTTCTGTTTCGCTCATTTTACCCTCTCCTTTTTTTCTATTGCTTCTCTCACTAAATTGGCAATACAAATCATACAAGCCTTATGAGTTCCGCAAATTATTCCAATATATTCAACTTGTTGTCTGTCGCAGATTTCACAATTCATCTATAATCACCATTACCTTGAACCTTATGTCTTACGGTTCTATCTCTTACCTTTATTAAGTTAAGGGTAGCCACTTCATCAAGAGTCATCCCAATTTCATTGGCAAGATTAGCCACATACCATAGGACATCTCCCAATTCATATCCAATATCCTTCTTAACTTCTGTGAGTGGAATAGAATCTCGCATCATTTTTTTCATTTTTTCTGCAACTTCGCCTGATTCTCCGACTAATCCTAAGACTGCATAAGTTAGGCCGTGTTCTTTTGGATAGATTGCAGTATCTATTGCTTCCTTTTGATATACATTAAAATCTATATTAATCACCTGTCATTCTTAATTACCTTAATGGGTCTTTCAACATCCACTTAGTAATGGGAAATTGTTTTGATTTCCTCAACCATTGAAGCGGAATTAAGAGTGCATCACAAAAGACTGTGCCTACCATACAAGCAAGCATTAGAGGCAAAACAAATATGCTGCGCCAACCTTCAAACAAGTGGCGGTAATCTTCATTCTTCTTCATCATCAGATTCCCCTAATAATGCTACTTCACCATCTTTAGTGGGTCGGAACTTCGATATGTGTTCCTCCATAGCCTTTGTTTGTTTCTTAGTTAATTTCTTTTGTTTTCTAAACCCATCCCTTTCACCAAATGGCATTATGGGTCTTTGGGTATTCTTAACATGCTGAGTCCCATCTTTGTTGATTCTTATTCGTGAGGTAGGTTCAATGATGTTTCGTTCACTATCATAGGTAGTGCAATCTCGACATAATCCTTGGTAGGTTGCCGTTGTTCCACAAGTATTACATTTCCAATAACTTAATCCATTTCCCATATATTCACTCTCCACTAACTAATTCTTTAATAAATCGTTCTAAATTGGCTTCAAAGACTAACTTATAGCCTCCTTGTGATTCCTCAGCAAGAGAGACTATTGTATCTTTGCTTTTTAGATTAAGTATGAAATCAAACAAAATCGAGGGAAAATCGACATCCTCTTGAGTATTCACCACAAACATAAGAGTATTCACCATTTTCATGTGCGCCCACTCAAATGAGGTTTGTTCACCAACAATTTTTGTATCTCCTACCTTATAGGATTTAGATTCAAACCACTCAGTCATCTGTGTTGGTGAACATAATTGTTCACCCTCATATCGGATTACCAGCACCATCGACATTTGTTCCATACACCTGACTTTATCCTTCACCTTTATGAATGCTTCGGCTATACCCTTGACCATTTGATACCATCAGTAGTTATTAGTCCTTCAACCATCAGTTGATTCAGGGCTTTGGCTAATTTGGTTCTCCCTTTAGTATTATTATAACCCATCTTCTTGAGTATGGAGGTTTTACTTTGAGGGTGAGATATAATCAATTCATATATCACTCTATGGTAGCCTTGCTCTCGACTATGATAATTAACGGCATAAAAATATTTCCGATTTTGTCTTATGATTAATTCTCTCGATTCCATATACCCTAAAACTTCCTCACATACTGCCCGCCATGAAGAGTTATCCTTCTTGACTCTCCTCAAGAGTTGAGTTTTAGTGAATCCTATGCCTCCTTCTGTTTTCATTATATTTAAGATTTCATGATAGAGTGTGGCTTTCTTTTCTCTCTCCATTCTTGAAGAACCATCATCCCATCGTATCAACCTCGGCCTTTGCACAATTGAACTCAAATCATTTGCCCTTTCTATTCGTTTTTGGGCTTGAGTGAGTAGTCCACTACCACCTTCACCTTGTAAGGCTTCTAATGCCTCTTGGAATGTGTTTCCATCATCAAGTAATCCCTTAACTGCTAATGCTTCAGTTAGGGGCTTAATAACCATTTCATTATACCATAGTTCTCGCTCTGTCTGCCTTTCAATTAATCTTAGACTTTTATCTTTCAACCGTTCAACAGAATTAGATAATTTAACTACTCTTTCAACCTCTCCTTTTGCATAGGCATCAAGTTTCATCATGTGAGTCTTTAATATGTCTATATCCACACCAATCGTATTAGAGGCTTCAATACAAAACGCATCCAATAAAGTTGGGGTGTCAAGAACTAATTTCCTCTGTGTCTCAGAGAGTTGATTAAATAATTCGTATAATTCATCCATGTGGCTCAACAAACTACCATTCTGCGTTCTCGTATTTAATGCTAACGGAAAGAATCAATGCAAACCCTTATTATGGTGGGTGGGTAATTTGTTGATATGGAACTGACTAAGAAAGACATGATACGACCAATAGCGGGCTTAATTGGGTTACAACCTGTTGTCGTAGCCTACTTATTACTCATAGGCACATTTAGTTGGCAAGAATATCTATCAACAGGGTGGGGGCTACAAATTGCCATTACACTTTACCTTATTTTCTTTTATGCTTGGTTTGAAAGGCTTTCTTTTTGGCAGAATGACTCTTGAGGGTATTTACTGACTCTAACGGGTCTGTATTGAATATAAAATACCAATCGAAGACCCCTTAGAGTCATTCACTTAAGTATAGGGACATAACAGCGTCTAATCGAAATAGTTAATAAGGAGTGGGGGTGTCGATAAAATATGGCAGTTAGATTTAGTGAACATCCCTGTAAGAAGTCAGCAAAAGGGCGACCTTGTATTGGTAAGTTCCAAAGGACTCAAATTATAGGTGATAGTAATAGAAGGACAATTTATCGGTGTCGAAGGTGTCTTGAGGTGGAAGTAATAACTGAAAAGGCAAGTAATTTTGAATGTCCGACATCTCCTGATGGGAACCATAAATGGAGGTGGGTAGAGAATGTGGCATTCAAACAACACCATAGGTATCAAGAAAAAACAGATAAGGAGGTTTGCCCTCATTGTAGTTGTGAACAATTAAGGTCATACCAATCATTGATTGCCTATAATCCTCATAGAAACTAAGGTAAAATACAAACAAAAACTATGGAGCCTTTAGAAAGATTTATTAATCATAGTGGTGAACTGATTAGTTCACTTATAGTATTCATGGGTCGCATCAATGAATCTGATTCTAACCATATATTATCACATATTGTTCTAACCTCCACGCCTTGTGATTGTATATCTAAGGCATAGTTCCATCCCATCAATTTTACTTCACCATTGGTGGAATCCCCTGTGGCTAAAGCCCACACAACTAACGCATTATTTCTAACACATTGCTTGAGTTGATACGGGGGAATCATTCGTTTGAACTTATTCCATTGGTGAGGTCGCAACCCTTTGACCTCTATTATAGTTTCATTACATTGTATGTCGCCCTTCAATCCTCGTTCTTTAAATCTTCGATAATTTTCTTTCACAACCCCTATAAATAGTCCTTCTTTTTCTGTTGCATTTTTCAACCATTTAGTCATAGCCACTTCAGATTTAACTCCAACTAAATTGCTACTTATTTTATTATGATTATAAGTTCCTGAACCCTGAGTTCCCTCACCTCCATAATAATCCACAATGTCGGTTGCGTGAGTTTTACACCACAATAGTTCGTCATCATCAAGTGTTATTAATGTTGGCTTATTGTCAGTATCATTCATAAAACTAATTCAATCAGCGACCTATTTAATAGAACCCATAACCTCAGTCTCGACACAGACCTATAAGAGTC
>Ga0209709_10000587_pt1 | contig 34578 bp, 29 predicted proteins | sample ArcticOcean_MG_C_2_FD_187435 | JGI IMG/M metagenome (GOLD analysis project Ga0209709, IMG submission 187435) | Marine microbial communities from western Arctic Ocean - ArcticOcean_MG_CB4_136 (SPAdes) (version 2) | ecosystem: Environmental > Aquatic > Marine > Oceanic | place: Arctic Ocean... | reverse complement strand
ATATAACAAACAACGTGCCAAGAACGCAGTAAAATGAAAAAATACTATCTTTGTGCAGGGTAAATAATTTTTAATAAATTTAAAAGGAAAGAGGAGGGAGAGTAAAAAAGAAAGGATTGTTTACATATTGTAAACTTTTGTTACAGAGTGTATATAAAAAGAGCACCCTTAATTAAGTGGATGCTCTTTTATTAACTGTGAATAAATATTAGAACTAATCTAGTTCTTGTTCGATTATAGTTCTTCCATCTAGAGTACCAGTCTCAGCATCATCACCATTTTGCACTCCAGCATAATAATCCCAGCTGTATCTGCTATTATCTGCTCTTTGGTGAGTAATTCTGCCATCACTAAATGTCCACTCCCCATCAACGGCAGCATCAGTTTCACTTGTTGAATATCCTGACGGTTTTTCAGATAAAGCATCGAAAGGATTCGTAGGCCATGTTGCCCTACCATTAGTATATAAAGAGTCGTTCGCAGCCTGCTTAAGCCCAGATCTGATTGCAGAGATTACCGCATCTTCAGCAGATTGTTCTGCGTTGGAGATACTGTCTAAGTATCTTGGAACAGCTACTGCTGCCATGATTCCTAGAATAACCATTACAATGATCAATTCAATTAATGTAAAACCGTTCTTTTTATTTGCATTCTTCATGAGATTTCCTTTGTTTAATTATTTTAAACTTTTACTTAAAAAGTATCTTAGAACCAGAAGTTCCTAGATCTGAACGTTCGTAGAGCGTACCAGTTACATCATTATCTGTTCCTGAATTGATACCTCTGTTGTAACTCCATTGATGGCGAGAGTTATCTGCTCTTTGATGTGAGATATAACCAGTAGCTGTACCATCGCTTTCATCTTCAACAAATGTCCACTCGTTATCCTCATCACATGGTGTTCCATCCAAAGAATAAGATTGTGGTTTTGTTACTAGCGCATCAAAAGGGTTGGTCGGCCAGTAGCGTCTTCCTTCAGATAGCATTTTATTTTGAGCGTAGTTTTCTAACGCAACAACAATGTTATTGACAACTGCATCTTCAGACGCAATCTCTGACTTCTGAATCGTCTCAAGATATCTTGGAACAGCTACTGCTGCCATGATTCCTAGAATCACCATTACAATGATCAACTCAATTAGTGTAAAACCGTTCTTTTTATTTGTATTCATTTTATACTCCTGTTAATTCTGCTATTTAGTTAAAGCTCTTTATTGTATGGTACTTGGATGGATTATACGCATCAGCGATAACCATAATTGGACCACAATCGTTACATTGTCTAGTTTTTAAAGTACCATCCACTTCATCGTGATAATATTTTGTACCGCCAGGAATAACTGCAAAAACGTAGTGTCCTTGTCTATAAGGGCTTTTAATTGTACCCTCGTCCTTTGATAAATATGCTTTGAATTCATCCTGAGCAAATTGTGTACCTAAGTTTTCATTTGTTACACCACCGAGATAGTTGTTATCGACTACATCTGTTCCAAAAACTGATCTCCATTTTGGTCCAGGGTGACCTGCACCACTAGCGCCCGAATAGGCAGCCCAGCGACTGTAAGACGCTTCTGTTTGAACACTACCATCATCTGAATAGACAGGTGTAAGATCGACCATTAATTCTTCTAGGGTTGAATAGCCACCTACTTGGACATCATATTTTGCTTGTCCTGGTACACGGCCTTGGCCTTCACCAAGACGATTTGTTGTAGAGTAAGGTGCGGAAGTGTTCATAAAGAACTGATTAACCATACCGCCAATCTTATCTAAATTTTGCTTTGTTTGATTTGCTTTTCCAGCATCGCCAACACCAGAAAAACGAGGAGCAGCTGTTGTGGCAAGTGTGGCCATCATTGCTGCAGTCACAGCAAACTCAGCAAGTGAGTTTCCTTTATTGTTTCTGATTTTGTTAAATAAATTTTTCATTTTAAATGCCTTATTAGATAATTCGTTCATAGTTACTTATATACAACAAACAACGTGCCAAGAACGCAGTAAAATGAAAAAATACTATCTTTGTGCAGGGTAAATAATTTTTAATAAATTTAAAAGGAAAGAGGAGGGAGAGTAAAAAAGAAAGGATTGTTTACACATTGTAAACTTTTGTTACAGAGTGTATATGTAATTTTTTGATACAAACGGTTATTTTCATAAAATAAAAAAGCCCTGGATGACCAGGGCTTTAAAATATTAATATGATTAATCTAATAAACTAAGGTTGATATTTTTTAAATAGTTTAGAAGGATTTTCATTGTCCGCAACATATAAAATAGGTGAGCATTCTAAGCATGTCACAGCAACATAATTTCCATCACCAACAGGGTCAACATAATCTATTCCACCAGGAAGTACAATATAGATGTAATGTCCATCCTGATAAGGACTCTTAATTGCATTGTTTGCAAATTCAGCCATGTACTCTTTATGACCTTCGGTTCCAACATCGTTTGAGACAGTACTTTCTGTCGCTACGTTAGCACCCGGAGCGGATACACCAAAGATAGATCGCCATTTTGCACCTTCTCCATGGTCATACGAATTAAATGCGGTTGACTCATCGGCATCCTGACCAATTGCATCTAGAAGCATTATTTCATTATAGTAGTCACCTACTGCAACGTTGTATTTTTCTTGGCCAGGAAATCGGCCTCTACCCTCATCTGTGACTCTATTGTTAAAGAAGTTTGATGAGGCAATTACTATTTTGTCAATTTCAGCTAAAGTCTTTTTCTCTTTTGCACCTTCACCAATTCCTGAGAACCTTGGAGCTGCTGTCGTGGCAAGTGTTGCCATCATGGCTGTTGTAACAGCAAATTCAGCCAGTGAGTTTCCACTAATACTCTTTATTTTTTTCTTAATATCTTTTAACTGTATCATAATTTAATTTCCTACTTTAAAATTTATGCACTGCAATAACTATAACAATATCTATGCCAAAGAAGAGTCTTTAAGTTATAAATAATAATTATTCTCTAAAAATATTATTTATTTAAAAAAGTCCTTAATTATTATTAAAAATTAAAACAGCATATTTATACACAATGTAACACTCTGTTACATTTTGTATATTTATTAATCTAAATCTGATGCTATGGTCCAGAACGATTTCAAAGGTATTTCGCCAATAATATAGTTATCTAGATCTTGATAATGTGATAGCACTTGATCAATTAGGTCATTCTGGTTCCAGAGTCGAACCTTAAAAAATTCGTTTGATCTTTCTTGTTCTACATTGCTTTTAAAGCCACCCCAAGCAACTAGGAGCCCGTAATTTGCTCCAACATCATTCATCGTCCCTAAAAATTTATCTAAAGTGGCTACTGGAACATCACCTGCTCTTACTTGAATACAAATTCGGGCATCATCATCAAAACCCATTCCACCCTTAGCTGCAAGAATATCTAAATCAGATCCTGATTCATCTGAAGAACCCATGTGGGTAGTATATCCTTTTGCTTCCATAACTGCTTTTACGAGTTTAGCCAGTCGGTGGCCTTTAAATTTTGTTCTGATTAGTTGTGCAATTTGATCTCTTGATATTTCTTGGAGTAGAGCTACTAACTCATTCATTTGGTCATAACTAGTGTCATCGTCTTTTGTCGGAGCCCAATCATTATCCGCCATTGTATGGAATACTTTTTCAACCCCATCAGCATTAAACACATCTTTAAATCCACCTAATTGGTACAGAATGTCTGTTGGGAAATAACCTCTAGGAATATCTTTTTCAACCCATTTTATTTCACGGGAATGATAATAGGGGTCTATACCACTCTTCTCATAGACGTACCCACCAGTTACTTCGCCAACATGTAAAACAGGGCTGAGTTTACTAGGGACAATTACCCAGTCTTTTTGTTGTACTTCGTTTGCAAAAGACCATATTTGATCTGACCAACTTGAAATTTTTGATGAAGGTAGCGTAGGATAAATATCATCTAGTACCGTTCGTAGTCCGGTTTGCTCAGAGATTTTATTTAGGTCCGTTTTTAAGCCATCTCTAGTTAAATATACTTTGCTTTCTTGCAGAAAGCGGTTTTCATACTCTCCGAACTTTCCACCTCTAACAACCCAAATTGACATAGATATTCCTTTTAATTTTCATGTACTTTGTTAAAATAATTTAATACAAATCTTTGTTATCTATTATATTTATTTAATTTACTCGATCTAATATCTAATTATTCGCTAGTGATTCATACATATCCCATATTGGTAAAAATATGGAAAGAGCTAACACTAAAATCATTGCACCCATTATTACGGTAATGATTGGTTCTAAAGTTGAGGTAAGTGTGCGAACTCTAGTTTGAGTCTCATTGTCGACCATTATTGCGATTTCAACTAACATATCGTCTAAAGATGCCGCTTCTTCGCCAACCTGGATCATTTTTATTTGCTGCGCCTCAAATATATCCGATCCGTATTTATCCAGAGATTTAGCAATTTTATGACCAAGTCCGACATCTGATTTAGTATTTGCTAGTTTGTGCTCAACATAGCTGTTTCCAGTACTCCTAGAAGAAATTGTTAAAGATTCTAGAATAGGTACTCCAGTTCTGTTTAAGGTTTCAAGAACATGACAAAATCTTGAAATGGCCATGTTTTTAAAAATCTTACCAAATACTGGGGCATTAAGTTTAAACCGATCCCATGCAATTGCGCCTTTTTTAGTACGTTTGAACTGAAAAAATAATCCTGTAAGTACTGCAATCCCTAAAATAAGAAAGCTAGAGTAATTTTGCAGAAAAGTATCAATCCCAAGTAGAATCCTTGTTGGGAGTGGTAATTCAATACCTGTTTGACTAAACAGAACAGAAAATCTAGGTAAAATAAATGCAACTGCGTAAAAACCCACGGTTACGGTTATTCCTATAACAATCATTGGGTATCTTATTGCCTGTTTAATTCCGTTTGTCAATTGTAAATCATAGCTAATAAAATCTGCAAGTTTAAAAAGAACAGTTTCTAAAACGCCTGAGCTTTCTCCCGCTCTTATAATATTAATGTACATTGTATCAAAAACCTTCGGATGTTTTTCCAATGAATTTGATAGCGTAGCTCCAGCTGAAACATCCTCAATTATTTTTTTTATCGTTTTATTTAATAGAGGATTAATCGTTTTTGATAGCATAGACTCTAGAGCATCAATCAAAGGCACACCTGCTTTTAGCATTACGGATAACTGTCTAGAAAAATTATATATTGAATCAGGTGGAACACTATCAAATACGTTTATATCTAGCTTTTCAAAGACGGAAACTTTTTTTATTGAAATAGATATTGGGTCTAACCCCATTTTTTTGAGATGTTCTACAACAATCCTTTCTTCGATTGCTTTTATTTCACCTTTGACCACAGATGCTTTTTGATCTCTGGCGATATAGGAAAATATTTCTACAGTATTTTTACTCTTTACCGCGGAGGCCATATTGCTCTAATTTTCTATAAAGTGTCATTCTACTAATACCTAATTCTTCTGCTGTTGTGGTCATATTCCATTTATTTCTCTCCACACTTGATTTAATTGCTTCCATTTCAATTTCTTTAAGTGTCGCTATTTTTGATGAAGAATTTGATTCTCCAGAAGTTTCAATAGGAACATCGTTATTTGCTGGGGTGGTGGGTTCTTTTTCTGCGATTAGCTCAGCAGTTTCTGCTTCTTTTTGCGATGCAATTATTGTTTCTTTTTCATCTAATACTAATCCCAAATCATCTTCAGTCAAGTATTTGTTAGTGCAAATAAGTAGAGCTCTTTCTAAAGTATTTTCAAGTTCTCGAACATTTCCTGGCCAAGAGTAGTCAATTAATCTGTCAATCGCTTTTGGGGCGATGTAAGAAACATCAAGGCTGTGTTTCTTTTTAAGAGATTTAAAAATAGCATATGTTAGAAGAGGAATATCAACTTTTCTTTCTCTTAACGGAGGCAGTGTAACAGGGAAAACGTTTATGCGATGGAAAAGGTCTTCTCTAAATTTACCCTCTTTAATTTTATCATTTAGGTCTTGGTTTGTTGCGGAGATAACTCTTACATCTACTGTATGAGTTTCCGCTCCTCCAACTCTTTCAATTTCACCACTTTCTAACACTCTTAAAATTTTTGCCTGCAGCGAAGTGCTCATATCTCCTATCTCGTCTAAGAAAATAGTTCCTCCATTAGCAACCAAAAATTTTCCATCTTTTTTCTCATCCGCTCCAGTAAAAGAACCTTTCTCATGACCAAATAATTCACTTTCTAGCAATTCTGATGGAATGGCAGGGCAGTTAACAGATACCAATGGTTTTTTACTTCTTTTACTTGTGTCATGCATGAACTTGGCGGTTAGGTTTTTTCCAGTTCCGCTTTCGCCATAAAGAATGGTTATGACATCTTTTTCCTGAATTTGAAGTAGTAATGTATAAATTTTTTGCATGGAGTCTGAAACGCCTAAAATAGTACCTAAACCATGTGAGTTGATTTGTATGCGCTGATTTTTATTTAAGCTCCTGCTAAAATTGATAAAAGTGAAGCAACTATCAATCAGGTCATTAAGGTGTTTGACAGATGAATTTTTTGGTTCAAACCATCCAGATAAACCGTTATCAAAATCAATTAGGATTTCAGATCTTCTTTTATCAGAACGTACTATTGCAATAATGGGTGTTTTGCTATAATGTTTTAATTGCTTGACCAAATTACTTGGATCCATCAGCGGTAGTTGATCTTCGATAATTACAGCACTATACCTATTTGCATTGTCAGACAATGCATTCAATGCAATCATCCCATTCTGAACGGGATCGATTTTTTTGCCAGATTCGTTTAAAACCTGTTTTATATCAAAGGAATCACCTACGTATAAAATTGGATCCATTATTAGATAGTATCCGTTCCAAGTGTCTCTAAAAGTTCTTGCAATGATGTATCACCACGTTGAGCTTTTATCAAGCCGTCATGCAGCAATGAAAACATTCCTAACTCGATTGCTTTCCTTCTTATAACATGGCCAGGTTTTTGTTCCATTACTAAATCAGCAATTTCAGTATTCATTCGAATGAGCTCAAAAAGGCCAACTCTACCCTGGTAACCTGTATTTCTACAGCTTAAACATCCAACTGCTTTATAAAATTCGATTGGATCGTCAACTTCTAGACCAAACTTTATGAGTTCCGGTGGTTCAACCATATGTTTCACTCGACATTCTTTACATAATTTCCTGACGAGTCTTTGCGATAATATTCCCTTCACAGTAGACGTAATTAAAAAAGGTTCTAACCCCCAATTTAAAAGTCTTGTAAATCCTGACGCAGAATCATTTGTATGTATGGTGCTAAAAACTAGGTGGCCAGTTAAGGCTGCTCTAATGGCAAGCTCTACTGTCTCTTCATCTCTGACCTCACCTACCATGATTATGTCAGGGTCTTGTCGTAAAATAGCTCTAAGAGCAGATGCAAAAGTAACACCTGACCGTCTATTGACCTGTGCTTGGTTTATATTGTCTAAATCATATTCAATGGGATCTTCTATTGTTACAATGTTTACATCGGGGTTGTCCATTTTATTTAAGGTGGAATAAAGAGTCGTCGTTTTTCCACTACCAGTCGGGCCTGAAACTAGAATGATACCTTCGCCGCCAACAAGCATGTCTTCAAACCGAGCAAGGATACCTTTTTCAAATCCTAAGCCATCAAGGTCGTGCATTGCATCAGATATGTTTAATAGTCTAAGTACTGATTTTTCTCCATAGAGAGTAGGATATGTCGAAACACGTAGGTCTAGCCTACCGTTATTCATATCGAATAATATTCTCCCATCTTGTGGCCTTCTAGATTCAGCAATATCCATATTTCCCATAATCTTAATTCTAGATGTCAAAGGTGTCGCAATAGAAACGGGGAGAGTTTGAAAATCTACTAATTTTCCATCAATCCTAAACCTAACCCTAATATCCGTTTCTCTAGTTTCTATATGAATGTCACTAGCACGGTATTTTGCACTATTTTCAATTATACTATCAACAAGTTGAACAATTCGAGTATCATCAATATCGTCAATACTAATATTTTCGTCTTCAAACCCACTTAAGCTTGACATTCCATAATAAATATCTATCGCAGCTTGCAGTTCATTTGCGGTGACAATTAGGGGTTCGGCTTTAAGGCCGGATGCATTCCTAGCAGCATTTATTGGGTCAGAATCTATCGGGTCTACAACAGCAACATTTATTGTATTATTAAGATTAAAGATTGGTAAAACATTATATTCTCTTACTATTCTTTCTGGAATCATGCCAAGAACTGATTTATCAACTTCAAAATGACCAAGTTCAACAGTTGGGATATGAAGTTGTTGGCTCAAAAACCGATTTCTTGTTTTTTCATCAATGAGCCCTGTGCTGATCAAAATTTCGCCAATATAACCACTATTTACTTCTTTGGCTTGTTTCAGAAGAGCCTGCTCTAACTGTTCTGGTTCAATTATTCCAGCTTCGATTAAAAGGAGTCCTAAATTCTTTTTTCTAGTAATTGCCATTAAAAGAAATATTCTCCGTTCCACATATTGGTGAAATACCAGTTAATAATATGATTCCCACCACCAACAGTTTTTGTAAGAATTGTTAAGAGTGTCCCCGCGGCGATTGAGGGGCCAAACGGAATCATGTGGTCATCACCAACTTCTTTTGTAATTAGTAGAATGAAACTCATAAAGCCGCCAAAAATAAAACTAAAAAACAATGCTAAAAGAGAGAGTTCTACACCAAGAATAGAGCCTAACACAAGGCCAAGTTTTATATCTCCGAATCCAATTGCTTCTTTTTTAAAAATAAATGTACCGATTGAGCCCATAATAAAAAAAGTCCCGCCAAAAGTCAGAAGACCATAAAAACCCTGAATTAGAGATATAGGGAATAAATTAAATGAGTGGGCGGTTAGAGAGAGGATAAATCCAAAAATAATAAATTCATTTGGAATAATAAAATGGTCAACATCAATAAATGTTATCGCAATTAACATGTAACACAATAGTACAATTGCTAAAAACTCATATGATGGGCCATAAATATTTAACAACATAAGAGTCATCATTCCACAAATGAATTCAACTAATGGATATCTGATGCTAATCGGCGCTTTACAAGCTCTACATTTAGCTAAGAGAACGATGTAACTTAATACTGGGATGTTATCATACCAGGCAATCTGGTTTCCGCAGCCATTACATTTGGAGCGCGGTTTAATAATGGATTTATTGTTTGGAAGGCGATATATAATCACATTTAAAAAGCTACCTACAACAAGGCCAATTATTAAGGCATAGCCTTGCATAAAAGGGTAAAGCTCTTTAGCTATCATTTTCAGCTTCCTCATTGTTGTGCTCAAGTAAGGCGATTATATCTTTCAGCTGAAAAGGTTTTTCAATCATATTATCTGCATTACTTTGTTTAAACATTTTATCAATTGCTGGTCCAGTAGTATTGCTCATTATAATAACTTTTGTTTCGCTGTGTCTATCATCGGATTTAATTAATTTAGCTAGTTTAAAACCACTGACATAAGGAAGGAGATCATTAACAATTATGACATTCGGAGCTTCATTTCTAGCTCGAACGTATCCATCGTAACCATCAGGAGCGGTTATAACTAAATAACCTTTTTCCTTCAAGCCAGAAGATATATGATCTATCGACTGTTCGTCACTATCAACAATCAAGATTGGTTGTGGCAATTGTTCAGGCATAATAATTTAACCCGTTCTTATTTTAATTTGTGCATAGTTCCGCTACTATGCTACTTACCTCGGTTAGCCTGAATATAGTAACAAAATAATACATGGAAACAATAAAATGTATCAATTTATTACACCTCTAACTTTGCCACATAATCGAGTGTTTCATTATGTTACAATTGGATTTTTCTGGACCTAAAATCTAAATAATATTTTATGAATTTTATTTTTTGGTGAATAAATTTATTACATATGAAATATGTCTACATTATCAAAAACATATCCTGATCTAAGTAAAATGTTTTAAAAAACATAATTATTATGACATATGATCAGAACAGGATTGCAACTTTTTTAGATAGAAGCAGAGATCGAGATTTCTTGTTTCTAATTGACTGGGCAAATCAATCGGGAATGGGCATCCACCTTCAGTGTTTATAAAAACAAAAAACATAGCAGAAACTTTTAATAATGGCATGGAATATTTTAATTATTTTGTCTGTAGTCCCGCCTCATGTAAGATAGGACCAGCAGTATTAGAAGTTATTTAAAAGAAAGGTTGAAAAATAAGACTCAAGAAACAGAAACTTATTTATTAAAAGGTTTAAATTTGTTAAAACAAAAACATAGTTTAAATAGTGATGTTAAAAGTAACGATTTGTTTGTATCGGAATCATTAAAAACAATAATAAAATGAGCCCTGATTATGTTGAAGCTGATAAAATTGTTAATGCACTTAAGGGAGATAAGAGTCTTGATAAATTCAGATAGTCCAAGCCATAATGTTTTAAAAATACAGCCGGCAAGAGTATTTAATAATTAGGATGCAGACTATTTATTGGGATTATTTGAGGTTGTGTTAAATGAAAATAGTTAGTTGAATTACTTATGAACAGGCAATTTATATATTTTATTGGTACTTTGGTTTTAATAGGAACTTTACTCTTTTTGAAAAAAAATAATAAAGAAAAAATACTTGACTGGGAAAACCAATCTGTGTATCAAATAAATCGAGAAAAGCCGCGAGCACATTTTTACTCTTTTGAGTCAAAAAAATATGCGCTTCTAAATAAGCCTGAAAAATCAAAATATTTACAATCATTAAATGGTGATTGGAAATTTTCTTTTTCAAAAAACCCAAAAGACCGACCAAGAAATTTTTATCGTTCTGATTATGATGATTCTAATTGGTCCTTAATAAGTGTCCCCGGTCATTGGGAACTGCAAGGATGGTCTAAACCTATTTACCTAGATGAAGAATATCCATTTCCGCCTGATCCTCCAAACATCCCACATGAGCACAATGAAGTTGGCTCTTATCGAAAGTCTTTTCAATATCCTGTTTTTTGGAGAGATCGAGATGTCTTCATTCGGTTCTCAGGCGTCAGGTCCGCTTTTTATCTTTGGATAAATGGAGAAAAAGTAGGCTATAGTCAGGGTTCAAAAACGCCAGCGGAGTTTGATATAACTCCTTACATAAGAAATGGACGAAACAATGTATCTGTGGAGGTATATAGATTTTCCGATGGCAGTTATCTTGAAGGCCAAGACACCTGGCGCTTAAGTGGAATAGAAAGAGATGTTTATATATATTCAGTTCCAAAAACAAGAATTACTGATTTCAATGTATTGTCTGGATTAGATAGTTTATATACAAATGGAGAATTCAGGCTTGGTTTAAATTTAGCGAGTAATGAACTAAACAACGGGAAACATGTTATTTCTTCTAAACTATCAAGAGTTGGAGGGAATGGTAAAGTGGTAATGGATTCAACCGTAAAAACTAAAATCTTAAATGACAAAACAATATGGTTCGAAAAAAAAATTAAAGATGTAGACACCTGGAATGCAGAGAAGCCCAACTTATATGAATTACAAATAACTCTTTCAGATCCTTTCGGTAAAATATTACAAAGTTTTACGCAACAAGTTGGGTTTAGAGAAATAGAAATATTAAATGGGATACTAAAAGTGAATGGTAGGTCAATTACACTTCGTGGAGTAAATAGGCATGAGTGGAACCCTATAAGCGGAAGAGTAATTGACGAAGAAAGTATGATTGAAGATATTAAAATCATGAAACAGAATAATATAAATGCTGTTCGTTGCAGTCATTATCCTAACCAAGAAAAGTGGTATGAATTTTGTAATAAATACGGTTTATATGTCATAAATGAAGCGAATATTGAGGCTCATGGTATGCGTTTTCATAATAAGGGCTATGAAAAACTCACGAATGATAGCTCATGGACTAATCAATGGATGGATAGAGGAATGCGCATGGTTGAAAGAGATAAGAATCAGCCCTCTATTATTATGTGGTCCATGGGAAATGAGGCTGGGGATGGCAAAAATTTTAAAAAATTATACAATTGGATAAAAAAAGAAGACCCGTCCAGGCCGGTTGTTTATGAGCCTGCAAGCAGAGATATTCATTCTGATTTGGCTTTCCTAATGTATAAAAATATTGATTATATTGAAGAATATGCTCAAAGTGACCCCGAAAAACCATTAGTCTTATGTGAATATGCTCACGCAATGGGCAATAGCGTAGGAAATTTAAAAGATTATTGGGATGTGATTGACAAATATGAATCACTGCAAGGAGGGTTCGTTTGGGACTTTGTTGACCAAACAATATTAAAAAAAAATAAAAAAGGCGAAGAATTCTGGGCCTATGGTGGAGATTTTAATGATTCATTTTATGACAATGATTCTAATTTTTGTGCCAATGGATTAGTGGCAGCGGATAGGTCTCCTAATCCACATTTAGCAGAAGTCAAAAAAGTATATCAACCAGTAGGCTTTGAAGAAATTGACTTAGCAAATGGGAAAATAAAAATTGTTAACAAATACGATTTTACTAATCTTGATAATTTAGAATTTAGTTATAGTATCCTTGGAAATGGTAAGCTGGAGATCTCGGGCTCTTTGAGCAAGTTAGATATAGCGCCTGGAGAATCTAGATCCGTAACCTTTAATTTATTTTCAATTATACCGAGACCTGGAGTAGAGTATTTTTTGCTTGTTGAAGCAAAATTAAAAAAAGGAACAGAGTTGACATCTAAAGGTGCATTAATTGCTTGGGGGCAATTTAGACTCCCGATAACTAGGCTAAGCTTACCGGTAGATTCGGATGAGTTTTTTAATACTTCTTTAGAAATTGAGCGAGGTGAAATTCATATTAAAGGGGATGAATTCCATCTCTCTTTTAATCTGGAAAGTGGCTTTTTGAATAAATATAGTTATCGGAATACTCAACTCTTAAGTAGCGAGTTAACCCCATTTTTTTGGCGTGCGCCCACAGATAATGATCTAGGAAACGGCATGCCTGAACGATGTGCTATTTGGAAGAATGCTCATAATGAATTATTAATGCAATCAATAGACACCTCCTCCATTGGGAACATTAAAAAGGTTAAAGTTGATTATATTCATGAATTAAGTAACTCTAGATTACAATTAGCTTATAATATTTATGGCAATGGGATAGTAAAATTAAAGCAGACACTTTATCCCTCAGGTTCTAAACTTCCAGAACTTCCGCGGTTTGGAATGAAAACAACAATACCAAGTTCTTTCAATAGCTTAGAATGGTTCGGAAGAGGTCCGCATGAAAGTTATTGGGATCGAAAATTATCGGCAAAAGTAGATAGGTTTTCAGGAAAAGTTTGGGATCAAACATTTCAATATGTCCGGCCTCAAGAGACAGGAAACAAAACAGATGTGAGGTGGATGGCAATGCATAATGGAAATGTTGGAATTATGGCCAAGGGGCTTCCAGTTTTCGATGGTAGCGTTCATCATTATAATTATTCCAATTTAGACTATATGAAAGGAAGCCAACTTCACGGAAAAATTGATATAAAAAAAGAAGATCAAATTGATTGGTTAATTGATTTTAAACAAATGGGAGTTGGCGGTGATAATAGCTGGGGTGCAAAACCACATAACAAATATACTTTGCCAATGGATACAACTATATATAATCTAGAATATGTTCTAATGCCGTTTAGTGGAAAAAATGAGCTGGATGAATTAGCTAGAATCAATTTAGAAAATTAAAAGGAGGCATTAGCATGAACACAATTTCATTAGTTTCGTTTTTTGTAGCAACAATATCCGTAGCATTTTTAACATACTTTATAGTTTCAAAAATGAAAAAATCAGATAGTGCTACTGAAGAGTATTTTACAGGTGGAAGAGCTCTTGCATGGCCTGTAATTGCTGGTTCATTATTGTTAACAAACCTTTCTACAGAACAATTAGTTGGTTTAAATGGGGATGTTTTTGGAGATAAAGCGCTAGTTGGTATTGCATGGGAAGCCTTGGCTGCTTTTGCGATGATTGCTACCGCACTATTATTCCTACCTACCTACCTAGCTAGCGGGTTTACAACCACACCGGCATTTTTAGAAAAGCGGTTTGATAAAATGACAAGGAGTATGGTATCTGGGTTATTTTTATTTGGTTACGTAACAGTTTTATTACCTGTGGTTTTATATACTGGTTCACTTGCTTTAATAACAATGTTTGATTTAAATCTTCCTATTTGGGTTGTTGCTGCAGCGATTGGTCTTTTGGGTAGTTCATATGCAATTTTTGGAGGCTTGAAATCTGTAGCAGTCAGTGATACTTTAAATGGAATAGGTTTATTAATAGGGGGGCTAATGATTCCAGTGCTAGCATTAATATCGTTGGGGAATGGTTCTTTTTTTGAGGGCATTTCTATTCTTGGGAATGAAAACCCAGAGTACTTAAGGGTCCTAACCCAGAAAAATCTAGATGGAAAACAAGTCTCAGTTCCTTGGCCAACTCTTCTAACAGGTATGATGTTCATACAAATATTTTATTGGTCAACTAACCAGGTAATCGTGCAGAGAGCAATGGCGGCAAAAAGCCTAGCAGAAGGCCAGAAAGGCGTTCTTTTTGCATCAGCAATGAAATTAGTAGGTCCGCTTATGCTATGTCTACCTGGTATAATTGCCTTGCATATGCCTGACTTACTTATTGAAAAGCAAGATCAAGTATATGGAGCAGTAGTGAAGCATGTCCTTCCAGATTGGTCTTTAGGGCTTTTTGCTGCGGTACTAATGGGCTCTATTTTGAGTTCTTTTAATAGTGCTTTGAATAGTGCTTCAACATTATTCTCCTTACAGTTTTATAAGGGATATATTAATAAAAAAGCCAAAGGAATAGAGATTGTTTCTGCAGGGAAAAAATTTGGGATAGCTCTTGCATTAACATCAATGGTAATTGCACCTCTACTTTCGCAATTAGATTCTATTTTCCAATATCTTCAAAAAGTAAATGGTATTTACAGCGTACCAATTATTGCTATCTTTTTATTAGGAATATTAACAAAGCACATCCCTGCGATAGGTGCAAAAATTGGTATGTTTGTTGGATTTGTTTCATATGCCTATTTTGTATTTTTCCCAGTGGCTGGTTTACATTGGCTTCACCTTTATTTTATCAGTTTTACATGGTCGGTTATGGTGATGCTTTTGGTGGGCTATTTAAAGCCTAAAACGCAAAAAGAAATTGAAAAAAGTGATGAACGTGACCCAGCGCCAGTTGATATGACACCATGGCCGAGAGCAAAGGAGGCTTCTATTGCAATATTATCAACAACGGTTATTATCTACATACTGTTGTCATTAGTAGCAGCATAATTATATAATGATTGATTTCACAAAAATATTAAGTTGGAAGCCATCTAAAAACTTTCTAGAAATAAAAACAATTGATGCGCATACTGAAGGCGAACCACTTAGAGTAGTGATTAAAGGATTCCCGACTCTAAAAGGAAAAACGATTTTAGAGAAACGTAATAATATCATAAAAGATTATGATCATATAAGAAAAGCAATAATGTTAGAGCCTCGCGGTCATGCTGATATGTATGGTGCTGTAATAACTGAACCCGAAAAAAAGAGTTCTGATTTTGGAGTTATTTTTATGCACAATGATGGTTATTCTACAGGTTGTGGGCACGCGGTTATAGCTATTTCAAAAATTCTTATAGAAACTGGGGCTATTGAAACTATTGAACCTGAAACTGAAATAAATATGGATGTACCCTCTGGAACAATTAAATCTTTTGTAGAAGTAAAAAACAAAATTGTTCAATCAATTAGGTTTATTAATGTTCCTTCGTTTGTTGAAAAGATGGATGCAAAAATTTCTATTCCTAAGGTCGGTAATATTAATTATGATTTGGCTTTTGGCGGTGCATATTATGCTATTGTCAGTGCTGACGAGGTTGGCCTGACTCAACTAGCTACAAAAACTAGCAATGTTATTGAGCTTGGAATGAAAATTAAAAAAGCAATTGCTAACGAAGTAGAAATTAAACATCCTTATATAGTTGAAATGAATTTTTTATATGGGACCATATTCACTTTTGATCCAATTAATAAAAGTAATCACAGCAAAAATATATGCGTTTTTGCCAATGGAGAGGTTGATAGAAGTCCGACCGGAACTGGGGTAAGCGCCAGAGCAGCTGTACACTTTGCAAAAAATGAAATAAAGCTTAATGAGACGATCAAAATTGAAAGTATTATTGGTTCAACGTTTGAGGTAAAGGTGATTGAAAAAATAAAAATTGGTTCATTAAATGGAATTATCCCAGAGGTAAGAGGGACTGCGAATATAATTGGAAAAAATACTTTTTGGATTGATCCCTTAGATAATATTGGTGAAGGGTTTATGCTGAGGTAATTATATTTGTCTAGTAATAAAATAAATCGTAGAAATTTTATTAAGAAATCTGCTGTAATGGGAGCCTCAACCGCCTTTCTTTCATCACGAGCATTTAGTCTAAGTAAAAAAGGCTCAAACTTAAGATTGGGTATTATTGGGACAGGCCTTAGAGGACAATGGATATCAAGCTTATGCTTAATTAGAAGAGATGTTGATATAAAAGCAATCTGCGATATTGATCCTGCGATGATTAATAGCACCCTTAACATAATTAAAAAAGCAGGTGGTAAGCCTCCAGATGTTTATAAAAATGGGGAGCATGATTTTCTAAATCTTCTTCAAAGAGACGATTTAGATGCTGTTTATATTGCTACTCCTTGGAGATGGCATCATCCCATGGCCGTAGAGGCAATGAAGCAAGGTATGCATGTAGGTGTTGAATGTCCAGCCGCTTTGAAAGTTTCTGAGCTTTGGGATTTAGTAAATACTAGTGAGAGAACAGATAAACATTGTATGCTTATGGAAAATGTTTGTTATCGAAGAGATATAATGGCTGTTTTGAATATGGTCCGGAAAGGTTTATTTGGAGAACTTTTGCACTGCCAAGGCGGGTATCAACATGATTTACGAGATGTAAAGTTTAATAATGGACGACAACCATATGGCGGGGGAGTAGAATTTAGTAATAATGGTTACAGTGAGTCTAAGTGGAGAACGCAACATTCTATTGATAGAAACGGGGATTTGTACCCTACTCATGGAGTAGGGCCAATAAGTACAATGCTAAATATAAATAGAGGAAACAGATTCCTTCATATGACTTCTACATCCTCTCAACCAAGAGGATTACATAAACATATTGTTGATCAAGCAGGGAGAGATCACCAGAATGCTGATATAAACTTTAAGCTTGGAGACATTATAACTTCTGTAATCAAGTGTTCTAACGGGCAAACAATAGTATTGAGTCACGACACTAGTTCTCCTCGTCCTTATAGTTTGAATTTTCGAGTTCAAGGAACAGAAGGTTTATGGATGGTTGATAATAATTCAATATATATACAGGGTTTGAGTAAGGAAGAGCACCAGTGGGATTCTGATTTAGAATACTTGAAAAAATATGACCATCCAGTCTGGAAAAAGCATGAAAAGAAAGCAGCGGGTTCTGGGCATGGAGGTATGGATTTTTTTATTTTAAATGCTTTCATTGAACCTTTAAAAAAAGGTATTGCTCCACCAATAGATGTCTACGATGCCGCTAGTATGAGTGTCATTAGTCCCCTTTCTGAAAAATCGATTAAGCTTGGAAGTGCCCCTGTTAAATTCCCAGACTTTACTCGAGGAAAATGGAAAACAAACCAACCGATTTTTGGTATAAATGAAAACTATTAATTAATGACTCTGCTCTGTTTTTTAGCCTTTTTAAATCGCCTCCGCCAAAAACTTATAAAATAAATAATTATAAATAGTAAATGGAAATAAAAACGCCAGGAAGAATATGCCTTTTTGGTGAGCATCAAGATTACCTTGGGCTTCCAGTCATCGCACTTGCGATTTCTAGGTACTCAAAATTAGTTGGATTTCCGAGATCAGATTCAACGGTCGTCATTAATAAGCCTGATTTAAATGAAGTTGAAAAATTTCACCTAAATGATAACCAATACACCTCAAATTTTGATCTATTTAAAAGCGGATTAAATGTTTGTAAAAATCATGGTTTTAAATTTTCTAAGGGTTTCGATGTTTGTGTGACTAGCAACATACCAATAAAAGCAGGCACAAGTAGTTCTTCATCAATTTTAGTAAGCTGGATTAATTTTTTAAGTAATAATGCCGAAAATCCAAAAAAACTTTCTAATCAAAAACTAGCTAAATTGGCCTTTGAAGCAGAGGTTATTGAACTTAGCACTCCTGGAGGGATGATGGATCAATACTCTACGGCGTTAGGAGGGTTAATTTATTTGAAAACATCGCCAGTACTATCCATAAAGAAAATGAATCATGATTTAGGTGCTTTTGTTATAGGTGATTCAATGAATCAAAAAGATACCATGGGCATTTTATTAAGATGTAAAAATGATCGATTAGCTATTTTAAATAAAATTAAAGATTCTGGCTCAAATATTAGCTTTAATTCAATATCTGAAGGGCAAGTGAAAAAATTTAAGATAACCGAGTACGAAAAGGCTCTATTAATAGGCACCATTAGGAACCGCGATATTTTAGTGAAAGGTAAGAATGAATTACGTAAAAAGTATATTGATAAACACTATTTAGGTCAATTAATGATTGATCATCATGAGGTATTAAGTAAAACCTTAAAAGTAAGTACCTCTAAGATCGATTTGATGTTAAAATCTGCGATGGAAGCAGGCGCATATGGCGGGAAAATAAGTGGATCTGGTGGCGGAGGATGTATGTTCGCTTATTGTCCTGAAGATCCACTGAAAATTAAATGTGCCATCGAGGATGTGGGCGGACAAGCTTATGTCGTTCGTTCTGCCTTGGGTACAATGATAAATAATTAGGAAAAACATTTATGAAAAATATTACACTTCTTGTTATGGCTGCAGGTATGGGCTCAAGGTATGGAGGTTTAAAACAACTTGATGAGGTCGGGCCTAACGGAGAGACGATCATTGACTTTTCTGTTTTCGATGCAATCCGAGCAGGGTTTAGTAAAGTCGTTTTTATTATTAGGGAAGACTTCAATGAGCAATTTAAAGAAAAAATTTCAGATAAATATGCTGATAAGATTGAGGTGGAAATTGTATACCAAGACCTGAAAGACCTACCTTCTGGATACAATTATCCTGATAAAAGATCAAAACCTTGGGGCACGGGGCATGCAATTCTATCTGCTAGGGATGTGATAACTGAGTCTTTTGCTGCAATTAACGGCGATGACTTTTATGGTAAGGATTCCTTTAAAATTATTGCAGATTATTATTCTATTGAAAATAATCAATTTACTATGGCGGCCTTTCAACTTGATAAAACCTTATCAGATTATGGATCAGTCTCTCGTGGAATTTGTGAACAGAAACTTGATGAGTTAATTACAGTAATTGAAACCCATGATATAAAAAGAAACGATGATGAAATAACATGTGATCGTGATATTATTCTATCTGGAAAAGAGTTGGTGAGCATGAATATGTGGGGTTTTACACCAGCAATATTTAATCATTTAGAAAATATGTTTAGTGAATTTTTGAATGACAATATTCACAATTTGAAAAGTGAGTTTTTGATACCTTCAGTAGTAAATGCTGTAATAAAAAAGAAAATTGAAGTTGTCAATGTTTTGAAGACTGATTCTAAGTGGTTTGGTGTTACATATATAGAAGACAAACCATTTGTTAAAACTCAAATCGAAAATTTATTAAAACAAGGCGAATACCCAAAAAAATTATTTTAAAAAAATGAGATAAATAATATGATTGAAAATAATAATTTTATAAAAATTGAATTAAAAGAAGCAAAAAGTCTAATGGAAGATGAAGGTCTTTTATTATTTGATGTGAGAGATGAAAACTCTTTTGATCAATCCCATATGAAAAATGCTATAAATCTGAATAATCAGAACATTGATGATATAGTTAAAAAAACAGAGCACAAAAAAAGCATTCTTATTTACTGTTATAAAGGGATAAGTAGTCAAAATGTAGCTCAACATTTTTGTAACCTCGGATTTGAAAATGTTTATAGTCTTAACGGTGGTTACGAAGGTTTTTTTGAAGATGAGTAGGAATAATTTTATTTTTTAATGTTATCAATTCAAGACCATGAAATAAGGTCACTCATTTCGATGGGTGATGCTATTAACTGTATCGAACAAGGTTTTTCAGATTTCTACGATGGTATTTTCACAATGCCTCAACGTTCCACAATGGAAGTTGGTGGGGCTACTGTTTTATCCATGCCTTCCTATAGGAATAATGGTAAGTATTTTACAATAAAGGTTGTTTCTGTTTTTCAATCATCAATAAAAAAGACATCTAAAATGATCCAGTCCTCAATATTAGTCTTTGGTTCAAAGGATGGCAGATTAAAAGCAAGTATTGATGGTGATGAGATTACGGCAATAAGAACTGGTGCAGCATCAGGATTAGCGACTAAGTTTTTTTCACCCCTAAAAAGTAATACTGTTGCAGTTTTTGGAACAGGGTCCCAGGCAGTGACTCAAATTGAAGCAGTGATGCATGTAAGGCCAATCGACACAGTTTTTGTTTTTAGCAGAAGTTCAAAATCAGCAAAAGATTTTTCTAAATATTTATCAGAAACCTTATCAATTAAAGTAACTCCTGGAATACTAAAAGATTTGAAAGAAGTAGACATTATTTGTACTGCAACACCATCAAAAAAAGAATTAATCATTCTCAGTAGTTTAAAAAAAGGTGTTCATATTAATGCGATTGGTTCATTTAAACCTAATATGAGAGAAGTCTCTAACGACATAATCAAGAATTCAAGAGTGATCGTTGACTCGATAATTTCTTGTAAAAAAGAAGCGGGAGATTTGATTCAAGCTGAGAAACATTCTAGCTGGCAGTTCAAAGATATTTTTTCGGAGCTTGGGAGTATTGCTAAGGACAAAAAATTATCTAAAGAAAACATTCGACAAAACTCTCTTTTCAAATCGGTAGGGTTAGGTTTTCAAGATTTGGTAATAACTGAGCTTCTTTTAAAGAAATTAGGTAAATGATTATGAATCACTTTTAATTATGAAAATATCTGTAATAATTCCAACCTACAATAGAATTTTTTTTTTAAAAAGGTCTATTGATTCCGTTTTAGAACAAAGTTTAAAACCCTATGAAGTTATTATTGTTGATGATGGGTCCTCCGATGGGACATCAACGATGATAAAGAAAAATTACCCTAAAATCAATTTAATTTGTCAAGAAAACAAAGGTGTTAGCGCTGCTAGGAACATCGGTATTAGAGCTTCTTCCGGAGACTGGGTTTGTTTTCTAGATTCGGATGATGAATGGAAAAAAAATAAATTAAACGAACAGATGCTTGCTATAAAAAAAAACACTAATTACTCATTTTGTCATTCAAATGAAGAATGGATAAAAAATGGTAAAAAAATCAATCAAAAGAAAAAGCATAAAAAGTATGGTGGAGATATTTTTAAAGAGTGCCTTGATATGTGTAGGATTTCTCCTTCGTCTGTTATGATCAATAAAAGCGTTTTCGATGATATTGGTTTTTTCAATGAGGACCTTGTTGTTTGTGAAGATTATGAATTGTGGCTAAGAATTTGCGCTCATTATAAAGTTCTATTTGTCGATGAGCCCTTAATTATCAAGTATGGAGGACATGAAGGGCAACTTTCTAATTCAATTGAATCAATAGAGTATTATAGAATAAAGGCTTTAGAATATTTATTATCCACTGAAATGACATATGAAAACAAAAAAGAAGCTGTAAAAATATTGCTTTTTAAGCTCGGCATTTATTTAAATGGTCTTAAAAAAAGAAATAAAATATTAGATATTGTTAAATACAATAAAAAAATAAAGTTTTGGAATAAGGTAATGTTTGAGTAGTAAGTTGTTTGTTAACGTTCATATTAATATGATAAAAAACTCATTAATAATAACCGTTTTATTTGTATCAAGTATTCTATCTGCAAAACAGTGGGTTGAAGTTTATTCTGATAACCCGCTCGAATCATCTTTTGCATATGAATCAGATGGTTTATCATCCACTAAGATTACATTTAAGCTTTCTGGTTATTTTAAGGCCGCTTCAAAAAATGGTTTAAGTATTACTTCGCCTGGGGGCGTTTCGATGCTCGAAAAAGGAGCACCAGACCTTCCAATATTTACTACATCGATCCAGATTCCAGATTTAGCAGGAATGGAACTTGATATTATTGAAAGTGATTATGTTGAAATCAATATTAATGATATAATCCCATCGAAAGGTAACGTTACAAGAGATATCAACATAAGCAGTCTCCCTTTTGAAAAAGGATATAGATACGAACAAAATAATTTATACCCAGCAGAAATTTCTTTCTTGAGACGTCCCCACATTATTAGATCAGTGCGAGGACAGACTATTGTTTTTCAACCTTTCCAATATAACCCCGTGCGTGGCGTTCTACGAATTTATACAGATATAGTTCTGCGGGTTGAACAAAATAGTCTTAGCGCAGATAATCCACTTACGAGGTATCCGGCAAAAAACAGAGGTGTAAGAGAAATGGAAGAAATTTATTCTAATCACTTTCCAAATTACATGCCAGTAAATGGCCGGTACACTCCTCTAGATGAAAATGGCTCTATGCTCATAATATGCCATGGCCCATTTATAGAAGCGATGCAACCTTTCATCGATTGGAAAGTCAAGAAGGGTATTGAAACAACATTAGTTGATGTAAGTAGTATAGGTGATGCCGAGGATATAAAGGTATTTGTTGAAGAATATTATTACAATCATGGGATTAACTTTTTACTTCTTGTCGGCGATATAGCTCAGATTCCATCTCCTCGTTTTTCTGAAGGTGCTGGTTCTAACAGTCCCTCAGATACATACTATGGCTTCATACCAGCTGAAGATTATTATCCTGATGTGTTCGTTGGGAGATTCTCCGCAGAAACTGAAGAGCACGTCAATACGATGGTAAGTCGAACTGTTTTTTATGAAAGATATCCTGATATTGAGGATGGCTCTTGGTATATGGAAGGTGCAGGGTTTGCATCAAATGAAGGCCCGGGAGATGGTGGTGAGTATGATAATGAGCACATGGATATTATAAGGCAAAAATTGCTTGAATATAATTATAATGATGTGGAACAAGTTTACGATCCCAGTGGTACAGTTGCACAAGGTGAATTTGCTATCAATGAAGGTATGTCTATTATTAATTACACAGGTCATGGCTCTAATGGTTCATGGGGGAATGGTTGTCCAATGAACAATACAAATGTAAATAGTTTGACTAATGCCGGTATGTGGCCGTGGATCTGGTCTGTCGCATGCGTGAATGGTGAGTTTCACATTGGGACTTGTTTTGCTGAGACATGGCTTAGAGCAACAGATGTTTCAGGAAACCCCACAGGCGCGATTGCTACTTTAATGTCAACAATTAACCAAGCTTGGAATCCTCCTATGAATGGGCAAGATGAAATGATAGATATTTTCATTGAATCGTATGAAAACAATATTAAACGTACGTTTGGTGGTTTATCCTACAATGGTTGCATGAAAATGAATGATAATTATGGAAGCGAAGGTGAGGTAGAAACTCTATATTGGACTACATTTGGAGATCCTTCTTTTGTTGTAAGGTCTAGCTTTCCTGAAGAAATTATAGCTTCACACAGCGAAGTAATAATTCTTGGTGGATCTCAACTCATTGTTCAAACAAATAGCCATGGTTCGGTTGCTGCTCTGAGCAAGAATGGTGTTATACTAAGTGTCGCAACAGCAAACGAAGATGGAGTTTGTCGATTAAATCTTGATGTGCCCATTGAGGTTCCAGGTTCTTTGGATTTAGTAGTTACTTCATATAATCATGTTCCTTATGAATCTGAAATTAATGTAATTGCGCCAGAAGGTTCTTATATGTTGTTAAATCATTTTTCGCTCTCATCTGAAAATAGTGAAGTAGTTGATTTTTCTGAACTAGGAGCCTTATCTGTTTCCTTGGAGAATGTTGGAACTGAAAGCTCTGGTTTAGTTTATGCTTCAGTAACCCCGCAAACAGATAACGTAAATATTTTAACTTCTCCAATTTTAACTGATTCCGTTGCCGCTGGCGGCATAGCTGAAGTGGGGCCTTTCGAATTTAATGTATCTATTAACTCATTGAATCAAGATGAAATATTGCTCAATCTAGTTTTAGTGGATGACATAAATTCATGGCAGTACCCAATTTCATTTAGAGTCAATGCTCCAGATTATAATATGGTCTCTTCATCAATTTTAGATGGTGGTAATAACGCTCTAGACCCAGGAGAAAATGTCACTCTGCGAATAGTAATTGAAAACATTGGTAATGCTCCTTTGAATTATCCAACTTTCGATATGTTTGAGAATGATAATTATATTTTAGTTGAAGAGCTTAATGCAGACAATGCTTACTTTTGGGAAGTTGGCTCTTCAGTCGTTTTAAGTGCCGTTGTTTCTATTTCAGAAGATGCTCCTGTCGGGCATACTGCAATTGCTTGGATTGATATAGGAAGTCTAAACACTAGTTACGAATCCATGATTTCAATTCCATTAAATATTGGAATGTTAATGGATAATTTTGAAACAGAAGATTTTTCCAGCCATGATTGGAGTTTTGCTGGTCAGGGTGAATGGTTTATCCAAAGTGAGCAAGTATTTGACGGTAATTATGCTGCAAGAAGTGGGGCAGTGAGCAATAACCAGTCATCAGAGTTATTAGTTGATTACAATGTTTTAAATCAAGGATATATTAGGTTTAATGCGAAAGTCTCTAGTGAACAAGGTAGCTCAGGAACGCCCTATGACTACCTAAATTTTTATATAGATAATGAAGAGTTAGTTTTAGTTGGTGGCGATTCTGATTGGGCTGAATATTCATATCTAGTTAGCCCCGGGCAACATACGTTTAAATGGGTCTATGAAAAAGACAATGCAGGATTATTTGGTGACGACTGCGCATGGATTGATAATATTATTTTTCCACCGGGATCGATACCTCCATTAAACATTGATTTTGGAGATTTAAACCAAGACGAGAATATTAATGTCCTTGATGTTATCCTGACAGTTTCATCCGTTTTGGGGTATGGAGTGCTGAGCGAAGAGCAGAAAATTGCAGCCGATATTAATATGGATGGTCTAGTCAATATTGTAGATGTTACATTGATCATTGATATGTTATTTGCTAATTAAGAAAATCAGTTTTCGATATTTAATTTGAATAGTATTTAGTTAAGCTATATACTTTAGCTATTTATTTTTTTTAATGAATTCTTTTTCCACGATTTTAGATCACCCAAGAAAAGTAGTTTTCTTGATTGCCACGATTACATGCCTAATGGGCTTTTCAATCCTCGATCTATCATATGACTTTACGATTGAACAGCTTTTCGCAAAAAATAAGCATGAAACCGAGCAGTATTTTGAATTTCAAAAAGAATTTTCCAGGGAAGACAATGTTTTTTTATTGGTTCATAAAAACGCATCGGATTTTAATCCCCAGTTTCTGGATTCTTTAGATAATTTAGTTAATCAAATTAAAAAGAGTCCTTATTTCCTTGAGGAAATTTCGTTGGCGGATATAAAAAGAGATTTTTATGATGATGAAAATGGTGCAGAATTAAATCACATTTCGTCAAGATTGTTGAACATGGTTTCTTCAGACTCTACATATGGTGCTATTTGGTTAAAATTAAAAGACGATTACAATACTTTCGATAAACGATCTGTAGTAATCAAATTTTTAAAAAAAATCACCAAAAAATATGATTGGGACTGGACATTCTCCGGGCTGCCAATTGTACGTAATACGTATGTTGATTATATGATTCAAGACAATATAAAATTTATACCTCCGGTTGGACTGATTTTAATAATAGCATTAGCATTTTTATTTCGAAGATGGGTATACGTTGTACTTCCACTAATAGCAGTACTAATAACGGCAATTTGGATTCTTGGAATCATGTCAATTAGTGGTAGAGGGTTAAATGTAATGACATACATGGTTCCAACTTTATTATTTATCATTGGAGTAAGTGACTCGATACATTTTCTCTCGAGATTCAACATTTACTTTGATAAAGGTATTGAATTAAAAGAATCCTTACGTCTATCTATGGATGACATGGGAATTGCTTTGTTTTTAACTAGCTTGACAACAGCAATAGGTTTCTTGGCATTATTGTATTCCTCCATTGCAATAGTACAAGAATTCGGAGTCTTTATTGCGAGTGGTGTTTTCATCGCTTACTTCCTAACACTGACCTTCATTCCAAGCATGATGATGATTTTAAAAGGAAGCTTAAAGAGTGTCAATAAATTAAAAGAATCCAATAGATCAAGATTGCTAAAAAAGTTTTCTATTATCGTAAAGAATAAACCAAAGCAAGTTGTGATATTTTCATTATTGCTCACAATTCTATTTTTAGGTGGTGCTTTAAAAGTAAATACTGGCAGTTCTTTATTGTCTGATTTACATCCCCAAAGTCCATTGTATATAGATTTAAAAAATGTTGAAAATTGGTTTGGCGGTATTTTGCCCATGGAAATTATCATTACCAAACATGACTCCATTGAAATTCCGATGCATGATAAATCAATAATGCACCATGTAAAAGAGCTTCAAAATCAGCTAACAAATATGTTTCCGAAGTCAAATTGGATATCGATACAAAGAGTACTAGAGGAAGTCTTATATGAAATAAATCCAGCATTATCGTTTCCACCTGACCAAGAGACGCTTGATCAATTATATTTAATTACTCAAGAGCAGACGGAAGCATTAATTAATTTTGAAGAAAATAAGATTAGAATATCGGGCATGTTGCCTGATCTGACTTCTGAAGATCTAGAAGCGGTAGAAGAGACATTGGAGAGATATATAAATAATAACTTTCCTAATTGGCTTTCGGTTATTGTTACAGGAACTATGCCAGTGGCATTAAATACAAATAATTATCTAGTTTTAGACCTTTTTAGTGGCTTTGGCTTAGCGTTTATTTTTATAAGCATCATAATGAGCTTATTATTTTTGTCATTTCGAGTTGGCTTGATAAGCATGTTGCCAAATTTAATACCCATAATTTTTGCGGCTGGATATTTAGGATTCATGGGCATACCCATAAGGCCGCCAATTGCCATAACTTTTTCGATTTGCTTAGGCATTGCCGTAGATGATTCTCTGCATTTTCTCTTTAGGTTCTGGCAAGAGCGTAAAAATAATTCTAATTTAGAAACAGCGATATCAAATACTATAGAAACGACTGGATTGGCAATGTTGACTTCTACAATTGTGCTTGTATCCGGATTTTTGGTCATCACTGTATCTAATTTTATACCAACATCTCAATTTGGAGTTATATCTGCGATTACTTTAACGGTAGCTTTCATTACGGATGTAACTCTTTTACCTTCTTTACTGTACTTATTTCCCATCAAATCATTGAAAAAAAATAACAATGATTAATTGGCTAAAAGGATTATATCACCCTGAAGCTTTTCATGGATCGAAATCAGGTTCGCCATATTTTGAAGGATGGTATCATAAAATTGTTTCTAAAGATAGAAGAGCTATTGTAATCATACCTGGTATGTACAGAAGTGGAGTTATTGAAAATGAATTTTCTTTTATTATGGTTTTTGATGGTTCTACTGGGCATGTGCATTTTGAGAGGTTTCCAATTTCTGAATTCTCATCAAAAATTGAAATTTATGATACCAGAATTGGAAGGAATCATTTTTTTAAAAATGGTATTGATTTAAATATCAGCTCCTCTAATTTTTCATTAAAGGGTTCTGTCAATTTTAAAAATCAAAACCCTTGGCCAGTAACACTAGCTGAGCCAGGTTGTATGGGTTGGTATAATTACCTGCCAATTATGGAGTGCTATCATGGAATACTTAGTATGCATCATACATTATCTGGAAGCCTAGCTTTAAATAGTCATCAAATAGACTTTAATGATGGAGTCGGTTATACAGAAAAAGATTGGGGTAAAAGCTTCCCTAAGAGTTGGATTTGGGTGCAAGCGAATCATTTTAGAAAAAATAAAATTAGTTTATCTGCTTCTATAGCTAGAATACCACTTCTTGGAACACAATTTGCAGGTTTTATTATTGGTTTGTTGATCGAAGAAAAATTTTATCGTTTTACTACATATCGCTCTTCTAAGATTGATCATTTATCATTTAGTAATAATAAAATAGAATGGGTAGTAAAGCAAAAAGAGTTAACTCTTAAAATTTTTATATCATTAGGAGAAAAAACTGGTCTTCTTTTTGCTCCTGATTCAAAAGATATGATTGAAAAGGTTGAAGAGCATTTAGATTCAAAAGTAAGATTTAAATTAGAAAATAATGGCAAAATTATTTTTGAAGATGAATCATCTTTTGCAGCAAGTGAAGTAGTCGGTGATATTAGAGCGTTGTTTAAATTGGCTAACAATAACTAGATTATAGAATATATGAACAAAACAGTAATAATTTTCATTGTGATAATTATAGGAATAATTTGCTTTAACATGGTTTGGGGCTTATCAAATACAATGTTAGAAACACCTAAATATAAATTAATTAAAAAATCTGGAGCCTTCGAAATAAGGCATTATGACCCAATAGTAATTGCGAAAACGCAAGTAAAATCAGGGTACAAAGAAGCGACATCAATGGGCTTCCGAAGAATCGCAAATTACATTTTTGGTGGAAATGATAAAAATGTAGAAATTGCAATGACTGCTCCAGTCATAACAGATAGTCCGGGAGATGTAGATGATTCTTATGAGGTTTTTTTCGTTATGCCAAGTGCTTATAATAAAGATAAGCTGCCGAAACCAAATGCTCGGAATGTTGAGATACTTGAAAGAGAATTAGGCCGAGTTGTGTCTATGTCTTTCGGTGGATGGGCAACGAGTACAAAAGTAAAAAACTATCAGCAAAAGCTTAGCAAGTGGATATCTGAACAAGAGTTGAAAACTCTAGGTAACTTCAAAGTGGCTCAATACAATTCACCTTGGGCTTTGCCACCATTCAGGCATAATGAAATTTTGATTAGGATTGCTCAATGATTAGAGGTCTTTTGAAAGTCATTGAAGGAATTGAAACATCTGATGGTGCTGGTGTAAAGTTAAGAAGAATCATTGGCGGACCTGATTTAAATATGTTTGATCCATTTTTGCTTTTTGACGAATTTGGAAGCGATAACCCGGATGATTACATGGCCGGTTTCCCTGCTCATCCACACCGCGGATTTGAAACGGTTACTTACATGCTAAATGGAAAGTTTAGGCATAAAGACTCTGCAGGTAATGAAGGCATTTTAACTGATGGTTCTGTACAGTGGATGACGGCTGGGAAAGGGGTTATACATAGTGAAATGCCAGAAAAAACAGATGGTTTAGCAAGGGGATTCCAACTATGGCTAAATCTTCCTAAAAATTTAAAAATGATAGATCCAGCATACAATGATATTCTGCCTGAGGATATCCCTTGTTTAGCAATCCAACAAGGTGAGATAAAAATTATTTCCGGTATTTTTAATGGCGTCAAAGGTCCCGGTCGACCTCATACTGGAATGTTTTACTTCGATGTAAAACTTAATGGCGGAGGTGCAATTGAAATCCCGGCAGATGATTCTTGGAACACATTTATTTATGTTTATTCTGGTAACGCAAATATTGGAAATAGAAAAGTTAACAGGGGTCAGTTAGGTCTTTTTAATGATAAGGGAATGATTAAATTTAGCGCCGAAGACTCATCAGGTTTGGGTTGCCTTGTCATTGGTGGTGACCCTCTTAATGAATCTGTTGCCAGAGGCGGACCATTTGTCATGAATACTAAGGCTGAAATAATGAAAGCTTTTAGTGATTATCAAGAAGGAGTTTTAACAAAATAATATGAATAAAATTTATAGATATAGTTTTTTAAGTATGGTTGCTACTTCTTTATTCTTGCTCGTTCATTGTTCAGGTAAAAAGAAAATTGAGGTGAGTTTAAAGGAGCCTATTAATAATCTATCTGAAAAATCCATAAACTTAGCTTCGGGCGGATATGAGTTTGTTAAAAATTCTAGTGAAGTGCTATGGGAATGCAAATGGCTAGGAGGAGCAAAGCATAATGGGAGTGTTCAACTTATTGAGGGCTCATTAGACATCTCTAATAATAGTAAAATCAGTGGATCCTTTGTTGTTAGTTTAGAATCTCTTAAATGCTTTGATTTAAAAAATGAAGGTACAAATCGAAAACTCGTCAACCACTTGAAAAGCGATGATTTTTTCGATGTCGAAAACTATCCAAAAGCAAGTCTTCGGCTACTGTCGGCTGACCATACTGGTGGGAATAGTTTTAGATTTAAGGGCGATTTGACGATAAAAGGGGAAACACATCCGATAGTATTCAAAGGCGAAGTAGTAGATCATCAATCTTATTATGAAGCTAGTTTAGATCTGGTTTTTGATAGATCGAAGTACGATGTCAGATATCGGTCGGCCAGTTTATTTTCTGACCTTGGGGATAGAATAATTGCAGATGAGGTTAAATTAAGTATAAATGTGAATCTTAATAGAGTTGAAGGGTAAAGGCGATGTTGATGAATTCTAAACTTAAAATGATTATCAATATTGTGGGCTTTTATATAGGTTGGTGGGGCTGTATTCTTGGGTCCTCGAACGGGTACCCGTACATAGGTCCGCTGCTAACGCTTGCTTTCATAATACTCCATGCAAATTTTTTTATTGTTAATCCAAAAGAAATACAATTAATAGTTATAGTGGGTGTAGTTGGTACTATTGTTGACAGCTGCCTTTTCTTTTCACAATCTTTCATATATGCAGAAGCTTATTCAGAGAATTTATTTATTGCACCTTTGTGGATTACTGCAATGTGGGCAGGTTTTGCTGCTACTGTTAATCATTCAATGACTTTTTTCAAAGGTAAGTGGCTCCTTATGGTAGTTGCTGGCGCAGTATTTGGACCAGCAGCCTATTATACTGGAGAAGGGTTTGGCGCCATAACATTTCAATCGACTCCGTTGTTATCAATTTTAATTATTGGTGCTGTTTGGGCTTTGGCTATGCCATTGGTATTTTTTATAAACAAGAAGCTAGGATTAGGTGGTTAATATTTTTAAAAAATACTCATTCACTCTGATTCTTTGTTTATTAATTTGTTCTAATTGTGAGGGTTTTATGAGCGATAACAAGAAATTTGGAGAGTTAGAAACAGTAGACTATGTTGATTTAAAAAGATTTATGGGCGATTGGTATGTAATTGCAAACATACCTACTTTCATTGAAAAAGGGGCTGTAAACGCAATTGAGTCATATAGGCTTGATTCTGAAGGCAGGGTTCAAACCACTTTTACTTTTAGAAAAGGCTCATTAGCTGGTCCTCAAAAAAAATATAATCCCACGGGTTTTATCTATAATAAAGAAACAAATTCTGAATGGCGGATGCAGTTTCTTTGGCCATTTAAATCACCATTTTTGATTATAGACCTAGATGAAGAATATAGTTATACTGTGATAGGCGTTCCGAATAGAAAGTATGTTTGGATAATGGCACGAGATCATGTTTTGGATGAGAAAATATATAATAATATAATTTCTAAACTTGTTAAAGTTGGCTACGACACATCTCAAATTCAAAAAATTGAGCAGAGTTGGGACTAATCGTTTCGGTATTTAAGATTCAGTCCATTTAATGAAAATAGCAATAATAGGTTCTGGTATTTCTGGTTTAACAGCTGGTCATTTGTTAAATAGAAAACATGACATATCTATTTTTGAAGCGAATGATTACATTGGTGGACATACACATACTCATAAACTAAAAGTAAAAAATAAAGACTATTCAATTGACTCTGGGTTTATCGTCTACAACGAAAGAACATATCCTAGTTTTATAAAATTATTAGATCAGTTGGGTGTCGAGCGGCAGCTATCAACGATGGGTTTTAGTGTGAAATCCACTAGCGAAGATTATGAGTATTCTGGTGAATCAATTAATAGCTTATTCGCGAAAAGATCAAATATCTTTCGAGTAAGCTTTTTAAAGATGTTATACGAAATGTATAAATTTGGTAAGGAAGCAGATTCAAGCGGATTAGCTTTAAATGTTTCGACTACGCTAGGAGAATATTTAAAAGAAAAAAAATATTCAAAAGAATTTATTCATTATTTTATTACGCCTATGGGCGCGGCTATTTGGTCAACGCCAGCAAACAAAGTTCTAGACATGCCTGCATATTTTTTCATTAAGTTTTTTTACAATCACGGTATGCTAGAATTATCTAACCGGCCTAATTGGTGGGTTATAAAGAACGGATCTTCGCAGTATATAAGTAAAATCATTAAAGGCTTTGAAGAAAAAATTTATTTGTCATCTCCAGTAAAAAAGGTCGTCAGAACAGCTGACGGTGTTGAATTATTTTTTTTAAAAAATGATAAAAAATTAAATTTTGACGCTGTTGTTTTTGCGACGCATAGTGATCAAGCTCTTAGTTTACTAGAGCCCCCATCTGATTTAGAAGTGGAGATATTAAAATCTTTTCCTTATCAAAAAAACGAAGTTCTTTTACATACCGATTCCACAGTTTTACCAAAGAGAAAATTAGCCTGGGCTAGTTGGAATTATCAGTTGGATGCTGATCCAAATTCTCCAGTAGTTTTAACATACAATATGAATATCCTTCAATCAATTCAAAGTGATCAAACTTTTTGCGTGACTTTAAATAACCATGATTCTGTTGATGAAAGTAAAGTCATTAAGAAGTTAAACTACCATCACCCATTGTTTACAGTAGCTGCGATAGCAGCACAAAAAAGAAAACATGAAATTAGTGGTATAAACAACACGTACTATTGTGGGGCATATTGGAGAAATGGATTTCATGAGGACGGAGTAGTTAGCGCGCTTGATGTTTGTGAGCATTTTGGAGAAAAGTTATGAGCTTATCAACTGGTCATTTTCTGTATAGTGGTGAAGTAAAACACCGTAGATATACTCCTTTCAAAAGAGAGTTTTCATATCCTGTTTTTATGCTCTATTTAGATATAAATGATTTAAATAATGTAATGGATAAGTCAATTTTCTGGAATGTAAATAAGGCTGCAATGGTATCCTTCAATAGACTTGACTATCACAATGCAAAAACCGAGTCACTTGACCAGGCTGTCCGAGATACGGTTCAAAAAAAAGTGGGGAATAGGCCTAGTGGCAAAATTAGAATGCTAGCTCATCTTCGCTATTTTGGTTATTGCTTTAATCCTGTAACTTTTTATTATTGTTTTAACCGTGAAGATGATAAAGTTGAATTTATTCTAGCGGAAGTAACGAATACACCTTGGAAAGAGAGGTTCTCATATGTTTTAAAAGCCTCAAGCAATAATAAGGAAAAAAAAATTAAATCAACGATGAAGAAAGAATTGCACGTATCGCCTTTTTGGGATATGGATCATATGTATGACTGGAGTTTTAGTAGGCCAGAAGATAAGCTGGGTGTGTATATGAAAAACTTTAAAGATGGGCAAAAAGTTTTTGATGCTACGTTAAATATGAAACGACTTATTTTAAATAGAAATAGTTTGTTAGCTTCAATTTTTAAATTTCCATTTATTACAATAAAAGTTGTTTTTTGGATTCATCTGCAAGCCTTTTTTTTATGGCTTCGAGGTGCGACATTCTTTGTTCACCCAAATAAAACTAAAAACTAATTTTAAAGAGAGATTTTAAATGGGAAAACAATTTTCAATTCAAAAAGCTGCTACTAGAACAGCCATAAATAGTAAGCCAAGTATTTTGGCTAAAATATTCAAAAAATTAATAATAACTCAATTCAAAAAAATAAACTACGGTTGCATTATCTTAAATGAGAATAATTCTAAAGTTATCTTTGGCGATGAAGGGTCTAAATTAAAAACAGAGGTAAATATATATTCAGATGAATTTTATATTTTGGCTGGTAGCGGAGGCGACTTAGGAATTGCAGAAGCATTTGCTGCCGGATATTGGGATGCGGTTGATATGGTGACGCTAATTCAAATCGTAATTAAAAATCAGGAAGTGCAGAAAAGTTTAGAAGGTGGACTTGCAAAATTAATTAGTCCAATCAATAGATATATTCATAGATCGCGTAGAAATACTGTTTCGGGTAGTAAAGAAAATATTGTTGCACATTATGATTTGAGTAATGAGTTTTTTCAGACCTGGTTAGATAAAAGCATGACTTATTCATGTGCGATTTTTGAACCACAAAACTTATCTTTATTTGAAGCGTCAAAAGAAAAGCTAGATCGTATTTGCCGTAAGCTTAATATACAAGCCGGTGACCATGTAGTTGAAATTGGTACTGGATGGGGAAGCTTTGCATTGCATGCAGTGAAAGAATATGGTTGCAGAGTGACAACTACTACAATTTCTAATGAACAACATGCATATGTTTCTGCATTAATTGAAAAAGAAGGCTTGAAAGATA
>Ga0209709_10000581_pt1 | contig 35003 bp, 29 predicted proteins | sample ArcticOcean_MG_C_2_FD_187435 | JGI IMG/M metagenome (GOLD analysis project Ga0209709, IMG submission 187435) | Marine microbial communities from western Arctic Ocean - ArcticOcean_MG_CB4_136 (SPAdes) (version 2) | ecosystem: Environmental > Aquatic > Marine > Oceanic | place: Arctic Ocean... | reverse complement strand
TGGCCATGCTTAAGACCCTCTATCTGCGGGTATCTGAACTATCTGAGCGGGCTAATTGGCAGCCAGCATGGAAGCATTTCTGGCAGGACAACGATGGCAATCAATGGCTCAAGGTACTTGGCAAGGGAAACAAAATACGCGATATTTCAGTGCCAAGCGCCCTCTCGCCTTATATTCAGCGCTACCAACGTTATCGGGCGGGTCAAAATCCCAACTTTGGGGTTGGATCAGCTCTCGTAGCTAAAAACCGCGGTACTGGGGGAATGAGTTCAAGACAATTGCGCAGAATAGTGCAACAGGCCTTTGATCTGGGCTATACGGAAATGCTGTCAGAGGGCTTTGCCGAGGAGGCTAAGGCCCTGCGTGAGGCTACCACTCACTGGTTGCGGCATACAGGAGCATCTCAGGACATTGCGACCCGGCCGCTCAAGCATATGGCCGATGATTTAGGTCATGCTAGCATGGGTACCACAGACCAGGTGTATATTCAGTCAGATATGAAAGAGCGCGCGCGATCGGGCAAAAAAAGAGACGTATAAAGATAATATAATCAATGTTTTGCACTATTAATACAATGTAATTTATAGGTTTACGCATGCCTGTACTTAGTGCTGTAGAATTTCACTTTGTTCATTTAGGCTGCTTCGTCACGAAATCTACTGACTCGCGCAGTGGCCCGAGTCGATTTAGCTTATCTGCCAGCTCGGTCTTGCGATACACTTACACTATTAACAAGTCTAAGGAGAACCACCATGAATAGATGGGTAATTCCATTCGCTTTAATCAGCATCACTGCATGCCAAGATACGCCAGAATTAACAGTACCCGGCATTAGCCTTGTTGAGCAAGTGTCAGGGATGCCCGGGAAAACCGTTATCCCCTATACAAAGTATGAGCTTGATAATGGGCTGACGCTGATACTCCACGAGGATAATTCAGACCCGCTAGTGCATGTAGATGTCACATATCATGTGGGCTCAGGACGTGAGGAACTCGGCAAATCTGGCTTTGCTCATTTTTTCGAGCACATGATGTTTCAGGGATCTGAGAATGTTAAAGATGAGCAGCATTTCAAAATAGTGACCGAAGCCGGCGGCACAATGAACGGCTCCACTAACGGTGACCGCACCAACTACTACCAGACGGTTCCAGCCAACCAGCTCGCCAAAGTATTGTGGCTGGAAGCTGACCGCATGGGTTTTCTAGTGGATGCAGTGACTCAGGAAAAGTTTGAGGTACAGCGAGAAACGGTTAAAAATGAGCGCGGCCAGCGCGTCGACAACCAGCCCTATGGGCGGCTCAACGAACGCGTTTCGGAAGCGCTCTATCCCTTTGGGCATCCTTATTCATGGCCCGTCATTGGCTACATGGACGACCTGAATCGCGGCAACGTCAACGACCTTAAGGCCTTTTTTCTGCGCTGGTATGGGCCCAACAACGCCACGCTGACCATTGGCGGTGATATTGATACCGAAGAAACACTGGCGTTGGTACACAGGTACTTTGGCGGTATTCCTCGCGGCCCAGCTGTTACTGAACCCGCTAAGCCAACCATCAGCTTGACTGAAGATCGCTATATTTCAATGGAAGATAATGTTCATTTACCGCTGCTTTATATGTCTTATCCAACCGTGTCCTTGCGGCACGTAGATGAGGCGCCGCTGGATGTATTGTCGAGTATTTTAGGCGCGGGTAAGACCTCTTTACTCTATAAGAACTTAGTCAAACCCCAGTTTGCAGTGCAGGCATCGGTCAGCCATCCCTGCGCGGAACTGTCCTGCAGCCTTAGTTTATTTGCGTTGCCGCATCCGGCATCAGGTAAGTCGTTAAAGGATCTAGAGGCAATAATTCGTAATAGCCTTATCGAGTTTGAGGCCCGCGGGGTTGAGGACGACGACCTATTGAAGGTCAAGGCTAAGATGGAGGCCAATTTTGTATTTGGCTTGCAGAGTGTTGCTGGAAAGGTCAGTCAGCTGGCGGCCAACGAGGTCTTGTCCGATGACCCCAACTATATAGAGCAGGACATTGCCCGCTATAACAGCGTCACCAAGGCCGATGTCATGCGCGTCTTTAAGCGCTACATAAAAGACCAGCCGGGCGTTATCATGAGCGTAGTACCAAATGGCCAAGTCGCCACCATAGCCGCCGCCGACAATTTTGAACCAGCGCCACGTAGCGAAGGCGAAGCCTCTGTTACCTCGAGCGATGATCTCGCCGTGCGCCGCGCAATAGACGACTTTGACCGCAGTGTTATACCTCAATCTGGGTCTAACCGCGCTGTGGATGTGCCCGACATGTGGAACCATTCCCTAGAAAATGGCATCTCCATACTGGGTACGCAGAGTATCGAAACACCTACCACCGAGTTATTGCTGAAAATACCAGCGGGCCATTTTTACTCGGCAAAAGACAAGGCTGGAACGGCTGCATTACTGGCTTTGATGCTCCGTGAATCTACTGAGCAGCGCAGCGCTGAGGACATGAGCAATGCCCTACAAAAATTGGGCAGTAGCGTCTCATTCACAGTGAGTAGTCATTACCTGCATATTGATGTCAGCACCCTGACCAAAAATCTTGATGTGACCCTTGCGTTGGTTAATGAACAGCTGAGAGAGCCGGCATTTGTGGCCAGCGAGTTTGATCGCGTTAAAAACAATATGATCCAGTCGGCACTGAATGCTAAAAAGGATGCCGGCTATCTGGCATCTACTGCGTATAATCAGCTTCTGAATGCCGACAATATTGCCGCCATACCGAGCAATGGCAACGAGCAGACATTGGCTGATATCTCGCTTGCCGACGTTGAGGCTTTCTATAAGGCTCAGGTTAAGCCCGCTGGCGGGCAACTGATCGCTGTGTCTAACCTCAATCAAGCTCAACTCAGTCAGGCACTGTCCGTATTTAAAAGTTGGGAAGGCATCGGTGTGCCTCTCGCACTGACCTTGCCAGAAGCAGACACCCAGCCTGGTCAAATTTATCTCGTTAATAAAGATGGTGCCGCGCAATCCGCTATTCGTATAGGCAAACGCTCAATGACTGAGGATATTACCGGCGAGTACTACCGATCATCGCTGATGAATTTTGTCCTAGGGGGCGCGTTTAATAGCCGCATCAATCTCAACCTTCGTGAGGACAAAGGCTATACTTATGGCGCTAGATCAGGATTCCAAGGCGGTAAATTGACCGGCTACTACACAGCATCAGCGGAGGTTCGTGCAGATGCCACCGCCGAGTCCATCGTTGAGTTTGTCAACGAGATTACCCACTATGCCAATGAGGGAATTACCGACGATGAGCTGAGTTTTATGCGCAGTGCAATCAACCAAAAAGATGCCCTCAAGTATGAAACGCCATACGCTAAACTGAGATTCTTGGCGCAGATATTGGAACACAAGCTCGCACCGAATTTTGTAGAACTGCAATCGCAGATAGTTGCGACTATCAGCCAGGACGAGATCAATGGTCTAGCCAAAAAGCACCTAAATATTGAGCAGATGGTATTTGTGGTGGTTGGTGATGCCAAGACATTGCGACCGCAACTTGAAGATTTGGGTTACAAGGTTATCGATCACGAAATTTAGCCCCAAAGCTCAATTACCACTAGGTGAGAGGCATGTCCTCTGCCCTCGCTTAGCGCCTCTAGTCTTGTGAGGCGCGAAAGTGGCCGTCGAGATTAGCCGCCATCCATGCGAAGGCCGCATAGGCAGCAACATTTTGTGCTATGTCGTCGGGCTTAATTTTATCGAAGGTATCGTTAGCAGTATGGTGTAAATCAAAGTAGTCCCACCCATTTTGTTTTAATGTGGCAACAGGCACCCCCAGTGCTCGCATAGGCCCCATGTCGGGCCCGCCAGAGGCGCTGTTATTACCCAGCGCGATGCCCAGAGGGCCTAATACAGCATGCATAGCGGCCGCGAAGTGCAATTTATCCTCGCCAAACAGGGTATCAAAGCGCCAGATTTTACCGCCACCAAAGTCTGACTCGGCACCAATGACATGCCTATAAAGCTCGTCCTTATGGCCTTCAGCGTAGGCTTTGGCGCCCACCAGGCCGACTTCTTCAGAGCCAAACATCACCACTCTAATGGTGCGCTGGGGTTTTCTGTTGAGGTCGAGAATCATTTTCGCTGCGCCTAGGGTAATACCAATACCGGCACCGTCATCTACTGCACCCGTTCCCAGGTCCCAGCTGTCAAGATGACCACCAATCACGACAATCTCATCGGTTTTACCGGGGATTTCGCCGATCACATTGCCCGACAGACGTGGGCCCATAGATTCCACCTCTAGGCTCAGCTTCACCTCAACCTCGCCCAGCAAGAGCGCACGTTGCAACTGGTCAGCATCCGGCGCAGAGAGCGCGGCTATGGGCACTTTACGCACTTGTCCTGCATAGTTCATCTGTCCGGTGTGGGGAAACCGATGCTGGTCTGTTCCCACTGAGCGTATTAGCGCCGCAATAGCTCCGCGCTTGCCCGCTTCATTGGCGGCACCGGAGCGCTTTCGCACTGCAACCCTATAGCCAGAGCCGTCCTGAGTGCGGGTCATGTGTTCATCGACAAAGACGATCTTGCCGGCCAAGCCAGTCATGGGCGCATCTATTAGCGCCTGCAGTGAAGCGAAGCGTACAATCTGACCTCTGACGCCCGCCGGCTTAGTCGCCACAGAGCCGCCGAGTGTCGTAACCCGCAGTTTTTGAGGGAAAGGTCTGACAATCTCTGCTGACTCCACATGGCGTTCCCAGTAATCCACTAAAAAAGGCTCAACGCGCACGTTTTTAAAACCTAGTGCCTTAAACTTGGCCACCGCCCAGTCTCGTGCGCGGGCCTCAGCCTCACTGCCCGCCAAACGAGGGCCCACCTCGGTAGTTAAGCTATTAATAATGTCATAGCCGACGCGGCTATCGAGGGCCCTAGATATGAGGGTATTAGCCTGACTGACAGTGAGTTTATCCAGGCCTTCGGCAACTGTGGTCAAAGACATAATTAATGCCCCAACCACGCCTAATGATTTCAGTAATACCACGGTTTCCCTCTCTGTTTGTGACTCAAGTTTTCTGCCTACTGCGGGCTAAGCGGACTCAATGTGCCAGCCCGGTCTTTTGGATCCTAATACAGTGTCATTTTATGCGCGCTATATCTAATGGTCCCCCATCAGCGTACATCCACACTAACCAGTCCGTCAACGCCATCATGCATAATACAGGTCGACTATGCGGCTAAAATAACCAGTAAATAAGTATTTATATCAATATTTAATTAACTAAAGTTAATGTTAATTATAGGTTGTATAGAAGCTGTCTAGCATTGGCATCTCGAGGAAAATTTGCTACAAGTCTTTTGGCAAGCGACCGCGCAATCGCCAGCTGGCCCAAATCCCGGTTGATGGTGATAGAGACAATCAGTAAATCGTAGTTGCTAGGCGCCTCCTCGAGAGCCGCCTTAAGCACCTCTAGGGCCTGCACTGGTGCCCCCTGCCCATTAAGCATCAGGGCATAAGCATAACTATATCGCTCCTCTTGAGGCGCCAGTCTAACTGCATCTTTGAGGTTAGCAAGGGCTTTGATCGACTGCTGATTTCGAACCTGTGCCAGCCCTAAGGTATAGCTTACGACGGCACTATCTGGCAACAATACCTGAGCATCCGAAAGTGTACTCAAGGCCCTGTCCTCCTGCCTCTGACTCCTATAAAGATCCGCAAGATTAAGCCAAGCGCCTACCGCTTTGGAATCTAGGATCAAGGCATGCCTGTAAGCCTTCTCTGCCTTGGCTAGCTTGCCCTGAGCAAGATAAGCCGCCGCAAGATTTACCTGCCCCATAGGCATGTCTGCGCTAACCATCAGCGCCGCAATAAACTTGTCTATATTGGCATCCAGCAACCTTTGATCCTCCTCACTGAGCCCAGGACTGCCTATTAGCAACCTTGTTGCCTCATTACGTACGGCGCCAATGGGATCTTTTAGGGCTGGTGAAATCAGTGCCCAACGCTCGTTAAGCGGCAAGAATGCAAGCATATTTAGCGCTCCCATACGCAATAGCGGCTTGGCGCTCAAAAGCTGCTGACGCGCGGTGTCGTAACTCTCCACTCCTGGATAGTTTTGCAACATCCTTAAGGCAGTTGCGCGAGCCATATCGTTGGCTGTAACGTTATTGGCCAGTTCGATTAAACGCTGATCGGCATCCGGTAGCTGGGTTCTTCCTGCATACAGCGCACGCGAAACAGGTTCTGTGGCATGCGCTTTATTGCCTAACCATTGATTGATCACCGAGGATGACCATTCTGAAGTCTTGTCGACGTGACAACCGTTGCAGGCATTAGGTGCGCGTATGGGAGCCGCGAGGTCTGGGCGCGGTATTGCGATCCTGTGGTCACGGCGACTATCCACGCCCATATACAGGGTTGCCGGCATATGGCAGCTGACACATTGGGCGCCATCGCTGTTGTCACTGGCATGAAAATGATGTTTCGCCGTGTCGTACGTGACCGCTGAGTGGCACCCCGTGCAGAGCTGATTGCCCTGAGTTTTTAGCTCAAGGCTATGGGGGTTGTGGCAATTACTGCACTTAACCCCGCGCTGGTGCATTTTACTCTGCAGAAATGACCCGTAAACGTAGACCTCATCTTGAATTTGCCCGTCGGCGTGGTATAGCCCCTCCTCCAGCAACTGTAGATTATAATGATCAAGAAAGGTACTGGCGCCGGAATGATTGTTGATTGGATCCTGAGTCGTTTTGGAGCGCCTTGAGTGGCAGCCTGCACAAGATTCTATCTCAGTGGTGGCACCTTGATGGGGATCGCCACTGGGGACCGCGGTACTAGCGCCCTCCGCAATCGCCCAGCTCAATTGGGCGGAGTATTGTATCTCTAGGCCGTTATCTTGCGACATTTTAGGCGCCTTAGCCCAACTGACATGATTTGATCCCGGCCCGTGGCAGGATTCGCAGGCAACATTGATTTCAGCGAAGGCGGTAGCGTAGGTGTTAGTGGCCATCGAGTAATTTTTCTCAAGCCCCGTCGAATGGCACTCTGCGCAGCGACTGTTCCAGTTGTAGTAGGCGCCTGTCCAATGGAGGGACTCGCCCGGCTCGCCAAGATCGTCTGGCATCAGTTGATACCATCGCTGGCCTGACCGCTCTTTGGGGCGACTGTCCCAGGCGATGGTAAGCGCCTGAAGACGTCCGCCTGGGAACCTGATGAGGTATTGCTGCAAGGGCTCTACACCAAAGGTGTAGTCAATTCTGAAGTCTTGATATTTGCCGCTGGCAGACTGAGTATTGACATAATACTCGCCGTGTTTGCGCGTAAAGGTCGATGTTACCCCATGATGGCTGAAGCTGGCGTCATCAAAATCACCGAGCACCGTTTCCTCAGTAGCCGCGGCCATTGCCCAGTCATGGTGGGAGCCCTGCCAATCCTCAAATTGCTCCTGATGGCAACCGGCACAGGTTTCCGTACCAGCGTACAAAGCTCCAAGGCAGCCATTGGCTAGACCTAGTAGCATAGTAAAAACAATGACTTTATTCAGAGACACCGGCTTGACTTCAAAAGGCAGAAAAACCTAGTTTACGCCCAATTTTGACCTATGCAAGCTGCGTCTCCTAGACATTTAGCAGCAGATGCTCGCGCTCCCATGATGATATAACACGATTGAATTCTTCGAATTCAACTAGCTTATTCGAGGTGTACAGCTGAATAAATTTGGCACCAAACAGATCAATAATATCTTGGTCTTCCTGCAGACCGCGCAACGCCTCTTCAAGAGTTCTGGGCACAGCAAACTCGGCTTCATAAGCATTACCCGCATAGGGTTCGTCGGGCATAATGCCCTTCTTCATACCCAGATAACCGCAGGCCAGAGTCGCCGCTATCGATAGATAGGGGTTGACGTCCGCGCCGGGGAAGCGATTTTCGACACGATAATTCTTCGGCGCAGCATCAGGGACGCGCAGACCAGTAGTACGATTATCATACCCCCAGTGCAAATTAATGGGCGCTGACATCTCACGGGTGAAGCGGCGGTATGAATTCACATTGGGTGCGAAGAAACTCATAACGTATGGGATATACTTTTGCATACCCCCAATATAATGAAAAAACTGCTCACTATATTTGCCGTCCTCAGTAGCGAAAATATTTTTACCTGTCGCGCTGGACAAGATACTCTGGTGAATGTGCTTGGCTGAACCGGGCTCTGAGGCCATGGGCTTAGCCATAAACGTAGCGTAAATATTATGCTTCAATGCAACTTCACGTACCATGCGCTTAAACGTAAACACCTGGTCAGCCAGATCGAGCGGGTCACCATGAATGAAGTTAACCTCAAGCTGGGCTGCGCCTGATTCATGAATTAGCGCGTCGATATCCAACCCCATAGCCTCACCATAGGCATACATGTCTTCAATGAACGGTTCAAACTCGTTAGCTGCATCGATACTGTAAGACTGACGAGCTGTCTCGGGTCGCCCTGAGCGGCCAATTGGTGGCTTTAAAGCCTGATCTGGGTCTATGTTTCGCTCTATTAGATAAAACTCCATCTCCGGAGCAATAATAGGCGTCCAGCCCTCTTTTTCGTAAAGGCCCAAAACCCGCTTTAGGACATTGCGAGTAGAAAACGGGTGAGGCTTACCATCCTTGGTAAAGCAATCATGGATGATTTGTGCAGTCGCCTCATTTGACCAGGGCACCAGCCTAAGCGTTTTTGCGTCGGGTTCCAGAAGCATATCGCCGTCAATGGTATCTAAAAGCTCCCAATAGTCGTCAGAGTATTCACCGGTAACCGTCTGCGCCAAAATGCCTTCCGGTAAGCGGCTATCTTCTTTAAGAAATTTTTTCGCGGGAATAAATTTGCCCCGCGCATTGCCCGTCATATCGGGCACAAGACATTCAACTTCTGTGATTTTATATTCTTTTAGCCAGTTTTCTATCTCAGTCAGTGACTGCATACAACACCTGTTCAAATCATAAGTTATAGTTCTTATTGAATAATCATTCAAATAATATTGAATTATTGTTCAAAAAGATCATAATGTCAATTCATGAATAGTCAAAAGAGAATGATGTGAGCTCTTACTACCGCGTCAGCGCAAACAAAACCAAGGAATTTTCGTCTTTAATGGGCGATGTAGCCGCGGACATTTGCATCGTTGGAGCAGGCTACACCGGCCTCTCTTCAGCCTTACATCTCGCAGAAAAGGGATATAAGGTAGCGGTGCTAGAGGCTGAGACGGTTGGATTTGGCGCCTCGGGACGCAATGGTGGGCATGTAGGAATAGGCCAAAGAAGAGACCAGCAGTACCTAGAAGAAGCATTTGGCAGCGAGGTTGCAACCCTGCTATGGCACATGAGCCTAGAGGCCGTCGATACCGTAAAAGACCTTGTTAAGAAGCACAGAATTAAATGTGACCTTAAGCATGGTAATGTACACTTTGCGCATCGCTCCAAGTACACCCGCGATCTAGAAGAAGAAGTCGACTTTCTGCAAGACCGCTACGACTTTGACCAGATAGACTATCTTCCTAAAGCGCGACTATCAGAGGTTATTGACAGCGACGCCTACTATGGCGCCTTGGTAAATAGAGCCTCGAAGCACCTGCATCCATTAAACTTTTTACTGGGCCTCGCAGCGGCGGCAGTAAAGGCTGGGGTGGTTATCTATGAAAACTCCAGAGTAACCTCTTATGAAGGGGCCCCTGTTGTGGTCAAGACTACCGGGGGCCAGATAACAGCCGACGAAATGATCTTGGCCTGCAATGGCTATATCGAAAGGCTAGAGCCCAAGATCAATGGCTACATAATGCCAATTAACAACTTTGTGCTCGCAACAGAGCCCCTTACAGACAGCCTAGTCACGCAGATTGCGCCACTAGACACCTCGATGTCAGACAGCCGTTTTGTAATCAACTACTGGAAGCTCTCAGGCGATAACCGATTAATTTTCGGCGGCGGTGAGAACTATCGGCGCGGTTATCCCTCAGATATAAAAAGCTTTGTGCGCAAGTACATGTTGCAGGTTTACCCGCAGCTTACCAATACCAATATTGACTATGGCTGGGGTGGCACGGTAGCAATAACAATGAATCGACTGCCTCACTTTGGTCGTGTGCAAGACAACATCTGGTACATGCAAGGCTATTCAGGCCATGGCGTGCCCACCGCGACGTTTGCGGGCAAGCTAATTGCTGAAGCAATAAGCGGGAAGCTTGAGCGCTTTGATCTAATGGCTAGCCTCCCCACCACGAAGTTTCCCGGAGGCACCTTGCTGCGCTGGCCTGGTATGGTGGCAGGCATGCTGTATTACGCACTGAGGGATCGCTTCTAATGACCATCCTACGCAAAACCACCCAGCGCGCTCAACCTATCCAGAAGCGAGCCCAGGAGCGGCGCCAGCAGATTCTCGAGTTGACCGCACAACTGCTGGAAGAAGTTGGCCAAGACGACCTCACCACTATTCTAGTAGCAAAGCGTGCTGGAGTCTCTGTGGGCACGCTGTATCACTACTTTCCTAATAAATACGCAATCCTGTATGCCCTAGCCGAACAATGGGTGGGCGAGATGGATATCGCGCTGCAAGAGTTAGAGGCTGAAAATATAGAAGACCAAAGCGTTAAGCGCTTTGTTGAGCGCAGTGTTGAGCGCATGCTAGCAGTGTATAACAACCAGCTAGGCCTATTGCCCCTAGTTCAGGCCATGTATGGTGTTCCGGAGCTAAAAGAGCTAGACCTTATCCATGATGAACTGATTATCACGTCGATGGCGCGTATGTTTAAGCGCATGGATATCAGCAGCAAGCCCAATGAGCTCGCGCGATTGGGTCGAACCTATCTGGAATTAAGCCACGCGCTGATTTTAGTGGTCGTGAATCAAAATAAGACCGATGGAGAGAAAACGCTGAGTGAGCTCAAGTACTTGAATCTTTCATTGTTGGAGCGCGCTAAAAGCCAGTTTTAGCGCCCTATCATCCTGCGCTCACCTTAGCGCTCTAAGCGTCTACAAGAATCTCAACAATGGCGCACAGAAGGCAATGTTCCACGCATCAAAATAACTTTAGATTAACCTCTTAAATAACTGATAAATATCGTTTATCTTATCTTATCTTATCTCTCATGGTGACAAACTCCTCAGCCGCGGATGGATGAATACCGACAGTCGCATCAAAATGCGCTTTGGTCGCGCCAGCTTTTAAGGCGATTCCCATACCCTGAATAATCTCTGCGGCATGGTCACCCACCATATGGCAGCCAATAACTCTGTCCGACGCATTATCTACCACTAGCTTCATGGTAATCCGGTCGGAGCCACCGCCAAGCGTTTGCATCATCGGCTTGAAGTCTGAGGTGTAGACCGATATATCAGAGTATTGCAGCCTTGCCTCTTCTTCGCCCAAACCAACGGTCCCCAATTCTGGTTGGCAAAATACGGCGGTCGGAATGCCTGTGTAATCGATAGCGGCAGCACCATTGCCATAGAGATGATCCACAACCACCATCGCCTCCTGTATCGCGACTGGCGTTAACTGAACGCGGTCAATCACATCGCCGAGGGCATAGACGCTGGGATCAGCCGTGCAAAAATTATTGTCGACAACAATTGAGCCATTTTTACCCGTCACCACTTCGGTCATTTCTAGGCCTAGGTTGGCGGTGTTGGCCTCACGACCAGTGGCATACAGCACAATACCCGCATCCATGTCGGGCTGGCCGGTCAGGGCTACCCTGAGCCCATTGTCGGTCTTAGCAATCCCATTGACCTGGGTGTTAAGGTGGATGTTAACGCCCTTTGCGATCATGCCCTCCTTAACCTTCTCGCTCATTTCTCGGTCAAAAGATTTCAGTAAGTTGGGGCCCCGGTAAATCAGATGGGTGTCCACGCCTAAGCCATTTAAGATGCCAGCAAACTCCACCGCGATATAACCACCTCCCACCACCACAGCATTCTTTGGTAGCTCATCCAAAAAGAACATCTCGTTAGAGCTGATTGCATGTTCACTACCGGGAAATACTGGGATATAAGGCCAGCCACCTGTGGCAACAAGAATTGTCCGCACGCGGAATGTCTCGCCGTTGACTTCAACTAGGTGCGGTTCAGCAATAGTCGCGCGGCCAACAAAGAGATGGGCTCCACTGTTATCGATCAGGCTGCTATAAATCCCATTAAGCCGCTCAATTTCAGCAGTCTTGTTGTCTCTCAATGTTGCCCAGTCCAGCGTTGGCAGCTGTGAAACATTCCAGCCAAAGCCTTTGCTCGTATGCAACAGTTCTGGGAACTGTGAGGCATAGACGAATAGCTTTTTTGGCACACAACCAACGTTGACACAGGTGCCTCCCAAATATCGTTCTTCAGCTATGGCCACCTTTTTTCCCTTGCCCGCGGCCATACGCGCAGCGCGAACGCCGCCCGAGCCAGCGCCTATAACAAAAAGGTCGTAATCAAATTCATCATTCATTTTTTTGTTCTCTAAGGTTAAACCAAGCCAACTTGTCTTGCAGGCTCACCACATGCCCCACAATCAGTAATGTTGGCGCCTTCGCGCCAGCTTCGCGGACAATCGGTGCGAGGCTGTCAAGGTCACCAACAAATACTCGTTGGTCCTTAGTCGTGCCCTTCTCGATCAACGCAGCTGGCATCTGACCGTCGAGGCCATGCTCTTTTAAACGCTGGCAAATAGTCTCTAGACCGCTAAGGCCCATATAAAACACGAGGGTTTGATTCGGCTGCACTAATTCAGTCCAGTTTAGATTCCTTTTTCCCGCTCGCAGATGCCCTGTAATGAAACGCACCGACTGAGCATGATCCCTGTGAGTAAGTGGAATCCCTGCATAGCTTGCGCAACCTGACGCTGCGGTAATGCCAGGGACCACCTGAAACGATATCCCCTCGGCAGAGAGCGTCTCAATTTCTTCGCCGCCACGACCAAAGATAAATGGATCGCCGCCTTTAAGCCGCACTACACGATTACCTGCTCGGGCATAATCCACTAACTTTTGATTAATGTTGTCTTGGGTAACCGGATGCTCGCCGGCGGTTTTACCGACATAGATACGGGTGGCGTCACGGCGTACAAGATTCAGAACTTCCGGCGAAACCAACCGATCATAGAGAACAATGTCCGCCTGCTGCATTAGCCTGAGGGCTTTAAAAGTTAGCAGATCGGGGTCACCGGGCCCGCCACCGACGAGATAGACCTCTCCTGTTTTGAACTCAGAGGTATTGCCCAGCTTGTCAGCTAGTAGCTGCTCGGCTCTAACAAGATTATTGGCATAAGCCTGTTCCGCGATTGGTCCATAAAACACTCCTTCCCAAAAGGCTTTACGATCTGCCCCATTAGAAAACTTGGCCTTTACTCGCTCGCGAAAACTGCCCGCCAGAGATGCCAGCTGCGCCATGCCAGCAGGCAATAGCGCCTCGAACTTTGTCCGCAGTAGGCGCACCAGGACCGGGGCATCACCGCCACTGGAGATGGCAATTTGAATCGGTGAGCGATCAACAATAGAAGGGAAGATGACCGAGGAAAAGGCCGGATCATCAACGACATTGGCCAGTATATTGGCTTTCTGAGCCTGCTCTGCCACCAGACGATTGAGCTCTCGGTCATTAGTGGCTGCTATAACCAATACGACATTATCCACCGCGAGCATATGCTGATGCTCGTAGGGGGCCGTAACAAGATTGAGACCATTACAACCGTGTGCCTTGTCATTGGTGTCCATCTCCAACAGATCGGGACAAAAATCCTTGGCTACGATGGTTATTATGGCGCTGGTTTGCTGCACCAACCGCACTTTTCGCAATGCAATTTCCCCGCCACCGACCACCACAACATTACGGCCTTTGAGGTTGTGAAATAGGGGTAGATAATCCATTTATACTCTTTAGTACTCTGAGAAGTTTCTGCGCCACTGAGACGCCACAAAAACAACAGCCTCGGCATTATCCAATAACTGTCTGCCCATTCATAAAGGATTGCAGTACTTCAGGCACCGTAATTGAGCCATCGGCCTGTTGATAGTTTTCCATCACGGCCAACAGTGTGCGGCCGACTGCCAAACCAGAGCCGTTGAGCGTATGCAGCAATTCCGGCTTGCCCTCCGAATTTCTAAAACGCGCCTTCATGCGGCGCGCTTGAAAATCGGTAAAGTTACTGCAGGAAGAAATCTCACGGTACTTTTCCTGAGAGGGTAACCAGACTTCAATGTCATAGGTCTTCGCGGCAGTGAAGCCGAGATCACCACCACAAAGAATCACGGTGCGGTAAGGCAACACTAGCTTTTGTAAGATGGCTTCAGCATGTCCGACCAGCACTTCGAGGGTATCCCACGAATCATCCGGGTGAACAAATTGCACCATCTCAACTTTCTCAAACTGATGCTGACGAATCATACCTCTAGTATCGCGACCATAACTGCCTGCTTCACTTCGAAAGCACGGGGTGTGGGACACCAATTTGATGGGCAGCGTCTCGACTATCTCATTGCGGTAGATGTTGGTAATCGGAACTTCGGCTGTGGGGATCAGGAAAAACTCACGTTCATCGTCGAGCTTAAACAGATCCTCTTCAAATTTAGGTAACTGGCCAGTACCAAACAACGATTCACGATTCACGATATAGGGAACATACACCTCTTCGTAGCCGTGTTCCTGAATATGGGTGTTCAACATAAACTGGGTCAAGGCTCTATGCATGGTGGCCAAGCCCCCGCGCATTTGTGAAAACCTTGAACCGGTGATCTTGGTCGCGGTCTCAAAGTCTAAACCATTGAGCGCATCGCCAAGATCGACATGATCTTTAACCGCAAACTCAAAAACTCTTGGCTTGCCCCAGCGGCGAATCTCTACATTGTCATCCTCATCGTTACCTGCTGGCACAGAACCGTGAGGTACATTGGGTATATCATGCAGTAACCCGTCTAACGCCTCTTGCACCTTAGCCAATGCGGCATCGGCTGCTGCTGAATCCGTCTTAATACGCTCGCCTGCGACTTTTAAAGGCTCAACATCTTCGCCCTTGGCCTTGGCTTCACCAATGAGCTTGCCCATGGATTTAGCATAGGTATTGCGCTCTTGCTGCAGGCTCTCAGCCGCCAACTGTAGATCCTTGCGCTGCCGTTCCAGCGATAGAAACGTCTCAGTATCAAGGTCATAGCGCTTGATTTTCAGACTTTCAGCAACGGCATTTAAATCCGAACGTAGGAGCTTCGGGTCGAGCATAATACTTTCCTTAAAATAATCGTGTTAACCAGACTGAACTATTAATCGCAATCAGGCATAAAATCACAGTCGCCAGAATATATACCAGCGCCACAAAAACATGGACATTTTGCCACAGACCTAGGGCATCAAGCGAGAATGTTGAAAAAGTCGTAAAAGCGCCGACAAACCCAATCATCAGAAGGCTGCGCATCTCGGCTGGCAACGCCGCTTTTTCAATAATGAGGACAAACAAAATGCCCATGACAAATCGACCCAGCACGTTGACCGCAAGGTTGGCGCACAGCAATTTATGACTGCTGATAGTAAACACCCAGATGCTGATCCCATGACGCCCAAAGCGCCGCCTAAAGCAACAGCGAGCCAATGCACCTATTTAGTCTCTTTCTTATCAAGGGAGCGCAGATAGTCTAGCTTTTCTGCAATCTTTTTCTCTAGACCTCGGTCCGTAGGAAAATAGTATTGTTTAGCCGCTAATTCGTCGGGCATATACTGCTCACCTGCAGCATATGCACCCTCTGCATTGTGGGCGTGTCGATAATCTTTGCCGTACTCTAATTCTTGCATCAGTTTGGTGGGTGCATTGCGCAGATGCATTGGCACATCATAGCTCGGCAATGATCGCACATCGGCCATGGTCGCATTAAAGGCGCTGTACACCGCGTTGCTTTTCGGCGCTACTGCTAAATACACGACCGCCTGAGCCAGTGCAAGCTCGCCTTCGGGGCTGCCTAAACGTACCTGCACATCCCAGGCACTTAAGGTGATCTCTAAGGCGCGAGGATCGGCATTACCAATCTCTTCGCTCGCCATGCGCGCCAATCTGCGTGCAATGTAAATAGGATCACAGCCTCCATCTAACATACGGCACAGCCAATACAGTGCCGCATCTGGCGCAGAGCCCCGTACCGATTTGTGCAGCGCCGATATCTGGTCATAGAAATACTCGCCGCCCTTGTCAAAGCGCCTCGTGTCACCGACTAAGACCTGCTCAAGTACCTGCCTGTCAATCACCGCCGAGTCACCCACCTCCGACGCGAGATCATTGGCAATCTCTAACAGATTCAGCGCGCATCGCGCGTCCCCATCCGAGGCTGCTGCTAAAAGGGTCAGTGCGTCGTCATCGAGAGCCAAGTGGCGCTGGCCAAGACCTGCCTGCTGATCGGCGAGTGCCTGCCGGATCACAGTTTTAATCTGGGTTTCATCCAAACTCTTGAGCACGTATACACGACAGCGAGATAGGAGTGCGTTATTTAACTCAAAGGACGGGTTTTCGGTGGTGGCGCCAATAAATACCAAAGTGCCATCTTCCACAAAAGGCAGAAAGGCATCCTGCTGCGACTTGTTAAATCGATGCACTTCATCTACAAAAAGGATGGTTTTACGGCCGTGGAGGTCGCGCTGCTCGGTGGCCTTTGCAATAGAGGCTCGAATCTCTTTCACCCCGGCCAAGACGGCCGAAATACTCTCGAAGTGCGCGTCGGCCGAGGCCGCAATAATCTTAGCCAAAGTGGTTTTGCCAACACCGGGTGGGCCCCAAAAAATCATTGAGTGCAGCGCGCCGCTGTCTATGGCTTCACGCAAAGGTTTGCCCGGAGCTATCAGGTGGTCCTGCCCATGAAAACCGTCCAGAGTGTCAGGGCGCATGCGTGAGGCTAGGGGGCGGTAAACTTCGTGGGAAAAAAGATCAGTTGGCATTGTCGATAATATCGATTCCTTGAGGAATCTTAAACACAAACTGATCGGCGCTTATTGGTGGGTTGAGCTTGAGACCCGTAAAGCTGATGCGGATGATTTGACCAAGAGTGTCGGTCAACACAATGGCGCTTGGTTTGTCACCATCGAATTGAATCGCCGTGCTCCTAAAAAGACTGCCCTCTTCTTCTGGGGTTAACAGAAAAGAGCCCTCCGCCAGTCGCTCGACAAAATAAACGATGTCGAGACTATCCAGATCGCCAGAAAATAGAATCGCGGGCGTGGCCGCAATATCCTTGTCAAAGGGCTGAATAATTACCTGCGCTAGATCGGGATCATATACCCACAGGGTAATGCCGTCGGAAATAACCTGCTGAGACATAGGCTGTTCAACTATCCAGCGCAGTTTATTGGGCTGAGATACCTCAAACAACCCTTGAGATACCTGTAATTCAAAACCATCGGCATCACTAATCCGTTGCTTAAATTGAGCCGAAAGGCTGGAGATGGGCTGCAGCAGGTCACGCAGCCGTTGAATATCCTCTGCCTTGCCACCCGCAAAGGCCTGCGGGCTTACCCCCACTAGAAACGCCAGTGGCATCGTAAGCAGTAATTTGTGAATCTTGTACATCGCTTAACATCCAATAAAGCAGGGCGCAATTCTACAGGCTATACGTTGGCTGGTGAATGGCTAATCCTAAAAGACCGCCATAAAAGCCGAGGCGGCACTCTTGAACCGCAGCAATCACTAAAAGCTAGTTGACCACGCCCAGACTGGTTAGCGCGGACCATGATCCAGAGCCAAAATTTCACGACTGCCATTACTGCTCATCGCACTCACCACACCGCTGGCTTCCATGGCTTCAATCAGGCGCGCGGCTCGGTTATAGCCAACTCGCAGTTTCCGCTGTACCGATGATATAGACGCTTTGCGCGTTTCAAGAACAAAGGCTACGGCCTCGTCATAAAGTGGATCGGCCTCAGGATCACGGTCATCGTCTTCGCCGCCGCCGTCAAGTCCGGGCACTGCAATCGACGCATTTGCTGTTTCATCGGTAATCTCCTGAAGATAGACCGGGCTGCCGCGACGCTTCCAGTCCGCAACCACCTTATGCACTTCGTGATCGTCGACAAATGCGCCGTGAATACGCTCTGGGACACTTGTCCCTGGGGGTAAATACAGCATATCCCCATGGCCGAGTAACTGCTCTGCCCCACCCTGATCGAGGATCGTTCTCGAATCAATTTTGGATGAGACCTGGAAAGCGATCCGTGTCGGTATATTAGCTTTAATGAGGCCGGTGATAACATCCACTGACGGGCGCTGTGTGGCGAGAATTAGGTGGATTCCCGCCGCACGTGCCTTTTGGGCAATGCGGGCAATCAGCTGCTCAACTTTTTTGCCGACAATCATCATCATGTCGGCAAATTCGTCGATAACCACGACAATATAGGGTAACGGTTCTAGGGTTGGCGCCTCTGGCGGCGGCTGAGTTTCGTCCCAACCCACATCGGACGGATTAAATACCCACATAGGGTCAGGGATCGGGTTGCCCGCTTTGGCCGCGTCTTCGACTTTGCGGTTGTAACCCGCCAGGTTACGTACACCCAAGGCAGCCATCAACTTGTATCTGCGCTCCATCTCACCAACGCACCAGCGAAGACTTCCTGCAGCGTCTTTCATATCGGTAATGACCGGCGTCAACAGATGGGGAATGCCGTCATAGACCGACAGCTCCAGCATCTTCGGGTCAATCAGAATTAACCTTACCTCTGCGGGTGACGCCTTAAACAAAAGGCTCAGCAGCATGGCATTAATGCCGACTGACTTGCCCGACCCCGTGGTGCCGGCCACCAGCAGGTGTGGCATACGCGCGAGATCAGCCACTATGGGGATGCCCGCAATATCATTCCCCAAGGCTAAGGTCAGGGGAGAACTGGCCCGATCGTAGGCCTGCGAAGAAAGCACCTCACTGAGACGCACCATTTCACGTTTTTCGTTAGGTATTTCAATACCGACCACGGACTTACCCGGGATGACCTCCACAACTCGCACACTAATCACCGCCATAGAGCGGGCCAAATCTTTAGCCAGCCCACTGATACGACTGACCTTAACGCCCGCCGCTGGCTGAATTTCAAAGCGCGTAACCACAGGGCCCGGTAGCACTTCAACCACATCAGCCTTAATACCAAAGTCTAGTAATTTGACTTCCAGTAGACGCGATAGATGCTCTAAGGACTCTGAAGAATATCCCGCATCTTCGCTCTTTTTTGCCGGATCAAGGAGATTAATCTGCGGCAACGTGCCCACCAGATTGCTATCGGCGAACAGCGTCTGCTGCTTCTCTCGTTCGATGCGTGGACTAATAACAGGCTTGGCCGCCGGCGTTTTTATAGTCGGGGGTACACGCTGCTCACTCAGCTTGGCCGCACTTTCAATTTTATTAACGCGAACCGATATGGCCTCTTTCGCCCGCTTCTGCTCTTGCCTGCGAATCTTGCGCTCACTAAGCGATGACCTAAATCGCTCAACCGACCCAATGGTGCTTGAGCCCAGCCAATCGATTAGACGAATCCATGAAATATCGCCAAAGACCGTCAGCCCGAACAAAAATAGTGCGAGCAAAATCAACGTGCTGCCGGTGTAGCTAAAAGCTGCTATGGCTGCCTCACCAATCTTGCTACCAAGCATGCCTCCAATGCCAATGGGATAATCCGTCGGCAAATGCGCGTATTGAATGTTCGCCAACGAGGTGGCACTGATCATTACCAGCACAAAACCAATCACCCGAAGAAAAAATGTTACCGAGTCAAACAGGTCGGCCTCGCGAAGAAAATGGGTCCGCAGTATCTGTATCGCACGAAGTGCAAGTAATACCGGGAAAAGGTAAGCCATGGCCCCAAAAAGAGCAAAGAAGATGTCGGCAATCCAGGCACCGGCTGGCCCTGCCAAATTGGCTACCACAGTCCGGGTCCCTGTGTGTGACCAACCTGGATCTTCAGAAGAATAAGTACTTAAAGCTAACAATAAAACTGCACACAGGCCAATCCAGCCGATCAATGCACCTTCTGCAATCGCCCGCTTGGCACGTGAGTCCCCATCATTCGAGACTTTATCCGCTTCTTTAAATTTTGGTCTGTTGCTACTCAAGGGGTAAGTTCCCTGTATTTTTTACCATGCCCAATTGTAGCTGATTCTCTCGTAAACGCCATGCCACTGCAGCTGATATTGGGGAACTATCTGGGATATATGCAAAACCTATTTGGCGATGCTGCCAGTATTCATTATGATAGCCGCCGAGAGTTACCGTCTCTGTAACCCACTTACCTAACCCACATTATTTATTGAGTCTTCTATGTCTGAGTTACAACATTTTCCACTGATTATTCTTGGTTCTGGCCCTGCGGGCTGGAGCGCTGCGGTCTATGCTGCACGGGCTAACCTAAGTCCTGTAGTCATCACTGGCATCCAACATGGCGGCCAGCTAACCACCACTACTGATGTGGATAACTGGCCTGGGGACCCCGATGGGGTGCAAGGACCAGAATTAATGGAACGCATGCAAAGACACGCGGAACGCTTTGAAACTAAGGTAATTTATGATCATATCGATACCGTCGATATCTCTCAGAAGCCGTTTAGACTGACTGGCACTGGCAACTTCACCTGCGACGCCTTTATTATCGCAACTGGCGCCTCGGCACAGTATTTGGGCCTACCTTCAGAAGAGGCCTTTATGGGTAAAGGCGTTTCTGCCTGTGCCACTTGCGACGGTTTTTTCTATCGCAATCAAAAAGTCGCCGTCATCGGCGGCGGCAACACAGCCGTTGAGGAAGCGCTGTATCTGTCTAACATCTGTTCCGAGGTGGTTTTAGTGCATCGCCGTGACTCTCTTCGAGCAGAAAAGATGTTGCAGGATAAGCTTTTTGAAAAAGAAAAAAATGGCAACATTAGTATCGAGTGGAATCATAATCTCGGTGAGGTGCTGGGCGATGAATCAGGTGTTACAGGGGTAGAGCTGTTTGACACTAACAGCGGCGATAAAAAGAGGCTTGAGGTCACCGGCGTGTTTATCGCCATCGGCCACAAGCCCAACACCGACATCTTTACCGACAAGCTCGACATGAAAGATGGCTACCTGACCATTACTGGCGGCCTAGCTGGCAATGCGACTGAAACTAGTGTCAAAGGGGTATTTGCTGCCGGTGATGTGGCCGATCACGTCTACCGTCAGGCCGTCACGTCGGCAGGGAGTGGGTGCATGGCTGCGCTTGATGCCGAGAGATACCTCGATCAGTAAATGAATCTGCATCTGCTAGATTCACAGGCACCGCAATTCCCAAACCCTCGCCATGCTGCCGAGGAGCCCGATGGGCTTCTCGCAGTGGGCGGCAATCTAGCCCCTAGCACGCTGATCGACGCTTATCGTCTGGGTATCTTCCCCTGGTTTGGGGATGATGACCCGATTCTATGGTGGAGCCCCGCGACCCGCTGTGTCATCAAACCTAATCATTACCATATTTCCAAAAGTCTTCGTAAATCTCTGCGCCGCCACCAGTATCAGATAACCACTGATAAAGCCTTTGACCGAGTGGTCGAGGCCTGCGCCGCACCCCGGATTGAAACGGGCGTGGCCGTAACCGGCACCTGGATAACGCCAGAAATGATGGCGGCATATTCTGCCCTTCATGTAATGGGTTATGCGCACTCGGTTGAAGTATGGGACCATGATCAACTGGTTGGTGGCGTATACGGCATTGCCAGTGGCGCAATATTTTCCGGGGAATCAATGTTTAGTGTCGTTGCTAACGGCTCCAAAATGGCTCTGGCGTATCTATGCAACTGGATGGCGGCTAAGGACTTCGCGCTTTTGGACTGTCAGATCGTCAATCCCCACCTGCTATCTGTGGGGGCGGAGCCAGTGGCTCGCCATATTTTTCTGGAGTTGTTGCAAACTCACATAGACGAGCAGCTACAATGGCCCGAGGCGCTTGAGATTGACTGGAGTTAATCGCGCTCTGAAGTGGCCGGTTTAAATAGGGCTTCGGCCCTAACAACAGCGGACGTTATATGACCATAGACATAGCCCCGGAGCTCAAGAGCATCCGCCTGTGGCTCACAGAGCCGCAGGCCTGCAGCTATCTTGATGATCGCATTGCCACCACCGGCTTTGTCGACCCCAATATTGCGGTCGACAATCAACTTTATGGGCGGCTGAGCGCCATGGGTTTTAGGCGCAGCGGCAATCATCTGTACACACCCCTGTGCGGTGGCTGCAACGCCTGTGTATCGGCGCGCATACCGGTGGCATTATTTTCACCTAATCGGTCACAAAAGCGATGTTCGAAAGGCAATGCCGACGTTGCAATCCGCCATACCAGCAGTATAGATTTTGATGAGCACTACCCCGTATACCACGAATATATCTGCGATCGTCACGAGAATGGAGATATGTATCCACCGTCCAGGGAGCAGTTTGATCAGTTCCTCGGCAGCGTGCGCGACTGCACGACTTTCCTCGAGTTTAGAGTGGCGAATCGGCTGATTGGCTGCGCGGTCGTGGACGTCTTACCCAACGCCCTGTCGGCAATTTACACCTATTTCGATCCATTGTGTTCAAGCCGCAGCTTGGGGACTCTAGCGGTGCTTCGCCAGGTGGCACTGGCACAGGAACTACGGCTGAAATACCTCTATTTGGGATACTGGATAGCGGACTGCCAAAAGATGCGTTACAAAACCAATTACCGACCTTTGGAGCTGCTTCGTGAAAATGCATGGCAGATTTACGAATGACTTTGCTATGGAGAGTAATTTAGGGCAAACTGCGCCCTTTTTTACAGGCATGAAAACAAGCATATGGCGAAGGAAGAGCACATTGAATTCGAAGGCGAAGTTGTAGATACACTGCCGAACACCACTTTCAAAGTAAAATTAGAAAATGGACACACCATCATTGCCCATATTTCAGGCAAGATGCGGAAACACTACATCCGGATTCTGACCGGCGATAAGGTCAAGGTTGAAATGACCCCTTATGATCTCTCTAAGGGCCGCATTACCTTCCGTGAGCGCTAGACTCAATAACAGTCTAACATCGGCGTAAAGGCCACACATACGAACGAGACTGCAGGCTAATCTGCAATCTCGTTTATCGCTCTAAGAGCTCCTACTTCTCCGCCCGCTAGTTGCCACTAAGCCGGTACGGGAGCCGTGGCCTCTGTGACTACTACCAACTGACCCCCTTCCACCGTGACAAACGCAGTACCACCCTTATCCGAGAGACATCCAAACAGCACTTCTTCGGCCAGGGGCTTCTTAATCTTTTCCTGAATTAACCTGTCCATTGGCCGAGCGCCCATTTTGGCATCATAGCCATTATTGGCTAACCACTCTCGAGCATCATCATCAACATCAAGAAACACTTTCTTATCGTCAAGCTGCGACTGCAACTGAACCAAGAACTTGTCCACCACGGTTTTGATGACCTCCATGGTCAGCTCACCAAATTGGACGATGCAATCAAGCCGATTGCGGAACTCAGGTGTAAACATTTTCTTTATCGCCTCCATACCATCAGTGCGATGATCCTGATTGGAGAAGCCGATAGAGGCTCTGCTCATCAGCTCAGCGCCAGCATTGGTAGTCATAATCACAATCACATTCCGAAAATCAGCTTTGCGTCCATTATTGTCGGTCAACGTACCGTGATCCATAACCTGCAACAGCAGGTTAAACACGTCCGGATGCGCCTTCTCCACCTCATCCAGCAAGATGACGCAGTGCGGCTGCTTATTAACGGCTTCGGTTAAGAGACCGCCCTGGTCATAGCCAACATACCCCGGCGGCGCCCCAATCAAGCGAGAGACTGTGTGGCGTTCCATATACTCCGACATGTCGAAACGAACCAATTCAACGCCCAGCACATTGGCAAGCTGTCGACTCACTTCGGTCTTGCCGACACCTGTGGGCCCAGCAAAGAGAAAACTGCCAATTGGCTTGCTACCATCACGTAGCCCAGCTCGCGCGAGCTTGATTGCTGTCGATAGGGCATCAATTGCAGGATCCTGCCCAAAAACCACCATTTTTAACTTGTCAGCCAAGCCTCTAAGCTGCGCCTTATCTGAACTGGAGACACTCTTAGCAGGGATACGCGCTATCTTAGAGATCACAAGCTCGATGTCACTGACACCGACAAGCTTTTTACGTTTACTTACCGGCTGTAACCGCTGGTAGGCACCGGCTTCGTCGATGACATCAATCGCCTTATCGGGCAAAAACCGATCATTGATGTGGCGCGCGGCCAACTCAGCAGCGATCTTCAGTGCAGGATTACTAAACTTAAGGTCATGGTGATCTTCAAAGCGAGACTTGAGGCCCTTCAGAATTTCATAGGTTTCTTTAATGCTGGGCTCAGGCACGTCGATTTTCTGGAAGCGACGTGACAGCGCATGATCTTTCTCAAAAATACCTCGGTACTCTTGATAGGTGGTCGAACCGACACAGCGCAACTTCCCTGACGACAGCAGTGGCTTCAGAAGATTGGAGGCGTCCATGACGCCGCCAGAGGCCGCACCTGCACCAATGATTGTATGTATCTCATCAATAAATAGAATGGACTTTTCTCGCTTCATCAGCTCGGCAATAATACCTTTTAGCCGTTTCTCAAAGTCGCCACGATACTTAGTCCCGGCCAGCAAAGAGCCCATGTCCAAAGAATAGATGGTGCTACCCACTATCGGCTCTGCAACATTCCCATCAACAATCAATTTAGCAAGGCCTTCCGCAATAGCGGTCTTACCCACGCCCGACTCCCCGACTAGCAAAGGATTGTTCTTGCGCCGACGAATCAAAATTTGGCTCACGCGCTCAACTTCCTTATCACGACCAATCAGAGGATCGATTAGACCGAGGCGAGCTTGTTCATTGAGATTAATGGCAAATTGATCTAATAGACTTTCTTCTTGAGTCTCCGCACCGGCGATGCTCTCGACATTTTCTTCATGCGAATCATGACCAGGGTCGGCCTGATCCGCATATTTAGAGATACCATGGGAAATGAAATTAACCACATCAATGCGGGCCACATTTTGCAGGCGCAGAAAGTAAACCGCCTGACTCTCTTGTTCACTAAAGATGGCAACCACGACATTAGCGCCAACGACTTCACTGTGATTAGCCGAATTGACCTGGAACACCGCGCGCTGCAATACCCGCTGAAAGCCATGAGTTGGTTGAGTTTCCTGCTCTAACTTAGCATCGGGAATTTTCGACATCGTCGAGTCAATAAACTCGATAAGATCCTGACGCAGCGCGGCTAAATCAGCCCCGCAGGCTTTCAGCAACTTAGACGCTGATGCGTCATCTAGCAGTGCCAAAAGTAGGTGTTCAACGGTCATAAACTCATGCCGTTTCTCGCGGGCGTTTTTAAATGCCAAATTAAGGGTGACTTCAAGCTCTCTACTTAACATATCTATGACTCTTCATCGTCAATACTGGGTTCTATTTGGCATAGAAGCGGATGCTGGTGGTCCATGGAGTACTGGTTGACCACGGCGGCTTTGGTCTCAGCCACGTCTTCAGTATAGATACCACAAACGCCTTTGCCTTCGGTATGAATCTTTAGCATGATCTGAGTCGCATTTTCCCGTGATTTATAGAAAAACTGTTCTATCAACTCCACCACAAATTCCATCGGCGTATAGTCATCATTTAATAAGACTGCTTGGAACATACGCGGTTTTTTTAGCTTTGGTCTTGATTCTTCGACCACAATATCGTCTTCGTGTTGCCAATTCGGTGTGTTTTTCTCTATGCTCATGGAAAGCTGCCAAATACCTATCATTAAAAGTGTGCCCTTATCTTACATCACAACACCGCAGGTACGTAACCGACGAATGGAGCTTGAAACAAGATTTAAGCGATTTAGAGTTGTCCTGGTGTAAAAAGTAACGCTTTACGGGGCACAGAGTAGTTACGCTCTTTTTCAAATGCTGGATTGGAAGAAGGCAAAGTTTACGTTACCTAAACGAACTATTGAATAAATCAATGATGCTAGGGAATTAATTTTATTATTACCTACGAGGACGATTTTTTTGCCCATTACATCGCAATCAGCATCTAGGGTTGCAAAACACTGAGGGCATCCCAGGCAGTCAGCTGTGACAAAGAGCTCGGTGATAAAGTGATCATAGCTATTAACATCGGTACGATTAGTTAAGTCAAGCAACAGGCCTCCCCCTATGAATAGCAGGCCACAGGCTAACTCTATACCTCAAGCTGAGCTCCTGAGGCACATAAAAAACCCGATGCCACCGATTAAGAGTGGCGCCGGGTTTCTTCGCGTGCATCTCGAATTGTAATACTTCGATCTTACATGTTTTCGATCATTACATCACCAAACTCAGAGCAGGACATAAGCTCTGCATCGTCCATCAGACGCTCAAAGTCATAGGTCACTTTCTTTTGACCAATAGCGCCTTCGATACCCTTGATGACCAATGCTGCGGCATCGTGCCAACCCATGTGACGCAACATCATCTCAGCACTGAGGATCAACGAGCCTGGGTTAACTTTGTCCTGGCCTGCATACTTGGGCGCAGTGCCGTGAGTGGCCTCAAAAATGGCCACATCATCGGACAGGTTAGCGCCGGGCGCGATGCCAATACCGCCCACCTGTGCCGCGAGGGCATCAGAGATGTAGTCACCGTTTAAGTTCAAGGTAGCCAAAACGCTGTATTCATCTGGGCGCAGAATGATCTGCTGCAACATAGCATCGGCAATCACATCTTTAATAATAATATCTGCACCCGTGTTGGGGTTCTTGACGACCTGCCAAGGGCCGCCATCAATAGGGACACCGCCAAACTCATCACGGGCTACCTCATAGCCCCAGTCACAGAATGCGCCCTCAGTGAACTTCATGATATTGCCCTTGTGAACAATGGTCACAGACGGCTTATTTTGATCAATAGCGTATTGAATCGCCTTAGATACCAGACGTTTAGTACCCTGTTCAGACACTGGCTTGACGCCGATACCGCAGTTGGTGTCGAAACGGATTTTTTTCACGCCCATTTCTTCTTGCAGGAACTTGATGACCTTGGTGGCCTCGTCTGTGCCAGCGCGCCATTCGATACCGGCATAAATATCTTCGGAGTTTTCGCGGAAGATACACATATCGACCTTGTTGGGCTCTTTGACCGGTGAAGGCACACCTTCGAACCAGCGCACAGGCCGCTGACAAACAAACAGATCAAGCTCCTGACGCAGCGCCACATTTAAAGAGCGAAAGCCTCCGCCGACTGGCGTCGTCAAAGGGCCCTTAATAGAAACAACGTATTCTTTAACCGCTTCCAGTGTCTCGGCTGGAAACCAATCGCCCTCATACAATTCTGCTGCCTTCTCTCCACAGTAAAGTTCCATCCAAGAAATCTTCTTAACGCCACCATAGGCTTTGGAAACGGCTGCATCGATAACTTTGACCATAACCGGCGTAATATCAACACCAATGCCATCGCCCTCGATAAAGGGGATAATGGGATGATCAGGCACGTTAATAGAAAGGTCTGCGTTTACTGTAATTTTTTCACCAGATTGTGGAATCTGGATATGTTGATATCCCATTATTGTCTCCGTGGACTATGAATACTGCAGTTTGCGAAATAGTTTTACGTTTGATTTGTAAAAGATTTACCCAATTCCGTCATTTTAACATGATTCCAATAGGTTTTTGTAACCCTGTTTCATTTACAATGGCGTTAAGAGGAGAAATATCTTGGCTAAACTGATTATTTTTAATAAACCCTTTCAGGTACTGAGCCAGTTTACGGATAACAGCGGTAAACAGACCCTCGCAGACTACATTAATATTAAGGCAGTCTATCCTGCCGGCCGTCTTGACTACGATTCTGAGGGGCTATTGCTGCTCACAGATGACGGGCAATTACAGGCGCAGATTAGCGACCCAAAATACAAACTTAGCAAGACATACTGGGTTCAAGTTGAGGGTACAGCGTGTGTCGCGCATTGCCAGGCACTGCTCGAGGGCGTCATACTAAAAGATGGTCTGGCGATCGCGCAATCGTGCCAATTAATGTCAAAACCCCCTATCTGGGCCCGGGTGCCACCCATAAGAGTGAGAAAAGCCATACCCGACAGCTGGATTGAGGTTGTTATTAATGAAGGACGAAATCGCCAGATCCGCCGTATGACAGCTGCGGTCAACCTGCCAACGCTTAGGTTGGTCAGGGCTAAGGTGGGTAATTGGGCTTTAGGCGAACTAAAGCCCGGGGATCACAGAATTGAGACTGTTGCTAGTCCCGCAAGGAACTCAGACGACAGAGCGAACAAATCTTTTAGAAAATAAGGCTTTTAATGTGCCAGACAAAATTCATTTAACCGTTGCCACCGTCGTCGAAAAAGATAACCTCTTTCTAATGGTTAGGGAAACTCGCGATGGTGTTCAGGTAATTAACCAGCCAGCGGGGCACGTCGAACCCGGCGAAGATATTTTGTATGCGGCGCTTCGTGAGACCCTCGAAGAAACGGGCTGGGAGGTCGCTATTACTGGATTTCTTGGCATTTCAACTCACCGCGCCGAGAGCACTGGGGTCACTTATTACCGTCTGACCTTTGTCGCTAATGCGCTGCACTTCGATGAGACGGCAGAGATTGATTCGGATATCGACGAGGCACTGTGGATGTCACTGGACGAGATTATCGCCGATACTGAGCGATTAGGTAGCCCAATGGCCCTGCAAAGTATCGAGGATTATCGAGCGCAGCGTATTTTCCCCTTGGAAATATTTCGTAACGGCCTATAGTATCGGCCCTAGCATTTTCTTTAATTTGGTGTTCGATGCTCAAACCGCAAAAAGTGATTGTCGGCATGTCTGGAGGCGTTGATTCGTCCGTCGCTGCTCTACTCTTGATACAGCAAGGTTATCAGGTCGAAGGTCTGTTCATGAAGAACTGGGACGAGGACGACGGCTCAGAGTACTGCACAGCCAAAGTCGATCTGGCCGACGCACAGCAGGTCTGCGACAAACTCGGCATACCCTTGCACACGGCTAACTTTGCCGCTGATTACTGGGACAACGTGTTTGAGTATTTCCTCGAAGAGTACCGCCTTGGGCGCACCCCCAACCCAGATATTCTCTGCAACCGTGAAATAAAATTTAAGGTCTTTCTCGACTATGCCCAATTAATGGGTGCCGACTTTATCGCCACAGGCCACTACACTCGAGTAGCTAATCTGGATGGTACCACCCAACTTTTAAAGGGCCTCGATAACAATAAAGATCAAAGCTACTTTTTGCACGCAGTGGCTCAGGAGGCATTTTCGAAGTCCCTATTCCCTGTTGGTGAATTACAAAAACCTGAGGTTCGACGTATTGCTGATGAGCAGGGTTTTATTACCTCTGCAAAAAAAGATAGCACCGGGATCTGTTTTATTGGAGAGCGTCGCTTCAAGGATTTTTTAGAACAGTACATTCCAGCCCAGCCCGGAGAGATGCGCACCCCTGAGGGCAACCTTATGGGAGAGCATCAGGGCCTGATGTTTTACACCCTCGGGCAGCGCCAAGGACTAGGGATTGGCGGCGTCACGGATGGCAACGCCGAGCCCTGGTATAGTCTCGCGAAGGATCTCGCGAATAACGTGCTAATAGTCGGTCAGGGCTCGCAGCACCCACTGCTGTTTACTGACAATCTCATAGCCGCGAACATCAATTGGATTAATGTTGCGCCGCCGGTGGGTGTTTCCCGGCACTGCTATGCCAAAACCCGCTATCGTCAGCCAGACCAGGCGTGCTCGGTCACGCTGACCATAGGCGGCGGCTGTGAGGTGCGCTTTAGCGAGCCACAGAGAGCGGTCACACCCGGTCAGTCTGTAGTGTTTTACGACGGCGACCAATGCCTTGGTGGCGGCACAATAGAGAGTACATGGAACTCAGCCGCACCTGCGGATAACTCTGCCTGATGTTTTTTTCTTCCCCAACCTCGGAACAGGCCACGGCTTTGGCAGCAGTTTTTCACGCCTGTGAAATGGTCTCACAGTTGGCCAATACTGGCGAAGTCTTGAACAAAGATATGAGCCTATGTATGGGCGCCCTGCTGAATCAGAGTCCAGTCTCTCTAGTCGAACTCTACGGTCAGGCCGAAGGACTTCAGCAAGGTATGGACGTTATGAAAACCGTATTTCAGGGCCGTGACGGCGAACACAGCGAGACATTGCGCTATGTGGTTTCAATTCTCTATCTTGCACGTAAAATTTCCCGCAACAAAACTAGTCTCGATGCCATAGGCAAGGGTATCGAGATAGCCGCTCGGCAGGCACAACATTTCTCAATCACCCATGACAATGTCTATGCCAATGTGGCGTCGCTCTATCAAGACACGATTAGCATCCTCAAGCCCCAAATACAGGTCAGTGGTTCGAGCAGCTACTTACAACAACCGGCGCTAGCATCCAGGATTCGCTGCCTATTGTTTGCCGCCCTCCGAAGTGGCTTCCTCTGGGAACAATTGGGCGGCAGAAGGATACATCTAGCGTTCTATCGCAAACAGTTAGTCCAACTGTTACCCAGCTAGGTCTGTGATAAGGCATTGTTGAATACGCCGTAATTTATCTGAAATTGAAGGCTTATTCCGGTACTATTGCAGCCATTATCACCTACAGATCTTGGAACATCACATGACCAATCCAGCACTCTCCGCTCTCACTGCCGTTTCACCCATCGATGGCCGGTATGGCTCAAAAACTGAGCAACTTCGACCGGTCTTCAGTGAGTTTGGGTTAATCCGATACCGAGTAATGGTCGAGGTTCGCTGGTTGCAGCATCTGGCGGCCGATGCTGAGATCACGGAGGTAGCACCATTTAGTGAGGAAGCTAATACCTTACTCAATGGCTTGGTCGATAACTTTACCCCTGAGCATGCCGAGCGTATTAAGACGATTGAGCGCACCACTAATCACGATGTCAAAGCCGTCGAATATCTGATCAAAGAAACCATTGCCGACAATACTGAATTAGCGGCTGTCACGGAATTTGTGCATTTTGCCTGTACGTCCGAGGACATCAACAACCTGTCCCATGCGCTGATGTTAAAAGAGGGCCGCAATCAAATCATGCTGCCGGCGCTGCAGGGGATTACCGATCAGCTTGCCTCCATGGGAAAGGCCTTTGCTGATGTACCTATGTTAGCGCGAACTCATGGACAGACCGCCTCCCCCACTACCGTAGGCAAAGAGATGGCTAATGTCGCCTATCGCTTGCAGCGCCAGATTGACCAGTTAAAAGTCGTACCCCTGCTGGGCAAGATGAACGGTGCGGTGGGTAACTACAATGCCCATATTTCGGCCTATGCTGATATCGACTGGCAGGCCAGTGCGCAAATCTTTATAGAACAGCTCGGATTGGACTTCAATCCCTACACAACGCAAATTGAGCCCCATGATTATATGGCGGAACTCTTTGATGGACTGGCCCGTTCGAATACTATTTTGATCGATTTTGCGCGGGATATCTGGGGCTATATTAGCCTCGGTTACTTTAAGCAGAAGACCATTGCCGGCGAAGTTGGATCCTCGACCATGCCGCACAAAGTCAATCCGATCGATTTTGAGAACGCCGAAGGTAATTTGGGAATTGCCAATGCACTATTTGGCCATCTAGCGGCCAAACTACCCATTTCGCGCTGGCAGCGTGACTTGACCGACTCAACTGTGCTGCGCAATATGGGTGTTGGTTTAGGCTACACGATGGTCGCTTACGCCTCACTCGACAAGGGTATTGGCAAGTTAGAGCTCAATAGACAAAAACTGGCTGCGGACTTAGATGGCAGCTGGGAAGTGTTGGCCGAGCCTATTCAGACCGTTATGCGTCGCTACGGTATTGACGAGCCCTATGAAAAACTCAAGGCCCTAACCCGAGGCAATGTGATGGATCAGGTAACTATTCAAGCCTTTATAGATACGCTGGACATGCCTGAGGACGCCAAGACCGCGCTAAAAGCATTAACACCGGCATCCTACACTGGCAATGCGATAGAGCAGGCAAAAAACATCTAACTATGACTCAAAGCATTCTTGGCAATATTAGTGCAGAGGACTTCCTTTCCAATTACTGGCAAAAAAAGCCTCTGCTTATTCGCGGCGCCATCCCCAACTTCCGCGCACCTATTGACGGTGATGAACTGGCTGGGTTAGCTCTTGAAGCGGAGGTCGAGTCTCGTCTGGTGGTCAGCGAAAAATGGACTCTTGAGCACGGCCCTTTTGAAGAAGAGCGTTTTGCAACCCTGCCGCCAAATCACTGGACATTACTCGTGCAAGCCGTCGATCTGTGGGTGCCCGAAGTTGGCGCGCTAATGAAATATTTTGATTTCCTTCCGCCCTGGCGTATCGATGACATCATGGTCAGCTATGCCGAAGATGGCGGCAGTGTCGGCCCGCATTTTGATTACTACGATGTATTTTTGCTGCAGGGTGCCGGTCAGCGCAGATGGCAAATTGGAGCGACCTGCGATGCTGAGAGTCCCCTAGTAAAAGATGCTGAGCTAAAGATTCTCGCGGAGTTTGAAGCGCTAGAGGAATGGGTTCTAGAGCCGGGAGACATGCTTTATCTGCCGCCCATGGTCTCCCACCATGGTGTCGCACTGGGTGCCTGCACAACCTTTTCCGTTGGCTTTCGAGCTCCGGCGGCCACCGAAATGCTCGATGATTTGGCCACCGAGCTGCTCACTGGCATTGTCGCACCCAAGCACCTTATGGATCCGCCACTGACGCCCGCTATGGCTGCAGACCACATCCCTGACGCCTACCTAAAGCGAGTAAAAGCCCTCTTGCTCGAGACCCTTGACGACGACAGGATGCTAGCGGAGTGGTTTGCACAGTTTATGACGGCACCCAAATATCCTATGCTGGTCGATGAGACCGGAGAGCTGCGCAGCGCTTCGGTCAAGCACAATGACGGCACGGTCAGCCGCTATGAAAACGGCCTCAAAGATTAACTGCTACCCTAAGGCTGAATAGCTACCCCTGCACCATGCGCACGACTGTCGGTAGCGCCAAATAGCACACCCTTGCCGTTGCTCTGAATGCTCTGCGTTGAGCCAAGAACCGCCGCACCCTCGCTCACCAAATGGCCCATCTCACGCAATCTACGCAGGGTATCAGGCGAAATACCCGACTCGTAGTAGACATCATCGGGCAGCCACTGGTGATGTATTCTGGACGCCGCAGAAGCCTCAGCTATACCCATATCAAACTCTAAAACATTGAGAACCATTTGTAGGACAACTGTAATGATGGTGCTACCACCAGGACTACCGGTAACTAGAAGAGGTTTACCTTGCGGATCAAAGACAATCGTCGGAGTCATTGATGACAGAGGACGCTTGCCCGCTTCAATCGAATTAGCCTCGCCGCCCACTAATCCAAAACCATTTGGCGATCCGGGTCGAGCCGAGAAATCGTCCATTTCATTATTCAGTAAAAAGCCAGAACCCATCACCGCAATACCGCTACCATAGGAAAAGTTTAGGGTATAGGTGTTGCTGACAACATTACCCCAATCGTCCCAAACACTGAAGTGTGTGGTCTCGGTACTCTCGGGAGTGCCCTTTAATCCCGGACCAATGTCCGCTGAACGACTGGCATGATCTAGGTCAATTTTGTCACGCAGAACTCGACCATAATCTTTATTAATTAGCGATTCGACGGGCACCGGGAAAAAGTCAGCATCGCCCAGATACTGACTGCGGTCAGAATAGGCTCGACGCATAGATTCCACCAACCGATGGATATAATCGGCGCTGTTGTGGCCCAGCACTTTCAAGTCCCAACCCTCGAGAATATTTAGCATCTGCACCAGATGAATGCCCCCTGACGATGGTGGCGGCATCGCACAGACTCGATGATCTCGGTAATCACCGCAAATGGGTGACCGCTCGACCACGGCGTAGTTGTCTAGATCCGCCTGAGTAATCAAACCCCCGGTTCGCTCCATCTGCGCCAAAAGCAACTCTGCCGTTTTGCCCTGATAAAACCCCTCGGCACCCTGCGATGAAATGCGCTTAAGGCTTGCCGCCAGATCCCGCTGTTTTAACACATCACCGACAGCATAGTCAGCACCGTCTTTTTTAAAAAAGTACTGCTTAGCGCCGGCATTGCTTTGCAGCAGCCTGCGGTGTGACGACAGGGACTCTGAGAGCGCCACAGTCACTCTAATGCCACTGCGAGCCAACTTAATCGCTGGTGCCATGACCTTTTTGAGGCTGAGATTGCCGTATTTTTCCTGCACGTGCACCAAGCCAGCTACGGTGCCGGGAACACCGGAGGACTGGATGCTAAAGCGCGCCTTGCCCGCATCCACCTCACCTTGGGCGTTGAGGAACATATCTTTAGTGGCGGCAGAAGGTGCCATCTCACGATAGTCAATGGCCACAGTTCTATTTTCCTCTGCCAGATATATAAGCATAAACCCGCCACCACCGAGGTTTCCGGCTTGGGGCAAGGTGACGGCCAAGGCAAAACCTGTGGCCACGGCAGCATCAATGGCATTGCCTCCCTCGGCTAATATCGATGCGCCGACTTGACTAGCAACCGTCTCCTGAGAAACGACCATACCCTTGGCGCCGATAATCGGATGAAACCGCGACTGAGAATCGATTAGTGGCAGCGCAGCCGCAGGAAGAGCAAGAAAAAAGAAAAGCAACAGGATACCAAGAGACTGCAAAAGCTTGATCATGATGAGACTCACACTGTAAAAGTTGGCTCACTGCGGAGTCACAGCGAATGCTAGCGCTAGTTTTTCTTGTTACCGACAATAACACAACCTTTTGCGCACTAAAATGAGTGGTTTAAAGGCTTTTTCGGTAAAAAAGCAGCCTGATTAGGCCTCCCGCAAAAAATACGGCTAAAGCAGCTCCTCAGGCGCGACAATAACGCCATTGTTATCGGCATAGAGGTAGTCACCCGGCCTGAAGGTAACGCCACCAAAACAGACGGCTATCTGCGTTTCGCCGACACCCTTCTTCTCGGTCTTCATAGGATGCACGCCAAGTGCCTGCACGCCAATATCCGTGGTCATAATCTCGTCCA
>Ga0209709_10000580_pt1 | contig 35012 bp, 26 predicted proteins | sample ArcticOcean_MG_C_2_FD_187435 | JGI IMG/M metagenome (GOLD analysis project Ga0209709, IMG submission 187435) | Marine microbial communities from western Arctic Ocean - ArcticOcean_MG_CB4_136 (SPAdes) (version 2) | ecosystem: Environmental > Aquatic > Marine > Oceanic | place: Arctic Ocean... | reverse complement strand
TTCGGTCCACCTTTTTCGGACTTTTTCTGCGCAAAAGGTGGACCAAAGGTGGACCGTCCAACGTGGTCGGCCCGTAGCGAAAAGGGTGGCCCGCCTTCCTAATCGGGATGTAACGGCCAATCAGGCGCGTAACGGCCGGATCCACGGGCGCCGAAAAAAGTCCGGACATGGTCCGCTTTTTCCGGACCATGTCCGGACAATGGTTTTTTCGGTCCACCTTTTTCGGACTTTTTCTGCGCAAAAGGTGGACCAAAGGTGGACCGTCCAACGTGGTCGGCCCGTAGCGAAAAGGGTGGCCCGCCTTCCTAATCGGGGCGTAACGGCCAATCAGGCGCGTAACGGTCGCATCTGTGGACCCACGAAAAAAGTCCGGACATGGTCCGCTTTTTCCGGACCATGTCCGGACAAATTCAAACACCGGATTAATCTCCAGCGTCGGAGATGCGGGCAAGTGCACTTCCGCTTTAATGCAGTTAAAGCCACGCCCAGCTATGCCGTGTTCAGTAGAGCCCCTCAATCGCGTTCCCGCCAATGACACGAAACCGTGAAACACACCAATGATTGATCTGCAACGCCTGTTCAAAGACATGGAAGCCCTCGGAAGGGCCAGACAGCGGCTAACTGTATGCAATCGCGAACGCCACAATGCTACACCCCGATGCAACCACAAACCCCGCCCAACTCCCATAGTTTGGGTACGTAAAAAAGATTGCCCATGCGACCGGCATCGGCAGGATTGGGTCGGAAACGCGCAGTGCAATCGCTCCGACCACCAGGGCGATCAACAAAGGTGCCAGCTCTATGCGGCCAGGGTTTGCTGTAGACGTGAGAATGTTCATGTTCCTAGGGTAGAATTTTTACTACTGCCAATGTGGGACAGAACACCAGCGGCTGGCGAAGGAGTGGTGGGGGGCACTCTGTTGGTCCCACGGTGTATGCCTCCCCGCCCTTTGAGCGAACAGCGTGGGTTGCAAACGAAGCAAGTAGGTCGTCTAGGGTGTTGAACTGTGGTCGCTCGAATGGCGTCACAGCAACGCCGCTTAAAGCGGGGCGTAGCATGGCTGGTAGAGGTGGGTAGTGTTCCGGCTCCTCGACCATCACCCCGGTCTTGATCCTGGTAAAAAATAGAACTCTAGAAGACACTGCGTCGTGGAAGATTTGCGAATCCCCGTCTATCGATTCGTTGATAAGTTTCCCGGCAACTCGCGCGGCCGAGGCTTGGATCTTTGCCAGGCTTGAGACGCTTGCCCAATCGCACGTAAACCGGTAGGCTCCCTGTTCCATCTCTGCGTCTATGACGAAGAATCGGTAGTTTGACCCGACAACTCCAAACGGAGACCCGTGAGGAGTGTCTTTGAGCGGGAACGCTTCTGAAGCAGTCCGGAACACCACGCAGTTCTCGGCACACGGACCTCTGCCTACCCTGACGACTTCGACTGCGCGTAAGAGGTCGTCCGTGGTGGTCGCCTGAACGGAGCTATTGATGAAGTTCACGCTCGCGAACGCGTCGACAATGTCCGCCACGTTGCGCACTGGAGCTACCAGTCCCAAGGTGCCAACGGCATCAGTGCCCGGCTTTTCTTTATCAGTCGGCGCCCGGGGGATCGGCCTCCACTGTCGGCGCCTAGGCATCGGTAGTGGCGGAAGGCGAAACGGGAGTCGGGCGGGGTGGGACGGGGTCGTAGTATGCACTCGGCGCGAATGTCTTATACTATTATGGGTCAATGTGTTGGGCGCCGACTGTTTCGGGCGCCGACTGTTTCGGGCGCCGACTGTTTCGGGCGCAGACTCTTTGTTCATCTGTAGATTGTTTATGCAATTTATTAGCGAACTAACTTTACGCCTACGACTGCGCCAGGAGCGCCTGCTGCTGCTCCCCGACCACATTAGTGTGTGCACTAGGAAGCTGCTGGCGCATGCGCTCCAGCTGGTCGAACTCTGCCCGCTGAATTTCTGCCTTGAGCCTCTCTCTTTCCGCCCTGTTGTCGGCGGCAGGAGCGGTCTCCGATGCCCCTGAAGACATCATGCCTTCCAGCTCCGACATCAACTCGTCTTCGTCGTAGTCGTTTGAGCTGCTGTCGCCAAGACCGGCCATTACGGAGGACAGGTCTTCATGCAGGTCGCGCATCTCACTTGCGGCGTCCACTGCCTCTTCCGCCTTGCTGAGGAGGTGCTTATCCTTCTTGAGCGATTTGGCAGTTGCTCCAAGCGCTGCGGCAACCTCTTTCTGGAGGGCGGTCTGCTCGAGCATGACCGACTGTGCCTCAAGAGCATCCAGGGCACACTGTGTCGACACTGCCTGCTTCTCCAACATTTTGCACTTTTTGAGGTCACGCATGGCAACGGCCTTGTTCCCCGACTGCATTGCCTTCTGTGCGCTTGACCTTGCCTCCGATGCCCGGGATTCGAGCGCATCGATTCGCTTCCGCATAGCCTCTGAAGCCTGGGAGAGCCTGAACTCGGGAGACGTCTTTGCCGCGGCGACACCAAACAACCTTGACGTCATTTGCGACTTGACCCGTCCTTGGGTGGATGCCGCCTCGGTGGCCGCTTCAATCTCACGGGTCGACACCGTGTTTCGACTGTGGATCCCAAACATGCGCGCCACCTTTCTTCCCATCACATGACACACTGACCTACCGCCGCACCCCATCTCCTCCCCATCCTGTAAGTTCTTTGATTCTGAAAGTACCCTGTCGATGTGCCTTCCGAGATTGCGCTGCCCCTCCAGGCGCTGTTTCAAAACTTCCTGCTTGTCTGCAACCGTCCGGACTGCCTTCATCTTACCCAACGGCCTACCACACGTCTGATAAACGTCAGACAAATAGCGACTACACTTTGTTTCCGTGACTACGTGTCCGACGCAGCTCGATTCAAGCTACGTCTTGCAAACTGCCTACTCTTCTGTTCCGACTCGGTACGCGGGTCTAAGAAAAGACGCGACAGAGCGTCTGACAAACTGGTCTCGTTTAGCTCTCTGTCGTTCGAGTAGATGTTATTCATGACCGCGGCAGTGTCCTTGAACTCGGGTGTTCCGTCCGGCTCCTTCAGCAACCCAACTACGAGTGTGCTGCCCTTGGGAAGTGGTAGCGTGTTTGCAGACCTTACTGCTTCTAGGAGGGCACGAAGCTGAGAGACCTGGTTGCGCTGGGATTGGATTGCCACTCTTAGCTCTGTTGTCGCAGAAGCCACGCTGAGTGCACTGTTGGCAGCGAGTGTCTTTCCAACAGCGAGCACTTCGTCAGAGTGGGATCTGACAATTTCGGAAACACACTGAACCTCGACTGCCCTCCTGACCTTCCTGAAGGCGCGCAGGTTTAGTACCTCGTTCACCATGCTGTCGCACTGGCTCGCGAGTCCAGTCAGGGCGGCGCAGTATGCCGCCTCCCTGGACTCGCTGTCCTCCTTCTTCTCGTCGTAGGAAATCGACGAGATGTCTTCCGGGGTTCTCAAAATCTGCCGAGCCGACGCCAGTGTGGAAGCATGAAGTCCCAGCAGTGCCCTCCAAGCCTCCGCCTCCCGCATCAAAAGAGTGGATATGGGTGGCACATCCCGGTTATGGTGAACAACATAACCATCCGGTTGCCGGGCCTGTTGCTGGGGAAACGCACAAAACCCCTGCGACGCATAGATTTGTGACTGCTGGTGGAAACTTCCCGTCTGCTGGGGAGGAGGTCCAGACGGCAAGGGAGGTTGCTGTTGGACATAGTCACCGCTAGGTTCCGCGGATGCCCCAGAGCCCTCCATTGCAACGAGTTATCCATCGCACGAGGTCGAGGCTGTCGTTGAACATTAGCGAGTCGGCGCCCGTGATTTCAGACACGTCGGCGCCCACGAGACCCCGCTCGCCTACGCCCAAACGAATTGACGACACCTGTGGAACCGAGATGCTAATTAAAACACGAACAAGGATGCAACCGTCTAAGAAGATGCGCACCGAGTCGGCGCCCGACCGGATGCGACAGACCACTATCAAGACCTTCCGCATCGTTGTCAAGCGCGGGCGCAAGAGGAGCGCAGAAGAGCAGGAGATGTACGCAGGGGGGGTTGACATGCTGTCTGACGACGACATCGCCCGGATCTTCGACTTCTTGATGGACTTTGACAAGACGACCACCGGTATGGATTACAATGTTGCCGCAGTGGCGGCGAGGAAAGCGGCAGTCTGTTTTGGACTATGCTGCAAAAGGACCGCAAGCGTGTTGAAGAACATTGCAACCGAGCAGCAGGCCGAGATTCTGGCGAGGAAAGCAACCAGTATCTACCCGTCGTCGCCACTCGCAGCGTTCCCATTCACAGACCAGATGCAGTCGGAGCTCGTGAGCTGCGACCAGCTCAGGCTCCTGCGCGAAGCATTGCGCGCGATTTCCTGCCACTGCGCGAAAGCATGCTGCGCAAACTACCAGAAGGCCTTCAACAAGGACGTTCGCAAGTGCAAGGTGCTCAAGCCCGACGCCGCGATCTGCACGAGTACGTCTTCTGTTTGTCCAATCAGCGAAAGCTGCAGCCTCATCGACTCGACCCCTTGCGGCAAGTTTGCTTTCGCGCACGTCAAGCGTCGACTTCCAAAGCAACAGCACGGGGAAGGTAGAAGTCGCCGACACCAGGACAGCCTCATCAAGTACTGTCCTGTTCAGGTCGACCAGGGAGGGTGGACAAAAACCATCTTTACAACCAAGGAAATGGTCGACATCAACGCCATGGACTACTCCGAGCCGCATGTCATGCGCGTGGCGAGTGATGGGTCTGCTGCGGTGTACACGGCCTCGGTGCACGCGGTCCCCGGACTCGAGGACAGTACCCCTTTCAGCTCTGCGTTCCTGTGGACTCCAGGAAGCGACGTCGTCAGGGTCAGTCCTCCTCAGAGGCCGTTCCCCGCCTTCAGCGTCGCGAACTCGCCGGTTCTGAGCGCCCAGGATGGCTGGTTCCTCAAGCCAACGTGCGAGGAAGACCCCCCATTGCTGGTGGTGGCTTGGTCCACCGATTTCATTCATCCGTCGGGACACAAGGTTGGCTCTCATGCAGCGGCAAAGGGCCCGGTGTTCTTCTTCGCGACCTACACGATCGAGGACGGTGTTGCAGAGCTCTTCGAGTTCACCGACCCCGACGAAGGAGAGCTGATCACATGCAGCCCCACACAGTCAGGGGAAACGGCGCTTCTTCTAGTTCGGCGAGACGACTGCTACGTTTCTGACAGGCGCCAGATTTTCGTCAAACAAATAGTGGAGGACTCGTTGACGCTAGTTCCGCAGACCTCATCTCCGAAGGGAGCAAGCTGCGCGGCGATTTCTCCTACGGGCGACGCCATCGCAGCGCTCCACAGAACTAATAAATGCATCGACCTCGTCGTTCTAGTTCGCACCAGTTCTGTGCGATGGGGGTACTCCCCTGTGCAGTCAATTGACATGACTACGTTGATCGGATTACAGCCTGGAATGGACCACGTCGTCGACCCCACGCTCCTGAAGGCCTGCTTTGGGTTGCAATTTTCCCCCTGTGGGCGATTCGTTCTGGTCATTGACAGGCATCCCTTGTATGGAGAACCTGCGAAGAACCATGGAGTTGTGGCCGTTGACACCGCACTTCGCATGAATCTGAGTCGGTCCCTCAGGCCAATCCCATTGTTCTCCACGGAGGACCAACAGCCTCGGTCTATTCAATGGACGAGGACTGGCATCTACCTGCTGCCTCCGGGGACTGATGAGCATGGAAGCATGAGCCCGCGCGGCGGCGCCCTGTTCCTCCACGCACCTCCGAGTCATGTGTGAGTTGTTGGTCAGCGCTAAGTAGCATCTGGGACTCGGCTGTCTTATATATATAAACACAAATCGTAAAATGTCCGCCAGAAGCCGTTCCAGCTCCCCCAGCAGAGATTACGAGCTTGCCGAATTCAATACAATTTAAGTACCTAGTTTGCTACAACTCTAAAAAGTGACTGGAATTGCGTGACGTCTGTGTCCAGCGTAAGCAGGTCAAGCTCCCCGGCCCTTGCTAATGAAACGTTCAGTCCCGCCAGCGCGTCGGTGTCGACCTGGCGGGTATGAAAAAATGTCCCCCCCTGGGAAGCGACCTCGCGGTTGAGCGTGTCCGGATTTTCCATCGAAGAGATGGAAGATTCCAAGGAAGAACCGCTCTCCTTCCCCATGTCCCATACTCGGTTTCCCAACTCTGCCCTGAGAGCGAATATTTCTGCTTGGGGTAGACTCGGTATGTCCAACTCCACAGCAGCGCCGTCCGGCAACGCGGTGAACCCCTGCACTGCCATCAAAGGAGCGTCCTTGTGCGCGGCGGACTCGTAGTCAAAGCCGTAGGCGTCGAGGGAGTACTGAACGAATGCCTCTGGAAGCAATACAACAAATGTGCTGGCGGCAATCTTGTTCTCGAACGTGAGCAGGCGCATCGCCTGTCTTTGCGAGAAGACCACTGGTCCAAGGACGCCGTTGAGCTGCTCGAGACCGTGTTCAGAGAGCCGTTTCCCATCCACTTTTGTGTTCAGCATCGTGAACAATGTTACACTGACGTCGTAGAGCATCTTGCTCATCTTCTCGCTTCGGCTGACCGGAATCACGGGAGCGTCCATCATGTCGACCTTGGTTCCCTCACACCAAGACGCCACGCTCCAAAAGGTGCTGGGGGAGTACCGGTCGGTGTTGATATTTGACCACTTCTCCAGGACCGAGACCAGCTCCGACTCGTTCCCACCCACCTTGTTCCCGTCGACAAGAATCCGGCGTTGTATTGTTCCGAACGGCATGCTTTTGCAGCATGTGACTCCTTGGCAGGACGAAGATGCGTCTCTCCTCATATTGTGGAACGGCAAGACGTCGCTGTGCGCGCCAAGCGCAAGAGCCAGGTACACCTCATACCCGTTTGGGCCAACCGTGCCCTCGACAAATTTGTCGTGGAAGTCGTGGAACTTCGCGTTGAACTGCCTCTGCCATCCAATCTTCGAAGCTGTCACCTTCTTCCACTTGATCTTCAAAGAGTCGCCCTCCACAGCTACCGGGATCATTCCCACCACTCTGCCGTCATGGGTGCCATTGGGACTGAGCGACAATCCACCCACTCCGTCTTCTGTATCCTCCTTGGTGACGCAGTGCACTAGGCTGCATGCGCGCAGGTAATCGTTGACGCTGGTCTTTGCGTATGATAGGACCATTGCCACGACATCCTTCGCGGCGGGCATCAACCCGAGCCCCTCGGGGGTAAGCTGCTTTCCATCGAAAAGCTTGTTGAGCCCCTCCTCGATTTTGCCACTGTGGTCCTCCAGGAAGCACGTCAACGAGATGAAGGACACGCTATCTCCTGTACCAAGGTTGCTCAGTATTCTGGTAAACGACTTGACCAATCCAGGCGCGTCCATGGTGTTTGCGATGGATGACAGCTTCAAGAGCATGGCGACCGCGAGCATGTTGGGGGCCAGCTCCTTCGGGAACAGCCGGAGCGACTCGTTGTGGGCGACCCAGTCGGGGTAGTAGGCGATTCCCTTCGATTGGCTGAAGGGGGTCTTCCTGAACAGTACGGTCTCTGCCTCGGGGTTGTTGAATGTGACCAGCTCCGCCATGTCATTTGAAGGGTTTGCAAGCCTGAGCCACTGCAGTTCCCGCATACCCGCAAGCAGAAGCACGTCGTCTGGGCTGACGGAGAAAGAGTCGTTCAGAGAGATGCCCTCTTTCTTCATCCGCAGTACTTCGGTGAGCGAGTCTGTGGTGTCCCCGCTTGAGATGTCGGGAACCAGGTTTCCCAGAAAGGCGTACACCACCCGGTTCCCGTGCAGCGATGCCTTGATGGCAATCTCGGCGCTTTGTCTCATGGCAACATTTAACCTTCCAACGTGCCCTTCAAAGTTTCCAGAGACGATGACGGTCTTGCTGCGTTCGTGCGCGCTGCACCCAATCGGTGCAGTGTCTCTGCGCGCACCGGATGAAGACGGCTTGACCTCCGGAGTCGAGACGACCAGTGGTACGGATAATGCGGATCCGGTCGCTGCGACTGCCGGAGCCGCAGGCACCTCTGGCCTTTGCTGCGTCTTGGCGTATTGCTCACTCGTAAACACCGCATAGACAATGCCATTCTCCCTGTACAGTCCATCTGCTTCCGATCTACTGGACTCCTTGATGGCGACGGAACCCTCCGACCTCTTATACATCATAGAAACAGGGTAGTATTTCGCCGATCCAAGGCGCACGTGCGTGCCAGAAGCGTCCTGGAGAACAGCACATAGCACATACGTTTCCGGTGTGGGAGTTTCCGGTGTGGGAGTTTCCGACGTGGCGCTGTCGGCGAGACCCAGCATCGATCGCAGGGCGTCGCCCCCGGAGAGCATGCTCCCAGACAAGGTGGCTTGCACTCACAGGGCTTCCGCGACCACGACAGACATGGCTCTCTGTCTTGTGTCCATGCTCACAGAGTTATTTCTCTGAGACAATTGAAAATCTCACTCATAGCGCGGGAACTACCTTGCATGGAAGAAGCCTTTTGAGGAGGAGCTCACAGAGAGAGTGGAAGAGCTTGCCCACAGAACATAGAATGACTTACACAGTTGTTACGAATGCATGTCACATAACAACTGTCAATCTACTTGAGATGGGCAGATCAGAGCCCGTATGGCACGTCGCAGCACCTTAAAGTACATGGTATCACACAGGAACGACCATACGTCGTACTGTTCCGCAACCTCTGTGGTCAGAAGCCGGGCCAACTCCTCTCTTCCGGTCTCTGCAGAGTGCCGCAGGGCGTGAAGCTCTACCTGCAGTTCCCGTCGCCTTACAGTCACAAGCTTCATGCTCCTCGACAACGACAGAAAGATTGATTCAAAGGCTGCAATGAGTTCTCCGCTCTTGCCCTCTGCTACACCCAAACTTGCTGCAACGCTGCACATCAGCGAACGAGCCTCGTTGTCTAGTGTCTCGACGTCTAAAGCCACTTCTCGCATCTTAGGTAACTCTGTGTCTCCAAAGGCTTGCCACAACTCCGAGGCTGTAGCGAAAGCGGTGCAAGTGTCACTGGTAGTTAGGACGCACGCGTTGAACGTTTCCCTTGCAAGGTCTCGCTCTGACCAGTCGACCTTTCCAACTGCGCCGAAGATGCGACAGCAGTCTGTTATGAAATCCTCAAACTCTGCGTCTGTACCCGGCATCTTGTAGTAGGTCAGGAAGATTCCAGAGAAGGCGTCGTTCTTCTCTTGTAAGGACACTGAAAACTGGACGATGTCCGGTACGTACTCGTCCTTACAGTGCTTGGTGTTCCCATGCAAGTAGTAAGCAGCCATTTCACGCATAGCTCCCACGACGTTCCTCACCCTGCGGTGCGTTGTGTGTTCCAACGCAGCGTGGATCCTCCTTGCTTCGGCCACGTGTACTGGTGCTTCCGAGCAAAGCACGGAGTGAGCGTTCTTGATAGACTGGAGCTGCCACCTCACGTTGCGTGTTTCGTGCTCGATTCGAAGCTGGTAGGCGAGGTATTCATGGGTCTTCATGTTGACGCGCACCTCTTCCTGGTCTTGCTGTTGTAAGTATCTGAACCTGTCTTCTGCGCGTTTGTCGTGAACCCCGTTTACCTCGAAAGTGTTAGAGAAGAGATACAGCAACACTGTGGGACAATCCCCGTTTTCTCCTCCATCTCGAAGGCCGTCGATCAAATCCGCAATCACGTCAGTGGCTCCCATTGACTTGTCAAAAGAGAGCATAGACACCACACGTCTGCCTGTGATAGCACAATTCTGGGAGCGTTTGCAGTCGTCTTCATCGAAGAGACTAAACCCACTCACGACCTGTGGTTCTGACACTTTGCGTTGGGTGTTTAGTTTGCATGCAGATGTCACTGCTCTGGAGAATGAGCAGTCGATCTCCTTCTTCCAGCCCAATGCTTCCCATTGAGGAGTGGTGTCTTCCGTGTCCCAGTAGGTCGTGCTGCGAGCACAGGCTGCGTTCAGGGAGTAGAACCCCTTTTTCATGACGGGGAGTGCCAGTCCATCCTCTCCGATGCCACGACTTGAAGTAGACACGACCATCGGCGGAGGCGGAGGCGGCGGAGGCGGAGGCGGCGGAGGCGGCAACGCGCCAGTGTTAGGGGGCGCGAGTGGCGGAGCCGCGAGCGGGGGAGGCGCGAGTGGCGGCGGCGCGAGCGGGGGAGGCGCGAGCGGCGGGGGCGCGAGCGGGGGAGGCGGTAGATCTGTCATTATTTCAAGCTTTAATCTGCACGTTATCTGCACGTTATCAGTGCGTACCAGTGCGTACCAGTGCGTACCAGTGCGTACCAGTGCGTACCAGTGCGTACCAGTGCGTACCAGTGCGTACCAGTGCGTACAACAGCATACACACATTAGCGGTCCCATAGCGGCCAATCAGGCGCGTAACGCTCGGATCTGTGGACCCACGGAAAAAGTCCGGACATGGTCCGCTTTTTCCGGACCATGTCCGGACAATGGTTTTTTCGGTCCACCTTTTTCGGACTTTTTCTGAGCAAAAGGCGGACCAAAGGTGGACCGTCCAACGTGGTCGGCCCGTAGCGAAAAGGGTGCTTTGCCTTCAACTTGACTCTACTCCAGCTTGGAGCCGCACGGCTTCGGCGGGAGAAGCACATTCTCTGCGATGAACTGCAAGATGCACTCGGGTGGCATGGAAAGCAAGGCTGTTGGGACCGAGAGCACGCTCGCCGACGAGCCTTCGATCGCCTCGATTGGCGGCAGCACGCACAGTTCCACGCGCTCGAGCGTGGGCTTGACGGCTGCGCCCCGGGTGCCCGCCGGAGGCGCATCCGCGGGCACAGGTGCCGACGCCAGCTGCATGGCAGAGCCCGACTTGCAGTCTGACGCGAGTCGCCGCAGGTGGTCCGCTGCTTGCGCCAGGGCTTGGACGCTCTCGCTGTCGAGCGCGCCGAGGAAGCTCGCGTCGCAGCGAGCGCGGTAGCTTGAACGGTCGTCCATCTCCATGTCCGCACACAGACGCTCTTCCCTGCGCAGATGAGAGTCCCACGCCCGCATGGTAGCCGCCGAAGCTGACACGCTTGCGAGAGCAGCTGCGGCGATGGGAGCAGCTGCAGCGATGCCCTGGTTGGTGGAGAAGACGTCTCTGACCTGTCTCAGCACATTAAACTGCGCACGGCATCCGGAAGGCAGCCACCACTGCGCCAATTCGAGCACGTCCTCGATCCCCTTGGCAACCTTGGTGAACACGCCATTCACCCCAGGGGGGGGCGTCGTGATCTCCTCGAGCTTTTGTCTGGCTTCCTTTAGCTCCAGACACACCTCCATCATTCGAGGCGTCCTTTGCCCCCCAGACTGAATGACCAGCCGCACATCCTCCGCAAGCTCTGGCACTCGTTGCACCCAGAAGCTCTTGCTTGACGCGGCGTAGATGCGCTCCTTGAAGGAGGCGACGGCCTTCTGCACAGCGCACTGCTCGGGAGGCACACCAAGAGTGGCGCACGTGGCATCAAAGAACGTGAACAGCGCTTCTTCCAAGGCGGTGTCGACTGGAGTGAACGGGCGACAGCTGAATGCGAGCCGCGCTGTCAGATTCCCGCGATCGCGCGGGGCCGATTGTTGCTTAAGGTCATGGGTTGACAGACCCGCAGAGGAGGATGACAGTACCGACTGCGTGACGTCCACGAAGCGGGGCTCGTCGTCGTCGTACTCCTCCGTGTGCACTGCGCGAACGTGGATCTCTAGTGTCGCTCCTGTACCGCGGGGCCTGACTTGCTTGCCCGACTCCTCCGCTGGGCGGCGGCGCTTGGTCACAGCGCGGCTGGGGCAGTCCACTGCGAACGGATCGAAAGTCGACTCGTCGTGAGCACTGGCGTTGCGCCGCGCGGAGAACTTCCCGATCTGGAAGGCAACGTGTGCCTGTGCCATGCCTACCCAGGCTATCGCCTCCTGTGTGATGAGGTTTCCAAAGTGCGAGTTTACAGGGCGCGGCACGAGCGCAAAGTTGTAAACAGAATCAGGACCGCCCACTCCTTGAGGAATGATGTGGTGCGTGGTGATAAAGGGTATGTCGACACTGGAGAACCCGGCGTCTGCCATGCGACGCGGGCCTAGTACCTCGTGCGAGAACCATTTGGTTTTGAACCAATGCGTCACCAGTGTGCTCTCCACACGCTTGCCACGTAGGCCAATCGAGTCGATGTATTTTATGAACTCGCGGTTCCTCCAGACTGAGCGCTCCAGCTGATGAGATGGAGTAGGAAAGGTAAACTTGCCCGTCGGTAGTTTGATTGAACACTGTTGATCCCTCGGGACGTCCTCTGCGCAAACCACCTGGAAAGGGCTTGGACTGAGCGACAGTGTCTTGAGCTCTGCGTTCTCCGCCTTGAGATTAGTGTTCTCCGTTTGAAGATCCTTCAGCTTCTGCACGAACGCTGCGAGCATCCCCACGTCCATTTCCGTCGACATCGACATTGGCGCGGCTGGTGTTTTTTTATTCACCCGCGGGAAATATGGCCAAAGGTCCGGTGTCGGTGCCCGCAACCCGCACCCGCAAAAGGTCCGGACATGGTCCGCTTTTTCCGGACCATGTCCGGACAATGGTTTTTTCGGTCCACCTTTTTCGGACTTTTTCTGAGCAAAAGGCGGACCAAAGGTGGACCGTCCAACGTGGTCGGCCCGTAGCGAAAAGGGTGGACCGCCTTCCTAATCGGGGCGTAACGACCAACCAGGCGTGTAACGGCCGGTCTGCCGGGTACCGACCAAAAGTCCGGACATGGTCCGGAAAAAGCGGACCGTTCGCGGACATTCGCCACAAGAGTGTATACATCTAGGAACAGCTATCTTGCTGTGCAGAGTTTGCCCATTTCATCAGTACATGGCCCAGTGGTATCCCCTAGCTTACACGAGAGCGGAGCACCACATGGCGCTGTGCGCGCCAGGAAACTCAGGCCAGCGGCGTCTCAGGAACGACGACCCCCCCGGAAGGAGTGGGCTTGGGAGTCGAAGGGGGCGTCTCGGGCACGAGGACCCTGCGCTCCACAGGAAGCGGGGCGAGCGGCAGGTTGTCGCTCTGCACGATGGCCTTGTCAACGATGTCTTCGATCTCCGGGTTGATGTCGAGCTTGGCGCGCTTGGACGGGGGGGCGTCATCGTCGTCATCGTCGTCTTCGTCGTAATCGTTGCCGCCTCCGTTGCCACCGTCCTCCACGTCCTCCGGCTCGTAGTAGGGCTTGGTCGTGCCACACTTCTCCTCGTCGTTCGGGCACTGGGCGTTGCCGTCCCACACGTTCCCGCACCCGAGGCAGATGTACAACCCAGTCCAGCGGCGACCCGGAAGACGCTCGTCGTGCTCATCGGTCTCCTCCTCCTCCGGCTCGGTTCCGGGCACGTCATCGGAGTGCTCCGTCGAGTTGTCATCCACGGCGTTCTCGAACTCGACCTTCTCGCGCTGCGCCTCATGCAGCTCGTTTCCCTTCACCGAGACGTGCAGCGCGGGAATGCTGCTCGTGTACTCTGGAATGTCTAGCTCCTGCCCGTCGCGCACGTAGACTTTCCGAGCCGAGTGGGAGGAGGTGTTCATCGCGCTGGGGATGATGTTGCCGCTGCTTGCGATGCGGAAGCCCGGCGGAGTCTCTGAGAGGTCGAGCTCGTGGAGGTGCTTGAACGGCTTGAACGGCTTGTCCGGAGCCCCCAGGCCAGCGGTGTCGGTACCCACGGTGGTCGGTGCCCGGTCGGGGGTGGTCGGCGCCCGGTCGGGGTGGCGGAAGGCGATACAGCTTGACATGGTGTATGAGTCTTTCACAGAGATCGTGGGTCGGAAGTTGTTCGTTGCTGATTGTGCAATCTCGCATAACGGTCGATTACATGGGCGGAGGTCCTGGGCGCCGACCTCGGGGCTGGAAGTCGGCGCCCAGGGACCAACGCCCACAGGTAACGGTTACAGACAACCCAAACAGATAGGTGCAATCCACATGGTAACTGCCTGCTCCATTCCTCGAACGCAGCGCGTTTCACCTACCGCCACTTTCCTGGGTACCGACCCCTCTGGGTACCGACCTCTCTGGGTACCGACCCCTCTGGGTACCGACCCCTCTGGGTACCGACCCCTCTGGGTACCGACCCCTCTGGGTCCCGACCCCTCTGGGTACCGACCCCTCTGTGTGCCGATCTCCACAGGAAAATCAGGACACCACTCTCTCGCAGCTCGACGCAATCCGCACCGCTGTGCATGCCGAGCAGAAATCCTACGACGCACGCCTCAAACAGGCAAGTGACAGGAACGAGGCTCTGAAGAAGGAGATTGATGCCAAGAACGCCGAGCTCGCTGTTGCGCTGAACAAGCTCGCTGGGCAGAAGCGTATGTTTGACCACTTTGGAGACGCAGTCGGCCAGGAGACTATCAAGCGTGCCAAGGAGGCCCTGGAACTGCTTCAGCAGGTCGGTGGCGTCGCTTCCATCAAGGTGCTCAAAGCCGAGCGCGATCGCAAGGAAGCGGCGGACAAGGAAGCGGCGGCCCAGGCCGCTGCCCGTGCGGCAGCGCAGGCGACTGCTCGCTCCAATCACATGACCGCCGAGGATGAACGCACGGCCTACGATGCCATGATGGCCACCTCCGGCTTCAAGGTCGGGCAGCTCTGCTGCGTCGGCTGGACGCGCAAGATGTCTTCGTTGGTGAAGATCGTTGGCGTGCCCAACTGCGACTTCGTCGACCACATCCAAGCCCGCGTGGTTGTGAACTTCGGACAGCCGGCGTACGTGCACTTCTCGGTTGCCGACGCGCGGCGCTACCTTGAGGCACTCACCCGCGACAACATCGTTGCGGTGCAGAAAAAGATCTTCCACCCTGACAACCTGAAGCTTCTTTACAGCGAGGACTCGCAGACCCTCGAGCGGCTCAAGAGCTCGGTCCCCGGCTTTGTCCAGTACACCTCTCAAGTGCGCAGCCAGACGCGCGATGTCATCGCCAAACACCCAAACTTTGCCGATTGTGTCGAGTTGTACAATGGTAAGCGCCCGACCGCCGCCGGAACAAACTACAAGGTGGTCAACCCAACCGCCGCTGTGCTGATGCAGCTGCAGGGCTTTTCGACCGAGGCCTCCTCCTCGGACACCCAGGAGCAGCCGGAGCAGCCGGACACGGGTATCCAGGAGATCGAGGACCAGGACGGGGACGACGAATGTCGCGCCGTCGGCGTTCGCACCACCGAGGAACGCAACCGCATCGGGTTCGCCAACGCGATCGTGCTGGAGTAAATCTAGAACCGTTGGAAAAGGCATAAATGCTACAGCGGCCTCATGCGCCTTGCTAAGCACCAAACACACTCTCTACTTGGAACCCTTGGTGTCTGGCTTCTTAGCCTTGGTGTCTGGCTTCTTAGCCTTGGTGTCTGGCTTCTTAGCCTTGGTGTCCTTGGCTTCTGGTGGCACGCTCTCGGTTGTAGCGTCCTGTTTGTTTGCTTTGAGGAACACCTCCCACACCCCCGCCTCCCTTGCGCTCTTCCGCTGCACATTGTGCGCGATCAAAAGAGCGGTGGCACGCTTGTACGTGAACTTGGCATCCTTGTTGCTGATGTGTCCCTGGGCCTGCACCTCCCAGTCCAGGTCGAAGTCCGCGTCGTCCACAACCCACGTCTTACCCTTGAAAGTAGCGACCAGGATGCAGGCCTTCATCGTTTCGCTAACTTAAATATAACAGAGTCTGAATTTTGGATTAGCGCGGTAGCGGGATGCCGGGGACATACTCAGCAGCAGGAGTCGCTGCAAGCTTCTTCTTGGCTGCCAACTCTCCTTGGGGGACGGAACCGCCTCCAAAGGTGGATGTGACGCCAGACGGCTCGTTTCTTTCGGAGTGGGACTCCGAGGTTGATACCCCACAATGCACGTTTTACAATGCGTCCTACGTCTACACCGCCGGACTATGCAGTCATTTTACGTTGGCTAGAATGAGCGCTGCCACGCAAAACAAAGCTATCGAGCGTGCGCTGTCTTGTGGCGCTCACTTTGAGACGGATTGCATTTTGTCGCCGGAAATTGGGCTCTCTGTTCCCGCGGCCTTTGTTTACGATCCGACGAATGGACTAAAGATGATCATCGCTCCGAAGCTACTTCCACTTCCACCCAAGACCAGCTTCACAAGCAAGATCATCGCGTTCCAATATCCGAGTGGTAAACGGACGGGGTTTAACTTCAACATGAACGATACGATCTACGCAGAATTTTTAGAGGGCGGAAGTAGAAAAATGACAACGCAGGTCTTGCTTGGGGAATCAGCTTACTGTGTCCAGTTGCTTCGTATCGCTTTTGACTCCGCATGTTGGAAAGAAATTGATTGAAGCTTTAAAAGTGTGTCTTTTCACTCCCGCATCGGGTAGTTGAGGTCTTGCGGGACCGCCCCCTTCGGCTACGGTAATGACGCGTTCCACGCGAGCGGGCTCGGTGGCGCCCAGTGTGTCGGCGCCCGGTGCTGCAGCGAGACCAACGCCCGCGCTGCGGTTCGCGTCGGAGGAGCTGAAGGGCGACCGCGAGATCGTGCTGGGCGCGGTGCAGAATTACGGGGGTGCGCTGCGCTTCGCGTCCAGGGAGCTGAAGGCCGACCGCGAGATCGTGCTGACCGCTGTGCAGAATGACGGGTGTGCGATTATGTTCGCGTCCAAGGAGCTGAAGGGCGACCCGTTTGTCAAAGCTCTTGCGAGGCGTGACGTCGAGTTCTTTTGCGAGTACCTCAAGAATATGGGGGACTTCAACTGCAAGTAACTAGTCGGCGCCGGTTATATACTCTCCGGCGAGGGTTTCCTTCCCGATGAGCTTGGTGGTAACCTATCACAACCACGACATTTCGGGCCAAATGTCCAGGGCACCGACTCATGATTGAGATACAGCCTTCGCCGCAACACGAAGCTTGCCCGGCTCGATTGCCGATAGTACCACGAGCTCTGGATGAAGCCTCACAGGTGTGACTCGGCTCATGCCGAGTTCGCGGCTCCAGTCCGAAATCCAATCTTCACGGTCGTGCGACCCCCAAATTCCAGGTGGTTCGATGTCCACGTTTCCTGCAAACTCTTTCGCGCTCCAGGAAAACCGCTTCTCCACCCACGCTGAGTCTGGGTGGGCTTTCCCGCCGCTGCGCTTGACAGACTTGTGTGCGTCCACCGCTTTAAAGAGGGTGTCGCGATTGTTCATGAGGCGCTCCGTGGAGAAGGGGATGCAGGAGTAGGCGTCGTTGTGGATTGTTACCTTGAGGTCCCCTTCATTCCCCACGAACATGACGAACCCCTCAGCCACGTTGGAGGAAGTAACGAGTCCGTGCGACACAGCGGAGTCGACGCACCCTGAGGAGTATTGCCACACAGTCCTCCCGCCGGGCAGCTCGACGCTTGTCAGAGCGTTGTAGCAGACGTCAACTGTGGGAACAGCGATGCGATACGGACTGCACGGAGGACTCGAGTTGTCGCCGATTGTGTCGAGCAGGCCATAGAGGCCCAACGCATCAGCTGCCATGCTCAGAATCCGGCCGCGGTTGCGCTTTGCGGCGATCGATACTCGACGTAAAGCGCGCATGCCAGGCGAACCCTCATCAGAGAGGCACTCGTCGAGCGTCTTCCCTTGCTTCAACGCCGCAACCAGGCGCGCATGAAAGGTTTGCCCCGTAACCCCAGAACCGGCTTTGCACACCAGGTAGTACGACGTGTGCATGCGGCTCATGCCAGCTTGAAAATCACCTGGCGCGCGTGACTGAATGGCGGAGTAGAGGCCAACGCAACACCCAGGTCCGTCCAAGCCGGCTTGCCAACTCTTAGTGTCGCGGTCCTGTTCGTCTCCGTCGAGCTCGGGGCCCACTTCGAGCTGTGAGTCCTTCATTTCTGACGGTATGGCGTCTGCTAGGGCTTTGAGGCTACCTCGCCGCTTGTGCTCGTCAGACAGCAGCGCCTCTGCCTTTTCGTTCGGTATCTTAATTATAGACATGCCCGCAAACCAGTTTGGCGAGAATGTCTCCTCCACGATGCCGGGCTCGGACCCGCTGAGGCGCATGACCACATTCTTGACGCTACCGCTTTCCGAGGAACGGTGTGACTGTGGGAGAACAACCGCCTCGTCCACCAAGCGCAGCACGTTCCCCAGGTGCTGGCGCAGCTTAAGGTCAAGGTCGTCGAGGGCAACGATGCGCGCCATCCCTGATTGTAATATGAGATGGATGCCATATGTCCATGGATAGAGACGAGAAGGCACGCGCTATCTTGCCACGAGGCACACTCTCACTTGCACAGCATTTGGATCATGTCGACCTGCATCACCGAGCAGGTCCTCAGCGAGTTCCAGGAGCACGTCTCCAGGCTCAGGGAGGCATTGAGGTCCAGGAAGGACTCGGTGAGGTTCAAGAGTGTGGTGGACGATAACGAAGAAAGGGAGGCAGTCTCCGTAGCCGACACGCTTGGCGTGCGCCAGCCTTCCGATGTCTACGACGGCGATGTCAACCTGCGCACCTTGCGCTCCTTGCTGAATCTTATAGACGAAAGGGGCTGGGAAAGGTGCGCGAACTTTGTTGTTTTGTGAGACTCTTTACATCAGACTTTCACCATGTATTACACACGTCTCAGGTCTGCTCATCAACTTCAATTCCACTCCTCGTTCGAGCGGTGTGTGTCCCGGGTTCTCTACAAGACAGAATGGGCTACACAGAAACCCGCAATCATGCGACACAACAACTGGGACAAGTGCAGCTCCGAGGTCATGATCAGGTGTGCTCATTTGGGAACCATAGTCTTACGTAGACTACTGACTTTGTCGTGTTTGTTGCTCGCAGTACTCCGCGTCGCTTCGGCAAGACATTCTCGTAAGTTACGCCGCAACCAAACCCCGTGCCTTGATGTTGTCTGACACGTTTGTGTTGTTTCGCAGCATCGCGATATTCTGCGCATGCTTGGCTCTTTCGTTCGGATGCGAAATCGTCATCTTCAGGTGTGTCCTTGCCACAGAGTAGACCTTGCTTGCATGCGTTTTAGATTTTGCTTGTGTGTCTGTTCCCTTTGCTTCTCTCCCGCTTTGCGAGCATGCGGGACTGGCCCAGTTAGCGACACTCCCTTCCCTGTGTGTACAGCCCGGCCCGTCGCGCGAGCCGAAAGCTGCTGGAGCGAGTCGTCGAGTGATGCTCGCATACTCAAACTCTCCCCACCACATCCCTTCCGTGTTTGCACGCTTACTGTTGTTGCGTCTGTAGGTTCATCCGAGTTGTCGACTGCGAGGACCGCATCTGTGAATACAACCAGGAGGCGTGTCGCATCAATGCGTACAACGGCAAGATGTCGCTGGTCCGGTCATTCCCGTAAGTATTGCTTGCACGAACAAGAAGTTGCAACCATTCACAAACTAACATGTTGATTCGTGTGTGTGCCTGCAGGTCCAAGGTTGGAGTAAGCAGATGCGCCGCCTCGAACCCTTGGGTGTCTGGGAAAGGTGGTTCGGGTGTGTGTGTTTCCACTCCCCATCCCGCTATAATAAGCCCTTGACGGGCTGGGTAAGTCAAGGACACCGGCAAGATGCTGAAGCCAAACAAGCGCGTGCTTTCCGCGGCGGAGACGTTTTCAAGCTTGCTGAGTGGAGAGACGGTGCCCTCATTGTACGACATCGAGGAAGAGAACATCCACCCTGGAGTCAGACACACAGTCTTCAAAGCCAGGCCAAAGACGCTCAAGTCCTCGGCGCTTGCTTCAGACGATGTTGTAGAGACGTACTCTCCAGTGACGATGCCAACCACGGGTTACGACGTGGACTGGCTCACGGACGCGCTGCTCAACAAGAGAGGTGTAGTAGCGGCGATCCCAGAGGTTGCAGGACACACGGGGAAAATAATTGCTTTTGACCAGGACGCTGCGTGTGGTCACGAGAGGTACTGGACCTCCGCCATCAAGGAGGCCGGCGACGTGTTCAACAAGACCAAGACTGCAGCGCTGCACTCCGACAACCGCTCGGTATTCGAGGCAATCACGCTACAATATGGGGTGCCAAGGTTCCTTCCCGAGGGAGACGCGTTCGGGATGGAGCCGGCGGACATGGACTCTCTGATAGATGCTGGAATCAAGGTTGAAGTCCGGGTGGACGCGTACGTATCCCGCAAGGAGAGTGTCACTGTGCTCAACAAGGACAAGCAGGTGTCGGCGTGTGCCAAAGAACTGGCAGTTCTGCTGGACATGGCAACGAGGGGTGTCGCTCCCTGCGTTCTTGCGGCGTTCTACACACAGACCGACGCCGCGGACAAGAAGCGCTCGGTTGGGTTGGACCTTTACAGGCGACCGAACGCGCGCGTCTCAGAGGAAATGCGTGTCTCCAAACCCCCTTCCAGCGTGTCTGCGATGGTGGTGGTGAGCCAGCTCAGCACCTTCAGCCTCGCGGACCTCATGGGTGAGATCAAGTCTGCTCCGGTTCCGGCTCGCAAGGAACAGCTCGTGAAGGTCATGCTTGACGTATGCGGCGGGGTCTTTTCCAAGGTGATGGACATGTGTCGGGTGCACGAGGGAAGAGGCATGATCAAGCTCAACATGACACCGGATTCTGTGGTGTTCTGCCCCCGCCTCGTTGCGAGCGACAATTCCTGGAGCCTCAAGGGAACTGGATACCAGCCGATATCCAACAGCCACTTGGACGGCCTTCCCATGCTCAGCGACTTCAACTCGGTATTCTCGACCAGGGTGGAAGGCGGGTCCTACAGCTTTGAGACATCATACAGCATGCACTGCATGCTGCTGGTTGCATTTACGCGCGCTCAGTACGGACCTTCAGTGTCTTCCATCTTGTGGAAGCACTTGCTAGAGGACGGAGACCCATCTGGGTTTGTGGCGGCGACGCGGGCAATGCAGTCACGCTCCACCAACGCGTCTGCGTTTCTGGCGTGGACGGCCGCCAACACGGACATGCACCACCCCCCCGAGCTACACAAGGCCCTCGGGGACGCCGTGTCCGACATGGACAAGCTGGTGAGGAGTGGGGTAGTATCAAAGGATGGAAACATAGCTGCAATGCAGGATGTTCCAATGTTCACCAAGATTGTCGGAGTTGTCACTGGGTCATGTGCAGTGGACACGTTTATCTTCCAAAGACAGGAAGACGACGTGGAAGACGTATCAGAAGCCTATCATATTAGGGCCCTGGAACATGTCAAAGCGGGGCGCTTGTCTAGAGTCGTGTCTAAACCACAGTCTTGTGACGATAAGGCGTTGTGAGTGTACAATAATCAAACGGGGGCGTCCATGTTTGGCCAGCTCGGCCTAAACCGCCCACTCAGAAGGGGCTTAACCATCCGGGATGCCGAAGAGGGTTCAACCCTTCGGGATGCCGCGATCTCCGGCTCTCTGGCCGGTAAACTCTACGGTCTCGAGGTCGGCGAAGAGATGAAGTGGGCTCAAACAGACTCACCAGCGGATTCTATCAGCGGATTCCGCGACGACGACGACATCGCGGATGATGCAACTATGACGGCAGAAAAGGAAGAAAAGGCATCCCGCGAGATCGTGCTGGCCGCGGTGCAGGAGAACGGGCGTGAGCTGGAGTTCGCGTCCGAGAAGCTGAAGGCCGACAGCGAGATCGTGCTGGCCGCGGTGCAGAATGACGGGGCTGCGCTGGAGTTCGCGTCCGAGAAGCTGAAGGCCGACCGCGAGATCGTGCTGGCCGCGGTGCAGAGGCACTGGGCTGCGCTGCAGTTCGCGTCCGAGGGGCTGAAGGCCGACCGCGAGATCGTGCTGGCCGCGGTGCAGAAGATCGGGGATGCGCTGCAGTTCGCGTCCGAGGGGCTGAAGGCCGACCGCAACTTCATGCTGGCCGTGGTGCAGATATACGGGTATGCGCTGCGGTTCGCGCCCGAGCTGAAGGACGACCGCGAGATCGTGAAGGCCGCGGTGCAGAAGCACGGGGCTGCGCTGGAGTTCGCGTCCAAGGGGCTGAAGGCCGACAGCGAGATCGTGCTGGCCGCGGTGCAGAAGGACTGGGCTGCGCTGCGGTTCGCGTCCGATGAGCTGAAGGCCGACCGCGAGTTCATGATGGCCGTGGTGCAGAAGCACGGGTATGCGCTGCAGTTGGCGCCCGAGGAGCTGAAGGCCGACCGCAAGGTCGTGCTGGCCGCGGTGCAGAAAGACGGGTATGCGCTGCGGTTCGCGTCCGATGAGCTGAAGGCCGACCGCGAGGTCGTGCTGGCCGCGGTGCAGAAAGACGCGGATGCGCTGCAGTTCGCGTCCGATGAGCTGAAGGCCGACAGCGAGATCGTGCTGGCCGCGAAGAAGAATGGCGCGGGTGCGCAATGAGAGACTGTGTGGGTCGTGGGGGGAAGCATGTACCGGACGGTCCGCGCCCACGCTGGGTTGGGACCTATGACCAAAACTTTTGACCATGAACACTGAGGTGGGGTATGCCGCAAACGTCTGAGTCATATAAAGTTTAAAGCTCAAACGTTTTAACATGACATACTACCCGAGCGCCTCCACGCAGTGTCAAGCTGCAATACCAACCGATCTCTTCAGTGAGAGAATGTTCACTTGCAAAGCGCAACGAACGTGTCGAATCCCACCATGAGGTTCGTGTAGACCTTGCGAGTGATCTTCTCCTTGCCTTGGGGTGTGGCATCGGCATACCGTTTGGTGCCGTTCGCGAGCGACTCCGCATTTTCTGCGTATGTGTGTGCCTTGTCGCGCGCATCTCTCTGAAAGAAATCCTTCTTAGTGCTGAAAACGCCGTCCTTCATGAACAGCTCAATGTAGCGAGGGTACTTGTAGCAGTTGCCGTCGCAGCGGTACTTGCCACACTCGGTAACGCTTCCCTCCGAGTAACCCTTCTCGAAGAGAGTGTACTTGAAGAGATCGCTGCAGTGGAGTACGCCAGCTTTCATGCCTCCGAAGTCGCGACCGTTCTTGATGACGAGATCACACATGATCTTGCGGCGGCGGTCGTCCACAGGAACAAGTATGGGCGCGCTACCGCTGAACAGATTGGAACCGCTGTTGCTCACAGCTTCCGTGGTAGTGTATCTCCTAGCAGGCTTTGGCTCCATGTTGACGGGAGCCTCTGGTTCGGGCTCCGGCGCGGGATCGGGCTCCGGCGCGGGATCGGGATCGTCCAAGAGTTTCTTCGACGTGCGCTGGCGCTTTCCGTCGACCAGCTCGACGGAATGGGCACCGCTGTGGTGGTCCGGCAGGGTGCATCCAGGCGTGCCACAAGTCGTGCGCGCCTTTGAAACCTTGGTCTCGCAGCACGTCTTGGAACCACTGTAGCGCGTGCCTGTGAGAAGATCGTTAGAGTGCGGGCCGTTGTGGTTGTCAACAAACGTGCATCCTGGTGTGCCACACTGTCTTACGCGCTTCTTCGTGAGGGAGGTCTCCACCTCCCTGTTGCTGCATGCAACATCGCCGCGCTCCCGGGAGTCATGGTTCAGCTCCGGAAGCACTGCCTGGAAGCACGCCCCCACGCGAATGCCGCCCGTGGAAACGGTGGTGGAGTCGATGCGCTGGGAAGGAGCTTGCTGAATCGGCTTGGACGCTGGAACATGTTTGCTGACCGATGGCTTTCTGATAAAGTCGAGCTTGGCCTCGAGAGCGTGGATCTTATGCTTGTGAGAGATTGTGCGCTCGATAATGCACTGCATCAGGTCGATATTATCCGTGCTCGTGGATTTGAGCTTCGTCTCAAGCTCGTTCATGGCAGACTTGTACCTGCCGATGTGCTCGACGATTGTTTTCATCTCCTCCAGCAGGGCCATGGACATTGTCGGCGACATGTTGGAGATCATTTCTGTGCGATTAGGGTGGCCGGGTCGGTATCCAGGGGTCGGTACCCAGGGTCGGTACCCAGGGTCGGTACCCAGGGTCGGTACCCAGGGTGGTGGCGGAAGGCGAGACAACGGAGTTCGTCACTTATATCTGTCCTCACCTGGCGTGTGTAGCGGGAGGTGGTTGGGCTGGACTGCCGTTACAAGTGCCGCGGCGGCGGTCGGTAGGTACCCAGGGAGATCGGCGGGCGGTCGGCGCCCAGGCTAGCCAGGTGGGGTCGGCGCCCAGGCTAGCCAGGTGGGGTCGGCGCCCAGGCTAGCCAGGTGGGGTCGGCGCCCAAAACCTTCGACCCTAAAAGTAAGGTGAAAGCTGTCACAAGCTTTAAAACAACACACGAAAGAGTCGACCAAGTACTCGAAGCACATCATGAACTCGAGCGCTGTTTCGCCTTCCGCCACTGGCCTGGGTGCCGACCACCGGGCGCCGACCGACCACGAGGGGGGTCAACAGCCCTGGGCGCCGATGGAGCCGGAGCCGGAGCCGGAGCCGGAGCCGGAGCCGGAGCCGGAGCCGGAGCCTATGGTCACTGAGTCTGTGCAAGAGGTCGACGCTGTTGTCGTTGCCTATGCCATGCCTTCTGGGGGTGTGGAAGAGGTCAAGGCTGAGGTCGTAGAGAAGGTCGCAGCAGATACGGAGAAGGTGGAGGCCGAGTCTCGCTCGCAGGACACCGATGCTGCCGGTGACAAGCGGCCCTCGGAGGTCGAAGAGGAGGCCCATTACAAGCGCCCCAAGCTCTCGGAGAAGGCCGCGGGCAAGCTTCCTGCCGCGCCGGAGGAAGACGACGACACACCGTCTCTCAAGATCAAGCACGAGATGGATGCTGCGATGGCGGAGCGCGCGCTGGTGTCCAAGGAAAGGGCTTTGCAGGAGGGGCAGTTGTCCAAGACGGAGGACAAGAACACCAAGTTCACCAACACGCTCACCGGAAACACGAAGATCATGAAGAAGGACGGCTCCACCGTTGTCGTCCAGGGCATCCTACGCACCAAGACTCGCTCCAACAAGGGCAAGAATGGCCGCCCCAACAACCCGTACAAGCACCAGCGCGTCGCTGCCAAGGAGGCCATCCAGGCCAAGCGGCTCCTTCTGTGCCACGATCCCGGCCTCGGCAAGACCTTCACCTTGTTGCTCATCATTGCCGCCATGCACGTCATCGACCACGGCCGTCAGCGCAAGGTGCTGCTCTCTGCTCCCGCGTCCTGCCTCGATCAGTTGCTGTCCGCCTGCCTCGACTCGCTTCGCATTCCGGAGAGTAACATCCTCAAGACCAACGAGCTCAAGAAGCTGAACGCCCGCTCCATCCGCGCGAACGACATCATCATCGTGTCCCGCGAGACGCTCACCGGTGCCTTCTCCACCTGCTTCGAGTGGCAGCAGCGGCACCACCAGAACGAGCGCAACAACTGGTGCTCCGGCTACGGCCGCATCGACGGAAGCACACTGCACCCCATCTTCGAGGTGGCATTTGACCTCTTCGGCATCGACGAGGTTCACTGTATGCAATGCCGGCCTATCAAATCTCACATATCAGTTCATGTTTCGCATCCATTCCCAGTCCCGTGCTCACACTTGTGTTTGCTGTGCGCATTTAGTTATGCGCAACCCGACCGCCAAGCGCACAAAGGCACACGAGCTCGTCTCCCAGAAGGCCAGCAAGGTGGTCGGCCTGAGCGCCTCGCCCATCTTCAACAACATCACAGACGCCTGGGGACTCTCCATCGCCATGGACATGCCCCCACTCTTCAAGGACAGGAAGTCGTGGTTCGTGGGCAAGGACACCCGCTGCGCCAACATGCAGACCGTCAAGGCGTTCGCCAAGCTCTCGAGCCGTGTCACTGACGCCATCCTCGACCTTCCGCCGATCACAGACGAGTACGTCACGTTCGACGCCAACATCGGACCCGAGCATGTTCCCGCTTACAACGAGGCGCTCGACAGCGCGCGCAAGATGAAGATCTGCATGGAGCGCCGCGGTCACGCGACCACGGATGACCTGCGCAAGCTGATGGCCACCCTGCAGACGCTGCAGCAGTTTGTCGTGTCGCCAGTACTCGCGGAGAACGGGGCTGCCAAGACCGTCGAGGACCCGGACCTCATCGAGCAGGCGTCGCGCTCTGGCACTGGCTCCCTCATCGCCCTCAAGGACACCATCTGCAAGCTCAACTCCGAGGGAATCGACAACATCCTCGTCGCAGTCTGCCACGTCTCGCCGATGAAGATTGCGCAGGCCTACCTCAAGCGCGAGTCCCCGGGCGTGGGCAACATCATCATGTACACCGGCTCGCTCAACCTCAACAAGCGCCAGGATGCCAAGGAGGCGTTCATCACCGGCGACAAGGTGGTCATGCTGATGTCCATCGAGGCGGGTGGCACCGGACTGCACCTCGTCGACGACCCCTGCACCCGTCCCTCCGCGGTCGTCTTCTGGGGCTCCCGCCCATTCTCCCCGATGCAGATCATCCAGACCAAGAAGCGCGTCCACCGTATCGGCCAGAAGTTCCCGGTCCGCGTGATTCACCTCATCGCCGACGGCTCCGTGGACGCCTCGATCAACTTCATCCACGGCGACAAGCTCACCCTCGCAAGGGCGGTGATTGACAACGACACCGAGAAGATGGAGCAGTCCGGCGGCATGTGGCGCACCTCCGGTCGCATCGTCGACCAGTGCAAGTTCCTCACCGTAGACGGCCAGTTTGCCACCGCGGACATGGACGAGGCCGACGTGCTCCAGGCAGTTGCCATGGCCAACGAGAAGGGGAAGACCGACGACAAGGAGGAGGAATACGAGGACGAGGACGAGGACGAGGACGAGGAGCCCTACGAGGAGGGCGAGGAGGAGGGCGAGGAGGGGGGCGAGGAGGAGGGCGAGGAGCAGGGCGAGGCCTCTGGCCTTCTTTCCCAGGCTGCCTCCATGGTCGGTCCGTCGCATCTGCCCGAGCTCTGAGTAGTTCCGCGCATTGAGGGTTGAAATCAGCCAGGTCGGCCAGGCGCGTAGGAGGGCTGCAGGACCAAGTGGACCAGGCCCGGACACAAGTCGGAGGAGGCGTGAAGGACAGCAGCCGGAGCGGCGCAGCGGTCGCTTGGCGGGGGGTGCAGCTCCGGAAGCACAGCCCATGGCTATGTGATCGTATCCCGCTAAACTCGAGATTTAATGTGCATTTTACACCTAGATCAAAACGGATGTGTGACATGTCCAGCGAGTCGTCCGCTGTTGCCCATTCCGAGGGAGACTCCTCTGTTGCCTCAGACGAGGACGTGTTGGAAAAGCTATGTGTTCGGATACACCGACGCACGTCCGCACCAGTAAAAGACCCACTTCCAGTAGCAGAGCACACGGGCGCAGTTTCCATGATGCTGAAGGCGAGGGACGTGCTGATCAGGGGGGGCACCATGTCTCAAAACTCTCGCACCTGTATAGTGTGCAGCGGCGTGGCGGTAATGCGCCGGATCTGTGCCGAAGTAGAGTCAGAGGAAAACACTCGACTTCTAAGGACCACAATGACCCTGCTGTTTACACTTCTGGTCATGGCGGAGGGCGACGATTATGGGAGCGAGTCTGAGTACTGTCAGGAGGCTGGTGATGTCGAAGAGGAGGGGGGGGAGATGCAGACAGAGAGAGAGGAGAGACAATTCGTCAACATGTCGAGGGAATACGAGCAGCTCTTGGCGTCGTGGCTTACTTCATCTCTGTCTGACATTGTGCTGAGCAATGAAACACACGCTTCGTCTGCGACGTCCTGGGACCAACTGGTGCGTTCAGATAGTACGGTAGGCAGAGCGGCGCTTCGGCAGGGAAGGCATGTTAAGAAGGAAGGTGCAATGCAGTCTCTGGAGAGACTCTCCAATGTTTTCTTCCGCTGCAGCGCATCTGCGATGATGGCTTCCATGGTCACCACCGCCTCTGCTACCGGCGGTGGTGGCGACCTTTTCCTTACACTTGACGCTCTCGGTGCAATGAACGAGATGAACAACCTACACGGCGAGAAGCTTTCCTCCATCGTAGACGCTGCGGAGTCAGAGGCCGGCCAGTCCGTCTTGAGAGACTTCATCTTGAGCTTCAAGCTGCCACAGGAGGTGGTGGGAGTGCGACGAGTACTGATGCTGTCGCGAGAGGCAAACGCGCAGGCGACCAAGAACTACACGGAGGTGCTGAACTCTGCCCACGAGGCCGCGATGAGGGGAGCCAACTGGTCGTGGGAGAAAGACCCGGACCCGGTGCACAAGATGGCAGCCCTGCTGGCTGGCTTTGCGGTAATCTTGGCGAAAACGCCGCACGCGATACGGAAGGGAGACGCGTTTGGGGGGAGGGTTGCGCTCCCGTTCATAGAGTGCTCCCCCCCCTGCTCTGGAACGAGCAGACTGGGCCTGATACCGTCAACGGGGGAGTGGGTGGTCTTCACTGTGAGCGACACGGGGGGGGTAAAGGTGCAGTGCAGTGCGAATGGGTTCGACGGAATGTGCAGCAGCGCTCTCGCCTTCAGCAAGAGCGTCAGGGTGTGACCGAGTGTGCCCTCGCGGGAAACCGCGATTTGTATGTTCAGAGACGCGATACAATTTCAACCCTTACGCACAATCCTACGCCGCTTCGGTTTCTTCTTCTCGGTCTGTGTCGGCCTCTCTCTCTTTCCCCCCTCCACTCCAAAACACGGCTTTGCGCCGAAAGCAATGTGCGATAGAATGACGCGCATGGGCAGGGTCTTGAGCGCAGCCACCGCCCAGGGCTTGAAGTGTGCGGGGCAGAAGTGGACAGTCCGCAGAGGAGGTGGGACGCTTGCATTCTTGCCCGTAGCATCGTGGGGTGACTTACACATCTTCCACCGTGCGCCCGTGCGCATGGGGTCAACCTTGCCGCAAAAGCGGCATTGCGCTCCACCCGGGTCCTTGGGATTCACCGACTGCTTTTCGTTCCTGTGTAGCATCTTGTAGTCGCATCTCATGCAGCAGATCTCACTGTGAGCCCTGTTGCTCGGCCAGAACCTGACCATGCATCCGCAGAATGCACAGAGAGCGTGCCATTCTCCAAAGACACGAATTGCTTTCCCGACGATGTAAATGCTTAGCATCTGCTCTGCTCCGCAGGCCACTGAGCTCACGCGTTGCTCGTAGGCGCTTTTGGAATCTCTGCGAGCCCGCGCAGACACTCCAGTCTCACACCCCTTGCTGGAATCTGCGACAATAGCCATGACAGCACTCTCGTCGCATTGCTCGCGTTCCACAGCCCGAGTTGCTGCCTCCGCTTCAAATGCAACGGCGTTACGCAGCGATGCCGAGGAGCGCTTTGCACACCTCAGGTTCTCCTCCATTGTCTCTGGGTCTACGCTGAGCATTGAACTCGACGTTCCAATCTCGTTGAAGCTGCAATTGTGCTTTGTTCCACCGTCTCCGGCAAACGCGTTGGCTACACGCTTGCAGCAAAGGCATACACACAGGTGGCTGGAGTGCCTGGGAGCGAGGTGCAGCAGCTTCAGGGGATCAGAGAGGTCTGTGTCCGGATACACCTCGTTTACTAGAAGACGCTTGAGTAGTGCCGACGCCTGTCGGCGCGCGGTTGTGGACCCCAAGTCGTAGATCAACATCTCTTCACTCACCCACGCAGAGCGACAGAACGAGAGTATTCTGGCTGCGTTCCTGCCTCCCGCGTCGCCTATGGCTCTCACTGAATCGATGGAACTCTTGGAACCTCCATTGCACGAGGACCCCTTGACCCCGTCGATTGAGAGGATCTCACTCGCAATTTCCTCCAGACTCATAACCCCACAGGAAACAGTCTTGAGAGCGAGCCTTTGGAGACGCATTCTCTCTTCGTCCTCAAGTAAGAGAGTGAGTTTGGTGGCGGCGTTCATCCCGTGGATGGACTTGTGCTGGGCGGGGTCCAAACGAGATGCCCTCATAAGATGCGTGGAAGAGTGTGCCCAGAACGGAAGAAAGTTGCAGCGGAATGCCATTGCCCATACATCGGAGGCTAGTGACAGTGCAGGTATCTTGTGATGGACCTGCGACGCGGGGAATGGAGGACCAAAAGCATGCGTGGTATGCATGTGTGTGGAAGGGGCGGGGAGTGTTCTAGTCCGGCCTTACCGAAGCTGTGCCCTTTCCTAAAAACGACGCGCTCCACGCGAGTGGGCTCGGTGCCAGAGTTCCATCGTGTCCGTGTTGCACCAAGGACCTCTGGTACTGAAACGCTGACCGGATGCACCCAATGATGTCGCGGTTTGGCCTTGGTTCTAAAGCTGCCTTCCCCGCGCGGACGAAGGCCGTTGCAGACGCTTCGATTCCATCCATCCAGAACGATGCTCCTCCGGGGCGCAACAGAGCAACCGGATGATCCACGTGCAACAAGGCAGATACAGTGGCGTAGTCTGAAGAAATACAGTTGCTCGTAAACCTGCGCGTAACTTCCTTAAACTCCACGGCGATGTCGACCATCTTGTGCATGAACGGTCCGTTCTGCACATTCTCACTCAGAACCGACAGGAGCTGCAAGCGCTGCTTCCACGGCATGCGCATTGCCGGGTGGATGAGGCACGTCATGCCAGTCATGGAGACAGTGAGAGCGTTTGCGCTGATTCGCCTCGTGCCTTCGCTCTTTTCCAAAGACTGTTTGACGATGCTGTCCCACCTGTAGAGACAGGAGGGTGTGAGAATGTGCAGACATCGCGTTGTATGCGGGCCGGCTTACCCTCTTGCTCCGGGGTTGGTGCAGCGAGTCATTAGCTGGAGAAGGTGGGCGGCGTCCTTGGAATACAGTGATCGAGGGCATGTCCTCCTGGCGTACAGGTCGCTCAGGTCCATCTCCCCTAGCTCCGATGGCACTGTGTGTATTGTGGGTTCAAATTCCGAGACCGATGTGCCGATTCTATCGCTGATGCACTGCGCGTGAGCGGATGTCCACACAGCTGCCAGGAACGAGTCCTTATACAAACGCAAGGTCTCTTCAGTGTCCCTCTTCCGCGCCGGTCGATCTCCAACCTTGCACAAGCGGCTGCACTGCAGGGAAGCATACATCTCGCAGCAGGATCCCAACAGAAGCCTCGCAAGCATCACAGACGACACTGGACTGAGGTTGCTTGGGCCTTCTACCGACGAGCCTCCGGCCTCGCCCGGGTTGAGGTGAGAGGCCAGTTGACATTCAAGTGCGTGCAGAGCTGCAACGACGCTCCTTGCCTCTTCCACCATGCTGACACATTTGTCCTGCAAGTCGGAGACGTCGGCAATCCGGTTGGCCGAGACCCACAGGGGAATGCCAGGAACGTCAAACTCCTGTGACATGCCCCTGCACAGCCTGATCAACGCGTCGGTGACACCCGAGTCCTCAAAGTCCCGAAACAACGGCCTCAGACTGCACTCGTTCAATGAGTGGGCCCTCTTTCCGCCGCCCCCGCCGTGGCCTCCGACGGGAGCGGCACCCGAAAACCCAGCCCATCGAGATGGTCGTCGTTCCCTATGCCTACCTGCAAAATGCGATTGGTACCACTGGGATCCTTGATGTACTTGTAGTGGGAAGAACAGAAGCGCACGACTGGCTTAAAAGACAGAGCAACCATGTTCGTCTCGCGCTGTAGGCGATGCTGTGAGAAGTGCTCGTCAACAAATAGCATTGCCGACGGCTTGTAACCATCCGTGCAAGACACTGTGCTGCAATGTGAAGGCAAGAACTCTGCTGATCTCATGATCTCGTCGTGGTCTGCAACTCCGATGTTCACTGGGTTGGTAAAGGTCTGCATCGTCAGCTTCGGTGTAAGCTTTAAGTTGGCGTCCGTGCGAGCCTGCGAAGCCAGAGAACCCATTTGCATAGTGTGTGTGATGCGTGGGTTAGAGTGGGTTAGAGTGGGTTAGAGTGGGTTAGAGTGGCTTAGAGTGGGCACTTACCAGTATGTAAAGGTAGTTTACAAAGTACCGCAGGCACACCAGACACTTTCCACGGAGGGCAGGGAGACTCTTGCCGTCTAGAAAGTCCTTGTATTGCCGGGGCAGCAAAAACTCTTTGCACACGAACCCCTTGTCGGTCTCGTGGCCGTATCTGACCTTTGCGATGAAGCTGCACAAGCAGCGCTGGCCACACACACACTCCCTTTCTCCGATGGACGTGTTGGCAGGACTGCACACAAGAGGAACATTCATCCGTGGGTGGGGACGTGATCGGAGTGGGTGAGTGTGAGGGACCGCACCTGAGGAATAAGTCATCATGTGACTTTGGAACAACTGCCAGTTCGGGCACGGTGATGTGGGCCTTGTCCATCATCCCAGCAACGAGCTGCATGGTCTTGACTGCACACCCTTCAAGACTGCAAGCACAAAGACGGGCGGTCGGGAACAGATGTGACTTGGAAATGCTTGCGGTGTGTTGTACCTGAGCATGGGGTGCAACTTGGTGAACTCGTTGAGAAGCCTCTCGTCCCGCGAGTACTCTTCGTCTGCGTTGACTCCGGCTGTGTTTGAAAGGAGCTCTCTGTCGCCACCATTGCTACGCGACTGTGGGGACTCGGGAACACAGACGTGTGACTGTTGCACGGAAGGCGGGAGCTCTAGCTCTGGGGGCAGCTCCGGGGGCAGCTCCGGAGTAGCGGTTGTCGCATCCAGGGGAGAGCGCTCAAATGTCGACGCCAGCGCTGAGGGGGAGCTGCAGAACAGGGTGGGACGCAACGAAGGCGATCCATGGTCCTCATTTGCAGGGACGACTGTGCGTTTCTTACTAGGCTTATTAGCCCTCCTTGGCAACAACGACGGCGATCGATCCGACATCGTAAGCTTTTATTCATCTTTACAGTAATCTATGTCACTAGATAGCGGAGACGCGATACCCACACAGCACTGCAGACCAATGTGCATTCCGGGGCAGTGTGCATTCCGGGGCAGTGTGCATTCCGGGGCAGTGTGCATTCCGGGGCAGTGTGCATTCCGGGGCAGTGTGCATTCCAGGGCAGTGTGCATTCAGTGGGGAAGAAGCGCCTCGGCCCGGTGCTCGCGCAGCGGATCAAGGACACGTTTGCGTGAAAACCGTCTGTTTTTTTTAGCTGGGAGAAAAAAAGAACGTTGAACGGCTATTCGTTCTACAACATAGAGGAGTAAACCCACCGATCCCCTCTCTTTTCACGGACAATCATTTCCCCATTCCAGTAGACACGCTGATACGTATCTTCCGGATCGTCGTCTGCGTACATGTCTCCTCCGTGGCAAAGGAACATTTCCTTCAGGAAGCTATCGCCTTCTTCGCCCTCGTCCGGTTCTTCTTCTTCCCCAGTTTGTTCCTCGGCTGGCTCGTTGTTTGGCTCGTTGTCTGGCTCTGCCGGGGGCTCGCTTATGCTCTCCATTTGCGCGCACCTTCTTCGCGCGAATCGATAATTTTAGCGAGGACTGAACTCCTCCAGTTCCCGTGAAGCTGCGACCCGCAGGTCTGGCCGTCGCATGGCGCAAGAGGCCGCGCGGCTCAAAGCAGCACTACCAGTGGTTCCCAGGAGTTCACTCCTCCCCGGCGTACTCATTGTGGCCAAGCCGGGGCTTCTTGCATGGCGAGGCACTGTCCTCCTCCTCGCCCTCCTCCTCGCCCTGCTCCTCGCCCTCCTCCTCGCCCTCCTCCTCGCCCCCCTCCTCGCCCTCCGACGTGAGCTGCCCTTTCCACTCGGCAATCCTCTCGCCAAACACCTTGGAGATGTCGTCGAAGCCGTGCATCTCGTTGCCCTGAAGCTTGACGATGTGGGCCTCCTGCTGCATCTCCGTGGCATTCTCAAATAAGCGCTTCTTGTAACTGGTGCCTGGTGCGGTCTTCTCCGCGTAGTCGCGCGTTATACGAAGTGCAGACTCACGACGCTGCTCGACAAAGTCGTGGGCGGTGTTGAACTCGTCGTGCTGCATCAACCGCGCCATGTAGCAGCCTGGGTACTTGTAGGCCGCGCCGTCTCCGCGGATGTGGCCGTTCGCCTTCATACCGACCTTGTAGCCCTTCCGTGCCATGAGGTACTTCATGTACGCGATGAACTTCGTGACCAGCTCCTTCTTGTCCAAAGCCTCGTCGTAGAAGATGGTGGGGTCAAAGTCGTCGTTAAAGCGGAACCTTTCACCGAGGTCTTCAATTGCCTTGACGTTCTCCGGCCTTTCGGGGTCGAGCAGGGGCTCCGAGCCGTCGAACTTCATGAAAGGTGTCATGCCAACCGTGCCATTCTTGCGATTCGGCCAGACAGGAGTCCGCTTGTACTCGTTGGTGGGGATCATCTTGGGATTGCTGTCTTCCTTGAGCTTCTTGGCCTTCTTGTCCGACTTGGAAGCGGTGTGGCTCTTTTGGATCGAGTTGGGCTCTTCGCCCACCATCTCGTCGTCGTCGACACCGAAGCCGTTCCGCGTGTTGTTGGGTGAGTAAGTGCCGTCTTCTGCGTCTTCCTGCACACCGGGGTAGGAGTCGACACGCGCCTCTTGCACAACCTTGTCGCGCGTCGACTCGCGCATATTGTGTCCCATAGATGCAAGGGAGCGGTTGCAGAGATGGCAGAAGACCACCCCGGGCTTGAACATGGGCACGCTGCAGGTCGGGCACTTGAGCGCGCTCTCAACGTCATGGAAGAAGCCATGCTGTGCTGACATCTCGCCTGCGGAGGTCGGTACCCAGGCGGTCGGTACCCAAGGTGGTGGCGGAAGGCGATACAGCGTGTAACGGCCGCAGGGGCAGGGACGGGCTAGCGTGCGTACGGTCGGGGCGGCAGTTGGACGGCTGGCGGTCGGTACCCAGGGGTCGGTACCCAGGGGTCGGTACCCAGGGGTCGGTACCCAGGGGTCGGTACCCAGGGGTCGGTACCCAGGGCAGTGGCGGAAAGCGAGACACTCAGTGCACGAATTTGTGGTCTTACCTGAGGTCGTGCGTTGAAACCTTTTCGTTCGACTCCGCTTCTCATGGGCGAAGGTCCCGGACCGGGCGCCGAGCTACACGGGCGCCGACCAGTGGCTCTGGGATTGGCTGTGGATTATGACTGCGGAATTGCACTCTGGACTCAATTGCAAAAGTCCGGACATGGTCCGCTTTTTCCGGACCATGTCCGGACTTTTTTCGTGGGTCCATAGATCCGACCGTTACGCGCCTGATTGGCCGTTACGCCCCGATTAGGAAGGCGGGCCACCCTTTTCGCTACGGGCCGACCACGTTGGACGGTCCACCTTTGGTCCACCTTTTGCGCAGAAAAAGTCCGAAAAAGGTGGACCGAAAAAACCATTGTCCGGACATGGTCCGGAAAAAGCGGACCGTGTGCGGACCTTTTTCTGAAATCTCCCCGTGGTGCAACGTAGGAGGCGAG
>Ga0209709_10000578_pt1 | contig 35170 bp, 34 predicted proteins | sample ArcticOcean_MG_C_2_FD_187435 | JGI IMG/M metagenome (GOLD analysis project Ga0209709, IMG submission 187435) | Marine microbial communities from western Arctic Ocean - ArcticOcean_MG_CB4_136 (SPAdes) (version 2) | ecosystem: Environmental > Aquatic > Marine > Oceanic | place: Arctic Ocean... | reverse complement strand
CAAGATCGCTGGATGTAACCGACATGTGTGTCCCTCAAAGTTTGATGTTGACGTTCTTGATTTTGGTGTAGAAGCGTAGAGCATCTTGGCTTTGTTCGATACCAATTCCAGATTGTTTCCAGCCGGTGAATGCAGTTTGAGGGAAGGTAATCGGGTATTCATTGATTGAGACCATACCGCTTTCCAAATCTCGAGCCATGTTGTGCGCTCGACTCAAATCATTGGTCCAAATACCGTTCAACAAACCGAACGGTGAGTCGTTGGCTAATGCCAATGCTTCAGCATCTTCACTGAACGATGTAACTGCTAAGACTGGGCCAAACAGTTCTTCATTGAACAAAAGATTTTGACTGTCAACACCAGTAACGACTGTTGCTTCCATGAACGCTCCATCACCTTCTACGATGTTTCCCCCGCAGACAACTTTTCCACCCATTGCTAATCCTGCATGTAATTTATCCATGACTTCTGTGCGGTGGTTTCGATGAACGAGGCTTCCAATTCGAACACCTTCTTCCATTCCAGGTCCAACTTTCCATTTGGCGACTTCTGCAACAACTGCATCGACCAATTCGTCGTGAATATCTTCGTGAACAATTAATCGAGAACCAGCCCAACACATTTGTCCGGCATTCATGAATATTCCAAAGCAAATTGCTTTGGCAGCATATCGGAGGTTTGCATCCTTAAAGACGATGTTTGCACCTTTGCCACCAAGTTCAAGTGTAACTGGTGTAAGGTTTTCACTTGCTTTTGCCATGACTGCCTGTCCGGTAGGAACGCCTCCAGTGAGTACAATTCCATCGACGCCTTTGTGACCTGCAAGAGCATCACCAATGAGACCGCCTGAACCAGTGATCACCTGAAGCACTCCAGTCGGGAGTCCGACTTCTGCTTCTTCCATTGCCTTGGCCCATGCGACTAAGGACAGTGGTGTCCATGAAGCAGGCTTTGCAATAACGGTACATCCAGCAGCCAATGCAGGTGCAATGGAGCGTAGAGCGAGTTGCAGTGGGAAATTCCAAGGGATAATGTGAACGGTTACACCAAGCGGTTGGCGCAAGGTATAGTTGAGACGATTACCGGGAACAGGGATTGTACTTCCTTCGATTTTATCGGAAAGTCCAGCGAAATATTCCAGAGTCCATGCCCCGAAACGAATTTCTGACAATGCTTCACGGAATGTCTTACCATTATTGTTTGATTCGAGAACTGCAAGTTCCTTTGCTTTGGCATAGGTGGCTTGAGCCATCTTGTTGAGAATACGACCTCGCTGTGCAGGGTCCATATTCTTCCAGCTTGAATCGTTGAAAGCTGCGCGTGAAGCATCAACACATCGGTTGACATCGCCAAGAGTTGCCTTGGGAGTTGTGGCCATTATTTCCCCAGTAGCGGGGTTGAGTATCTCGGCTGTTGCACCATCTTCCGCATCGCACCATTCACCTGCAATCGACATTTGTTCTGCGCTCATGTTCCACTCCAAGCGTTGTCCCCTCAAAGGCATTCGCTTGACAAGACTTGCTTTCAAAGAAAGGTGAAGCAGTGGCTATGGGCGAAAAGACTCTTGAAGCGAGTTCGCTGTGCACACAGTATGGCTCGAGAGATTGGTTTGGCACAAGCGGCGGCTCGGACCATCGCAGGCCGAGCACCTCGACTGTTAGTCATCGCTGGAGCGACTGGAACTGGAAAGTCTACTGCTTCAGTTCAAATCGCCGCCAAGAGTGGTTTTGCACGTCTTCTTTCCACCGATGCCGTTCGTGAGATTATTCGCTCGTGCGACGAGGAGAGAAGTGAACCTGCTCTCCATCGTTCCTCTTTTTCACAAGGAGATTCGGGGGAGCCAGTAATCGATTGGCTGGATACATGCCAAGCCGTCGAAGGTGGAATAATGGCGACGATTGATCGTGCTCGTCGAGAAGGTATTGACCTGTTGATTGAAGGTGTTCACATCAATCCGAGTGAACGCTTACTCAGAAGTTGGCGTGAAGCAGGTGGCATTGCAATTGGATTGGTCATGACGGTTGGTGAAGATGAACGTCATCGTTCCATGATCCGTTCACGTGATGCTCATTCATTCCGTCGTGCAGACCGTTATCTCGCCGCATTCCCTCGGATTCGTGCGATTCAAGAAGGCTTGATTGAACGGGCTAAAATTGCGTCTTGGCCTATTGTTGATTTATCGAGAGTGACCAATGATACTGAACGAATCAAGCATTTGTTGGACTTGGCGTGGAATGAGCATATTCAGCGTCGCTAAACATGGGTCATCTCAAACGAAATGGCAACAGTAAGCATTGCTGTACCATCAGATATCCCTAATTCTCCCGAAAAATGGAGCGTTGTTGGAGATGTTTCATTAACTTGGAAATCAATGAGTTTGATTTCGATTCCCCTCAGTTCACCATGGTAGAGCATGTCATCATGGACACTTTGAAAAGCAATCTCTCCCGCATCGAACGGTTCTAAGCCGCCGTCAATCCACAACTGAGTACGTGCTTCAGTGAGTTCTGGAATCGCTTCTACAACTTCAATTCTGGCAACCAATACTCCATCCGAGGCAGTGTTGTGAGGCATGGTTAATCCGGCTACTTTCACGCTGAAAATAGCCATTGAGAGTAAGGACATAAGCAAAACGACCCCAGTTGCAAGCAACATTTGCCCAGCGTCACGGTCTTCATGTGATGGATTCGAAACAGGTCGCATCAAGCACCACCTCCACGGTTCCAAACATCGAGAGTGACCGTCCACGAATTTTCATCAATCGCAAGCAGATGGTGTACTGTTACGGTTCCTCCAGCAGGCGTTCCTGTGTTGCCGTAAGGTACCGATGTACCACTGTTTTGTGAGAGCCAACAATTCGCCTCTTTTCCTGCTGCAATTTGTTCTTGTAACAAGAGACATGCTCCATCGAGTTCTCCATTTGTTAACAATTCACTCAATCGGTTTTCACCTGATACTTCTGCTTCAAGACCCAAACCATATCGAAATGCATCATCACCTGTAAGCTCCAATCCCGCTTCATGCGCGACTGAAGGAGCATCTGGGACGTGAATTCTGATGAGGAAGGTTGCCGACATGAAGAACAACCAAAACAAGGTTAACATCTCAAGGATGTGTATTTGAGCATCTTCGTCATGACGCATTCAATCACCAAAGAATAACGGCGAGGGCACGAAAGTACCTGAGGATGGATTGAGCCCAGGTACCTCGGTAATACCTATCAAATTCGGCGTGAAAGCCAAGAAGTTGAACACGACTAATGCAACAACAATCATCATTCCAGAGTGCTTGAATCCGGTTGAAAAGCGACCGGTTGACATTAATCCTGCCATTGTTCCATTTCCTACCGCTTGCATTGTTACCCCGTAATAGAACACCGTCAAGAAAAACAGAGGGTCGATGTTACGAATTGTCATGTTTCCAATCGTTGAACCGCCCTCAGTCCCGCCGGTGTTAGAACCTGCAATCGCAGGGATAAAGACAACAGCAAGGGTGACAATTACGCCGAGGAAAACAAAGTACGATGTCCAGATAACAGCAATATACGAGCCAATTGCTCGTCTTCGTTCACCTTCAAGGAATTTCAATTCACGAGAATCGTTTGCGGCAGTAACCAGAATATCCGAAATTTTACCACCTGCACGATCGGCTTCTGCAATCAAAGCAATTGCTCGTTGAACCAGTGGCGTTCCGACACGGTCTGCGAATTGCTTGATGACATCACTGAACTTGATACCCCAACTCAGTTGGTCAGACATTTTCTTAATTTCTCCATTCAGTGCCCCATATTCGGATGTCGCAAGAGTTTGAATCGCCACCGTCATCGCAAGGCCACCTTTCCAGTATTCCGCAAGGTCTCGAAGAAAGTCAGGGAATTTTTCTTCAACTGCGTTTTGGGCATTCATGACTCGTTCCCAATAGTACGAGGCAGGATAGAGGAAGAAGAAGAACATCAATCCAAAGAAGTTGAGGAAAATGAATGGGCGAACAGATTTAGGTCCCAATTCGAGTTCTGGACCAAGCCAAAATGATTTGTTATTCATGTTTGAAGGAACTCCGTCGTAATAATGTACAGTGATATCGAAATTTACTCTGGTCAGTCGTTCACCCTCGGTCATCGAAAATACAACTAATTCGTACCGTTTTTCCGGAGGTATCGTATTCATCTGGATCTTACAATCATCACCAGCCCGATCAACTTCGCCTGAATACGAATCCATAATTTCTCCACTTTGGGAACGTATGGCAACAATATATTCTGCACCGGAGTTTGCCGTTACACTACAATTGACCCATAAGGGTTGGAGAACAACAACACCACCTGTTTGGTCAGATTCTACACCAGGTACGTCGAAATTCTTGCCCTGTTTGGAGACCGATTTCCATTCTTCATCCTCCCATACGATACGATTCGGCGCATCCTGAAGGATGGCACACGATTGATTTGCAGCATAATCAGGTTTAACATTGGTATTGAAATGTTGACCCATAGGGTTGCCTTGCGAATCCTTTGCAGTAAGTCCACAATACAAATTTGTGAACATTGGTTCCCCGTTGGCCGTTGCGATGAATCCTGAGTTAGTCGCCCAAACTGCTGCAGTCCCTAACCCGAGTAAAATCGATACAAAGAGGATAGCGTAGAGTTTTGTCAATGTAGAATCATCCTTAGGCAAATCGAGTTTCACTGTTATTTTTTCCTTTTTACGTGCCATTCATCTCACCTCCTCTCACATATCTTGTTCCTTACTGCTGGTCCAGACCAGTATCGCATATGCGATGTGAATCATTGGTATAAATCCAAGAACAATGCCGTACAGCATTCCTTCAGACATTTGTGCTCCAGAGCCTGAAACCCAGAACATAATGACCAACATGACAATCAAAAACAGTGGCATAGCCACTGCAACGACAATATAGGATTCAGCAAGAAGGGCAATCGATTCCAAGAACATCTGCATGCGAGTTCTGTTTTCACGCATGTAGTGTTCTGCACGGTTCAAGAAAAACAATTTGAGTTGGCCACCAGCAGTAAGTGTTCCAACCATGCCTTGGAAAAATTCAGTCAACCATACCGAAGCGGCTCGGTCGACACTCATTTTCATAGCAGTAATTAAATCAAAACCGAGTAATGTTACGTCTCTGTACACCATCGCAGCATCATCCGCAACATCGCCATAAATTTCTTTATTCATGGCAAGAGATCTGAAAATCTTAGATGGTGTTGCATTTGCTGCAGACATAGCAGCGGTATAGGATGCAGCATAAGGGAGGTATTTTTCAATCATATCTCCACGTCGTTTCGCTTCCCGCTTTGCACCGTTTTTATTGTATTTGTAGGCCATGTAAGGTATGAGTAATCCACCGAAGAAGGTGATGAGGATTTCTGCAAATGGTGGGAATACTTGATACTCAAATCCATCGCATCCATTACCAGGTTTTGTCGGGTCGATCAAATCTTGATTCCAATACTCCCACTCGAAACAGTAGGCGATTGTTGTTGGGTCTTGAATGCCCTCCCAATACGCAATAATTCCTATGTCGGGGATGAAGAACAAGGCGACAAAGGCCCAACAAATCAATGTAATGGCCAATGATGTCATGAGGGCAGTTGCGAGGTATACCTCGGGCATCATCGGCATTGAACCTTTGACAAGACTTTCGGACAATTCCTTATCATTTCGAGCACGCTTACGCAGCAAGCGGCCGAGGAAGCGGTTACAAATCCTCTGCCATGTGGTCAAGTCCATCGAATCACTTCCATGTATGTCTTTCAATTAAGTCCATCAACACGAGCCATAATTTCAGTTGGTCGCACATAGTATTCGGTGATAATTTGAGAAACTTGGTCTGCTTTGCGGATATCGTTCAAAACCATCCATTCAAGGATGCGCTTCCGAGTACGCAGTTCACGGCGCATATCATCTTGGGAATAATTGAGTTTGACCATAATCTTCTCCAAGACATAGGATTTTCCACTGAATACGAAATCATCGGTATTCACATCCCAACGGAACACTTCATTGGTGATGATTTCAAGAGAGTTCGGATCAATTCCAACAATCTCGACCAACTGCTTAGCACGTCGAACACGTCTTCCGTTAATACGGGTCTGGATTTGAATCACACATGCTTCCAAAGCTGGTAGAAGGACACGAGGTATGTCGATCGGTTTGTTTTCTAATCGGTGAACGAGAGAAGGGACAGAATCGGCGTGCACAGTTGAATACGCACAGTGACCTGTAGCCATTGCCTGGAACAGAACGTAGGCTTCTGCACCACGAATCTCACCGACAATGATGTATTCGGGCCGTTCACGCAGTGCTGCTTTGAGCAACTCGAATTCTCCAATCACTCCTTCTGTTGATTCTCCACCGAAACCTTGGCGAGTCAAACCCGGAACCCAGTTTGGTTGTGGGATGTTGACTTCACGAGTTGATTCAATGGAGACGATTTTCATTTGCCAAGGTATGAAGATGCACATGGCATTGAGTGTCGTCGTTTTACCGGATGCAGTTCCTCCGACAAACAGCATTGGGACTTCATTCTGGAATCCAATCCAAAGATAAGCGACCATCAATGAAGACATGGTGCGGAATGCAACAATATCTGCGGGTGAAAACGGGTCGTCTTTGAACCGTCGAATACAGAATGCAGAACCTCTTGTCGAGATTTCATGGCCTAATTTCATGACAATTCGAGAACCATCCATGAGTGTTGCATCCAGCAATGGAGACGCAACTGAAATGTGCTTGCCACAACGTTGAGCGAGTTTGATAACATACGATTCAAGTTCGTGGTCGGTGTTCCATACGCAGGTCGTTTCGACCGATTCAAATTTCCGGTGGTAGGCAAAGATTGGTACTCCGGTGCCGTCCATGGAAATATCTTCGACGTTAATGTCATTCATGAGGACGTCCATTTGCCCATATCCAATGAGGTCACGGCGTAAATAATAGAAAATCTTGGATTTCGACTTTTTATTAATTTTCATGCCGTAGGCTTTGATGACTTTATCCATTGCAGTGCGAATATATGCTTCAGGATTCGCATCAATCTCTTCGATATTTGCGGTAAGGGAGCGAATAAAGATGTCGAGAATCTCGTCACGGTATTCTTGTTCTTTTTTGGTCATCGGTGGTTCGATGATTTGATAGATGATATTGAGCGTTTGTTTGTCACGAACAATCCGGGCAAAGGCGTGCGGTGGCAAGACTGGGTACTTGTCAAGTTCGTCGTACTGGGCACGTTGTTTTGCCCGCTGACGCTTGCCTCCACCTTTGTTTTGTTTTCTCGCCATGTGTGCACCCTCTGCCGAAGCAATTTATCACAGCCTATGGCCGACTATAACACTTGGGTGAAACACACCCCTAAAACCGCTACCCTGCGGCCCAAACTGATAAACCGTAAAACGCCTGTTTCTTGAGAATGATTATTCTTGGTTTGTAAACGATTTAAGCCAAGTAAAACACGAACTTCGAAACATCTCTAAATTGACATTATTGTCAATTAAAAAATCCGATTCAGCGATGATTTCTTCTAAGCCCCAGCCACGCTCACGTGTGTCGCGAGTTTCAAACGCTTGCCGATCCCCATCTTCCGAACGTCCACGGTTTTGAATCCGGGTAAATCGAGTGTCTGGTGATGCAACGACGGCTAAAGAAGAGAACTTCTCACCCCAGCGCTGTTCAAATACCACCCGTTCAGCGGTACCCCGCATACCTTCAATCAAAACGATTGAATGTGATTCAAGATGAGTGTCAACGGCATCTGCCAAACGTACTGCAAGAACATCCTCGCCATGTTCAACACGTAATTGAGCTGCGATTTCACCAAATATGCCGGGAGTCTCTTTGAGTTCTAAACGAGTGACTTCAGCACGAACCATATCTCCCATTGAGAGGACTGGAATATTGTTTTCAAAGAGTACATTTGCAAATTCTCCTTTGCCAGAACCCGGCATACCGCACACCGCTACGACTCTGGCCATGCTTGTTGGGCGTAAGCGAATGCACATCAAGATACCTCCATCTTCAGGGCGTTGGATACGATTCAGTTCGAAAACTCTGCTCGGCCCCATCGTCGGTCCATGAGTTTCCACAGCAAAGCAGACGCTAAGATCAATGCAACTGATATGGCAATCATTCCTTTGTAACCTTGCTCGACCATACTTTGGTCATACATTGCAGCTGTTGCAGCAAGTCCACCCTCCGAGGTTCGTTCCCACCAATTACCATACAGGGAAACATCACCTTGGGTGAATGAAAGGAGGAACAAGAGGAGCAATGGAATCACGGTACCAATCCAAAACCAAATCATAATCGAGGCATCGAAAATGGCTTTATTTGGTCGTAAACCCATCAAGAATGCAGTGAGTGCGACGATGTAAATCGAATTTGCAAACATGACGATAATACTGGTTGGTAACGCACCCCATTCATCGAGTCGCCAGGCCATGAGGACAATGAAAATCAAAGAAATCCACGAAGTAGCAAGGAAATACACAACGACTTTGGCTCGTATGAGTTGTGGGACGCCAAGAGGTAATCCATTCATGAATTCAGGTGAATCTAAAATCGTTAACCATGAATAGAAATTGAAACCGAAGAATCCAAGAAACGGTGCATATGAAAGTAAATTAATTGGGATTGGTGCTTCTGCGAAATCAACGAGCCATGCCATTCCGAGCAGTACTAAAAGTGGAATGGCGTATGACACAGTCATCTTTTTAATCGAACCGGAACGAATCAAATCTACGAATTCCTTTGCCACTATTAATCGAATTTCACCTTTGCCAAGAAAACCCAAACGGTTGTAGATTGGTGTGAGAAGTTCTGCTCGTTCGACAACGGATACATCAAAATCATCGATGATGAGTGCAGATGAACAGAGTCCAACTGCTAAACTTGCCAGTAATGCAAGTACAGTGCCCAGTATACTCTGTGAGTTTTGAACACCTAACCCCCAGAGCATCGTGCCGATATCGAATTTACCCAGGCCAATGGCGATCCCCAGTGCCACAATAAGCATGGGTCCAAAGATGGTAAACGGTCGCCCACGCATCCATAGCGCCGAAGCAAGGAAAGCAAGAGCGAGTCCTTGGGCTAAGGTGATAATCATTGCAATCCATGTCCAAGGTAGGCTGGACCATTCCAAAGGTGTGGAAATACCTGCAAGTGATTCAAGCAAGATTCCGACCGCCATTCCAGCAACAACTGGAGAGAGAATAAGCATGACGTAGAAGCTCAAATCCTTGATGAAATAGGCGAAATGGGCAACTGAATTTGGAAGAGGTTGGAGTGCTGGTGCGGCTAAAAGGTAATTTTTAGTTCCTGAACGATGAACAATTGCATCATGGCCCATGAATGCAAAAGTACCCATTCCAAGGCTGAACATCAGTAAAGGTAGATGGAGAGCGAATCGTAATTCTTGCCAGGTAAACGTCTTTGATTCAATATCCGATACTTGGGCAGATGAATCGCCTACGAGAAATTGTAAACCGATGGTTGTGATGGCAGTTACCAGAGTTAACAAGAGAGGAAATAAGACCATTTGACGCTTCTTAGCGAATTCAAGACTCTTCCGCCCTTCCTCTTTGAACATCACGCGAAAGGTTGTAGAAAAAGCGCTCCAGCCTCGTAACGGTTCATGCAATTGTTGGTCATGAGCACTGGTCCCCAATGAGTTGCCAGATTCCGATGCCGGCTGAACATCGGCAACTTCATCCCAATCACGGGAGACTACGCTCACTCCAGACACGTTCACTCCTCCTCGTTATCCTTGTCTTTTACGCCTTCATCACTCAATCGCTCAACGTCTTCAATCGAACGCCCTACCAATCGAATAAAGACATCTTCAAGTGTTTCATCCTTGGATTTTTTGAGTCCTTTCACGGTTCCAGCTGCAAGCACTTTGCCGTTGTTAATAATCGCCATCCGGTTACACATCCGTTCAGCCATTTCCAAAACGTGTGAACAAAGGAAAATAGTTCCTCCATTTTTGACATGTTCAAGCAGCCAGTGTCGGCATTTCCTCTGATAAATCGGATCGAGGTTTGCGAAGGGTTCATCGAGAAACAAGAGTTTTGGTTTGTGAATAAAAGCTGCAGCAAGCATTACTTTCTGGCGCTGACCTTTTGACAAATCCTTACACATAGTGTCTCTTTTTTCTTCCAATCCAAACCATTCAATCCAGTGTTCTACTTGCTCATTAAGGTTTTCAACAGTTCTTAATTTGGCTACAAACTCGAGAAACTCAACCGGTGTAAGAAAAGAGGGTGGAGATTCCGATTCAGGTACGATGCCAATGTTTGCTTTGACTTTCTGTGGGTCAGATACAGCATTGATTCCAAGAACTTCAATTCGTCCTTTACTTGGGCGAAGTTGGCCAGTAAGGAGTTTGATGAAGGTTGATTTCCCTGCACCATTTGGGCCGAATACGCCAAAAAATTCACCAGCATGAACTTCGACATTGAGTGGATGTAATGCAATGAAGTCTCCGTATTTTTTGGCCATGTCTTCTGCCATTACCAGTGGAGCAAGTGATTCAACCATGTGCATACCACATCATCATGGTCTTTGAGTTCTTGGTTTCCTCATCATGAAAGGTCCAATTTAAACGGTCGGTGAAATGATGAACTGAAACCTGCTGGGGGTGGTATGGGCGCCCCGCAGACCGATGTACTTTCGATTGAAGAAATTCCCGTCAATGACCAAGTTGACTTGGGTTCAGTGGCACTGGTTACCATTAATCGCCCGGACAAACTCAATGCATTGAATGCTGATGTCATGGCAAGTTTGAAATCGATGGTTTCTTGGGTTGAAGCAACTGATTCAGTACGTGTTGTGGTGCTCACCGGTGCTCAACCAAATCAGCCTCCTGAAGGAAAGCGAGCAAAACCGAATGCCTTTGTTGCAGGTGCCGATATTACAGAATTTGTGGGCAAGCGTAGCGATGATATCCGTACCATGTTCACGGATAATGCAGTTGAAGCCTTGTGGAATTTAACGAAACCAACCATTGCTATGGTCGACGGTTTCGCACTCGGCGGTGGCTGTGAAGTTGCTTGTTCGTGTGATCTTCGAATCGCTAGCGACCGTTCACGATTTGGCACACCCGAAATCAACCTTGGGCTAATCCCTGGTTATGGTGCTACGCAACGCCTTGTACGACTGATTGGCTATGGTAAAACCATGGAGATGGTAATGACTGGAGAAATGATTGATGCGAATGAAGCGCATCGTGTTGGTCTGGTCAATCATGTCTGCTCTCCAGAGGACTTGCGAGAATTTACGCTTGACATGGCTCGTTTAATTGCCAGTAAATCTTCAAACACACTTCAAGTTGGAAAGCAGACGATTCGTTCTGCACTTGATGTTGGGTTGACCGAAGGAGTTGCCATTGAAGCAGAAGCCTTCGCAAGTCTGTTCGATTCCGAGGATAAAGACATCGGAGTCGAGGCTTTCCTCAACCGAGAGACGCCTCAATGGAAGCACAAATGAATATGGCTTACGCCTTATGGTGTTTGAGCGAATGGGGGGCGGATCTCCCTCCTCCGTGGGGCATGGACAGCCTACTCTTCACCGGTTACGGTAGCCATTCTCACGCGCAAAGTCGCGAAAGTGTGCCATATGGACAGCGTTCGCTCTGACAAAGCGGCGAGGCATAACGCCTTCCCAACGGCCGAGAAGACCGTTCCAAACTTTGTCACACACAGTAGCTTGCAAAATCTTGAGCAAGCGTTGGTTCATAGCTGTCTTAGCGGTTTCAGTCGAGCAGCAAGGCCCTTCGCTACGGCCTTCGGCTTGCTTTGCGCGTTGCTCTAACTTCTCAGCTACCCATGCAAGGCGAACCTCTTCAGCATCGGGGTTGTTAGCTGTTGGGTTTGCTTTAGCGGTTCTTCGAGCGCCAGTTGGGCGTCCAGTGCGTCGGTCCTTGCCGTTATGGAACGGCTTTATGTTACGGTTTGTTCTCATGATTTTTATCTCCAGATATGTCTATGGCGTTGCCAAAACTTTGCCATTGCATAATGTTTATCTGGATTTTTAGTTCATCATGAGTTCTCCTTTTGGAATTTGATTGTCGACAGTTGCTCCGGGTATGGCGTCACTTCTGCCTACATCTTCAATTGGCGTCGAGACTATATAAAACCGCTAAAGGATAGCCCAAAAAGGCCTTTTTATTCTTAAAAACCGATGACTATTTTCCAGGCAATTACGAAAATGGCAATATCTGCAAAAGCATGTGCTATCCACGCAATCCAAATGCTTCGATATTCGAGATATAACCATGAAAAGACAGTTCCACCGATGAAGACTCCTATTGAAGCAATGACTGTACCGAGCGGGTCGAGAAAGAAGATGAGTGCAATACTGTGGTGCAGTGTGAATACTGCTGAAGAAAGAAATGATGAGCGCCATTTCCCTCCAACAAGTTGTTCAATTTTGGAAGTAATAAACCATCGAAATACGTATTCTTCAAGTACAGAATTTATGAATACCCAGAATACAATAGCTGCAGCAAATTTCCACGGCACTGTCAAGCCAACAGGGTCAAGTATTGCCTTCAGGGCTTCAGGCTGAAGCATTTTCTCTCCAAGAATGAAATAAGCAAGCCATACAACAAGCATCATCCCAATCCCGAGAATGAAAGCCATGCTCCATCCACCTTTTTCAACAGGGGAGAACGAAACTTTCTGTTTTTCTATGCGTATATGCCAAAACGAAGGTAAGCCGAAAATCCATATTTTGATGAAGATAAACACGATCACAGCGAAAGCTCCTGCTTTCAGGGCAAATCCGGTGATGACTGAGATACTCGGTGCAATGGCGACTAAGAAGAGTCCTAACATCGCCACTTTACGTTTCTGAAGGAGAACTTCAGAATTCTCAAGGGGAGTATCTGCCATTTGACTCAAACAGTCATTATTCGCTCTTGTTTTCAATGTTGACACGATTTTTGTGTCAATTGCCGATTTCATCTTTCATTTGGGCCAAAGCCATACTTGCACTTGGCAGAGGGAGTGGTAATGTCAGAGGTGCTCCATCGGGGCCAAGAAGCGGTGGGAGTGGATTTCCATCAAGTCCGATCAATGGTGCAGGTTCCTTTTTGATTTCCACTTTTTCAAAACCATCATCGAGAGCCGTTCGAAGTTTCAATATTCGAGTCTCATCAATTCGAATGAATGTTGCTCCGTAAATATGTCCGGATTCAGGATGTTCGGGTGTGGCTAAAACAGATTGACCATGACCGGGAGTTTGTAACAGTGAGACTAAATCTTCACCAGCAGTTTGTTCTTCCCACATACGTGCTGTTGATGCGCGAATATCTGCCAGTTGTCCTCTACGACGCAATTCGATCTTTTGTCGGATTTCATCATGCTTTATTCTTCGTTGAAGAATGGCTGATTCAATATCTGCATTTTCTACAGAGTCCGGGCTCATCTCAACTACAAATTCATCAGCCACATGGACTTCATCCATCTCAAGTGTGACTTCGACCATTTCTTCATCGTGAATTACGGTTTCTATCGTCGTAGCGGCGAGATTTTCCTCTCTTTTCGATTCAGCAGCTTGTATTTTAGCGAGTTTTCGTTCACGCAAAGTTGCTCCATCAAGTTCGTCTTCGGTGACCGGTTGTGGAATTTCTAATTCGTTCTCCAATTCACCTTCATCAGATTCAACAGTTTGTGTGTTTTCTAAGACTGCGCGTTGAGCGCGTGGAGCAGTTTTTTGTGAGCCCATCATAATCCATGCAAAAGATAAACCAAGGACTGCTGCGATACAAACCCACTTGAATTCGTCGGTTAATTCACCAGCCTCTAACAGATAGAATGCCGCAACAGAGAGGGCACCAAGTCCTGTAACAGATCGTACGAATCCCATGTCCCTCACTTCACTCCAATTACTAATAACTTATCATGCTGATGGCAACTGACGTAGTAAGTCGTTTAATGCTCTACTACGATGGCTGTAGACCTGTTTTTCTTCTAGTGAAAGAGCCCCGAAGGTTTTGCCATGTGTACTTTCATCTCCGTACTCGCCGGGAGGGAGAGGTTCTCCAAATGAATCGAGATCGTTTGGAGTAAACACGGGGTCAAAACCAAATCCTTCTTCTTCACAGCTTTCAAGTGCAATCCATCCCGGGCATTTTCCATTCCCATAGAGTATCTTGCCGTTTATCCACATGGCAGCTACTGCTTGAAATTCTGCTGAACGCAGTTGAGCACACAGTATCGTATCTTGGCTTTGCAGGTGTTCAAGTAACCGAAGAATACCATTGTAACCGATTGTTTCCAATGCATAAGCAGAGTACACTCCTGGGAAGCCGTTGAGTGCATCAATGAACAGTCCAGCATCTTCAACCAATACCATGTCATCGGATTGTTCACCATTCGGTAGATGCGATAATGCTTGAGCAATTTTCGATTGAGCAACCTCTTCCAGAGTATCTGCTTGAGGTTCAACAATGGTGCCAGATTCAACGACAAGTTGGCGAACGGTATAGCCCAATGGTTGGAGGTGATGGGTTGCTTCTTTGAGTTTGCCAGCGTTACCTGTAAGGAACCATATTGTTCGCGCCATGGCTCTGCTATGGCTTTTGCATATTGAGTTCTACGGCGTAAATCGTTCATATTGTATGGATTTGAAGCGAGGCTTCAAAGGCCAACCTCTTGAGCGATTGCTATGTTACAACAAATTGGAATTGTCGCACTTGGTGGGGCTCTTGGTGCCACACTCCGGTATGCGGTGAGTGAATGGGTCTCGGTCGATTCATTTCCTTACGCAACTTTGTCGGTTAATCTCGTCGGATCCTTTCTCTTAGGGGTATTGGCAGTAGGCTTGGCTCAGAATCTTCTTTCAGCCAACATGGCGTTGTTATTGGGGACTGGTGTTCTCGGTGCTTTTACAACCATGTCCACTTTTTCAGTTGAAACCGTTCAGATGTTTGAACAAGGTGATGGGAGTTCAGCCATCGTATACGTCGCTCTTACAATGGCATTTGGCCCGATTCTTGCTTTGCTTGGATGGAAACTCGGCGAATCTCTTTTTGTCTGAGAACATGGATTTATGTAGGTCTTGATGTTTGCTTCTCTTCAAGGACAACAGATTGAAAAGTTTCGTTAGCCCTAAGAGTTGAGAATATGAAAGAACATAATTTAGTCCAAACTTTGAACGAAGCCCTCGGATGGGAATTGAGAGCGACCAACATGTACGCCCATTATGCGGCGAATATACGTGGAATACATCGCCTTCAACTTTCACCTATGTTTACGGCCGAAGCAACCGAATCTACAATGCATGGCGATATCGTTCGAAAAGCAATTGTCAAACTCGGTGGTATTCCAGTCACAGAAAGAAACACCCATAAAATAATTCATACGACTCAGTATGATGAAATGTTGGTTCATTCTCTCGAAACTGAAACTCAAGCAGCTGCTGTGTATGCCGACATAATGATTGAAATCGAATCGGTAGGCGACCAAGAAATGTATGACGCCATTGAGCAAATTTATCTTGCTGAACTTCGAAGTCTCGAAGAGTTGCGACTTCTCATGGATTAATTACCCGTGGTATCGAACACGTGAACGAACATCTTCCAGCCTCTTCAGCACCTGTTGTGAGGTTGGAACAGCGCCACCTGATTGCTCAGGTGGCGAACCGAGTCGCTCTTCTTCAGAAGCATAGCCTTCGAGTAATGTGTCGATGGCGGCTTTATGATCTGGATGTGAGGCGCCAAGAATTTCATCGATCACATGCAGGTCGATTCCAAAACGCTCAATTTCGTAATCGATGGCAGCGAGTCCAAAATCAATCAACGAGGGATTTGCATTCTCGTCGACCAGAATGTTGTTGGTCGAGAGGTCACCATGGGTGATTGCTTCTCGGTGAAGTCGTCGAATGAGAGCCCCAGTATTTCGTAAAGCCATGTCGATGAAATCTTGCGAGTATCCATCACTTCGCAATATTTCAATCAAAGGTTGCCCCGGCATTCGTTCAAGGATGATCCGACCCGATTCGGGGTCAAGGTCCCAAACTGCTGGAACGTTTACTCCGCGTCTTTTGAGTCGAATGAGAAGACGGGATTCGCTCATCATTCTTCGATAACCAAGGCGGATATCGAGGTCTGGATGACGCCATTTACGGGGTCGGCGGAGTTTGCGTACTGCGTCGAGACCCATCCATGTACCCGCCCATACCTCTGCTTCGGCACCAAGGTGCAAACGCTCGGTCGGAACAAAGGCCATGGAGGGCGCTTTTGTTCCACATTTATCAACACTTCAGCAAAGGTTTGATTCAAAAGGGAGGACTTTGTGCCAGTGTTGAAGAAGATGACCGTATCTCTACCTATGTGTTCCGTTGATTTCATGGATACCACCCTTTCCCCAGAGGAGCAAGCAATTGCCGAGCGAATCGACGAATTGCGTGAGCAACTCGGTGATGAGTTGCTGATTCTTGGCCATCATTACCAGCGTGACAGTATCGTCATGCATGCAGATTTCCTTGGAGATTCATTCATGTTGAGTCAAAAAGCGGCTGAATCTAAGGCGAAGTACATTGTTTTCTGCGGGGTTCACTTCATGGCTGAATCTGCGGACATTCTCACCACAGATGAACAAATCGTGGTGCTTCCTAACCTGCGAGCAGGATGTTCTATGGCTGATATGGCCACATTAGTTGATGTTGAATCTGCATGGGATGAGCTCTTACTCGAAGCTGGTCTTGATGACCCAATTCATCGCGAAGATACGACTGCATTGGCATCCCCTGATGACAAATTCTTGGTACCAGTCACTTACATGAACAGCAGTGCTGATTTGAAAGACTTCGTCGGTCGCCACGGTGGAATCGTCTGTACCTCAAGTAATGCCCAGGGTGTTCTCAATTGGGCATTTGATCGAGCCGGAGAAAACGGTGCGGTCTTGTTTTTCCCCGACCAACACCTTGGACGAAACACAGGTAACGCTATGGGGATTTCACTCGATTTGATGCCAACATGGACTCCTGGTATTGGGGCCATGGGTGAACTCAAAGGAAGTCGAATCATTCTTTGGCACGGATTCTGTTCAGTCCATAAGCGATTCACAAAGCCTCTGATTGATGATTTCCGTCTTCGATATCCCGATGGAATCGTCGTCGTCCATCCTGAATGCCCAATTGAAACTGTGAGTTCGAGTGATGCAAATGGTTCGACTCAATTTATTCGTGACTTTGTCGCAAAACAAGCACATGGAGCTGAAATTGCGATTGGAACTGAAATTAATATGGTTGCCCGTTTGGCTGCAGAACATCCGGACAAACACATTGAATGCCTTGATACTGAAATTTGCCCTTGTTCAACGATGTACATGATTCACCCAGCGTATTTGATGGATGTGCTTGAACGAATTGTCGATGGTGAGAACCCAAATCAAATTCAAGTTCCTCCATTGATTCAAGAAGGTTCATTATGGGCACTCGAACGAATGTTGAGTGTCAAAAAGTGATTACTCTTCTTCATTATTCATGATGGTTCGCCTTGATTCGGATTGTCGTTGAACAATATGTGTGAATACCAGCATGACACCAATCACAATTCCAATTTGTAATATTACGTTCGAATAAGGTGTGATTTCAGGAACCCATGAGTGGATGTGAATCGTGACTTCACCCTCAGCAGATTGTTCAAAATAAACCAAATGCTGCTCGAGTACATGCGGACTCCATTGATGTAAGGCGTCTGAAGTCAACAATTGTGTATGGTTATTGGTGAGGTTTACGAATTGAATTTCACCGTCCATATATTTCTCAATTGGATTCGTTGGGTCCAAGTGATCACGGACTGACCATGCTAAGATGCCATTTTTCATCGAAGGTCCACTCACTGCATATTTGGCATTGCTCGCAAGCCATTGATGGCTATTTGAACGATTGTAGACGACCAAGCGTTCAGTTGCAGATACATTGACGGTCACCGCAATGTAATTTTCATCGAATACAAAATCAGTTATTGTCGCATTCGTCATGTCGACAGGCGTTCCCCATGATTCAAGAATCTCATCTTCTTCTGGGGTTGAAGAAGCATTAATTTGTTCGATGGTAATCGAGCCAGATGAACCAATACGAGAGAATTGAATACTTGTTGGGTCGTCCTCTAATACCATTGCAATCTCAAGTCCATTCGCTCGAATGAGTTGAATATTGGCAACATTGAAACCAAGTGATACTTCCTCTCCTTGCAGGGTATAGGCACTCAACAGTCCATTCTTTTCGAGTATAAGGTACTCGACCTCTTCAGTTCCCGTCAATACAATTTCATCGGGTTCCTCTATGGCCATCGTTAACATTGGTTCATTCGAAGTGGAGATGGCGTTGAGATTAAACACCGATAAAGTGGTTTGATTGGCCACTGCGAGTTTGGAACCTGAAAGAGTATAGGGCGAGTCATATTCGATGCTCCCGTTCATGAGTTCCCAATTCGTCTCGAGATTCGCCACATCATGAATCACCATCACAGGTCCAGTTGAGCGATTGTCAATGGTTGCCATCCAACCGTCTCCAGTGGCAACATCTTGAGGCGCTTCAATTCCTCCAGCAGGTAAAGATTGATGACTCAATTCCCAAGTAATCACAGTAAATAACATCAAGAATACGAGGACTGCTAAGACTCCAGTCTCCTTACTTTGAGGGTTTCGATAACGTTTAATGACATTTGAACAACGGTTCATGACAATTCCAAGGGCTTTTTTGGGGTTGGTCAAAAGAGTAACGATTCGGGCATTCATAGTTCGTTCATCAAATATTTTCCACCAAGCATCTGATGTTCGGTCTGCAAATGAAACTGCGAGAGCAGCAATCAGCATACCTCCAATAATATCTGAAAACCAATGTATCCCAAGATAAATGATGGTAAAGGCAGTGATGAGTGTGTAGGTGAGAACCAAAGCTCGGTATTTATTCCAACGGCGATCTTCATCGAAGCGTGTAAGGCATAACCAAACAGCAAATGGTATGCCGATATGAAGCGAAGGCATTCCGTTCGTGAATGGGTCAATACGTCTGAACCAATCACTGATTTCCGGTGTTAAATCATACGCGAGTGTTTCCATTCCAGGAATATAATCTCCAGTTACTCGGACATTGAAAAACAGATAAAAGGGAATTGCTAATATGTAGACCCAAGCGATACTGAGTGTCATTCTATCCGAAATCCATCGGTCATCAAAGAAGGCGAAGTAGAAGACAGATACGTAACAAATAAACATAAACCCTGAAACATAAAAATGAGTGAGGGCAACGGTTAACCATTTCGCTTCAAACAGTTGCTGAACTTCCAATACCAAATCGCCCTCAAGTCCATAAATGAGCGGTGTCATATCCAAGCCGGTATTGGCAATGATAATTCGGTCTAATTGATCGAGAATATCCTTTGAATTATAAATTATAAAAACAATTGAGAGGTGAATCCAGTATCTCCGAAAGAAATCGATAAATGTTGGGAGAGTGATTTTTATCCATGGTGGTTTGAAAACAGGCAACAAGATGACACCAAGCGCTAATGCACTTATCATCCAAGTAAGATAGATGCCATCCATCAGTTAACCTCAACCCCTACGGGGTTGGGCGTTACACATGAAACCTCGCCAGTCAAAAATACTGGAAATACCGTTCCTTGGATTACCAAGCACCATGAACGTAGGGTTTTCCATTGTCCGGGTCTCTTCTGTTTGCGAGATCCCAAATGCGTTCAAATCGAAAGATTCCACTTGAGCAACCCTGAGTCCATTCAAACCCAAGTGCATAGTTTCCAACAATCCGTACTTTTGGCTTCTCTTTTGGTAATGCTTCGACTTGCCTTCGGAGATTTTTACTGGCTTCATCTTCGTTTCGCAGAGGAGAACATTTAGCGCAAGGACACGAGTGACGTAAGTCATCATAGGTCACTGAGAATTCTGAACCATCAGCATAGGTGAGGAGAACATCGGTCTCTCTTCGTTCAAAACGAGACATTGTTGGCATTTCGTCGGTCATGACATCACCATCAAATGATTTCAAGCCCTGCTCCAGGGTCGTCCACAATTTGCTCTTGCAGTGCAGCAACGATTGCAGCAAATGCAACAGCGGAAGGGCCTTCCGGTTCACTTACGATTCGGTGCACTCCATCGTCTCCACCCCGAACAAATCCAGGATCAAACGGTAGAGCACCAAGGAATGGAACACCAAACTCCTCTGCGGTTGATTTCCCTCCGCCTTTCTTGAAAATATCTAGAGTAACACTGAATTCTCCAGCATCATTTGCTGTTGCTTTCAAAGTCTTTCCAGCAGGAGCAGCGATTTCGATCTCTGAGCCTGGGGGTGCTTTGCCTGAGATTGTATAGCCGCTCATGTTCTCAACCACTCCAAGGACAGGGAGTTTCAATGATTCTGAGAACGTAATCGATTTTCTGCTATCGAGGAGGGCTACTTCTTGTGGCGTGGTGACGATGACCATTCCATCAATATCTGGGAGCGATTGTGCTACAGTGAGTGGCTCATCCGATGTGCCTGGGGGGAAATCGATTATGAGGTAATCGAGATTTCCCCATTCGACATCACCGATAAATTGCTGAATTGCTCCGAGCTTAATCGGTCCACGCCAAACAACAGGTGTATCTTCACTATCAAGTAGAAAAGCCATTGAAATGACTTTGACACCAAGATGGCCTTTCGCAGGATGAATACGTCCGGATTCAACATGCAATCGCTGTCCATCAAGTCCCATCATTTTGGGAACGTTTGGTCCTGTGATGTCGATGTCGAGAATACCGACTGAGAGGCCTTGTTGGGCCAGTGAAAGTGCGAGCCCTGTGGAGACTGTAGATTTTCCAACACCACCTTTTCCAGATAAGACCATGATCTTATGCTTGATTTTTTTACCAATTTCTTCCATTGACATCTTACGCTTCATTTGAGCATAAGCCTGTTCCATTTTCTTCTGTTCTTGAGGAGATGCTTCCGCAGGCGTATCATCTGCATTGGGGTCGTGGGTTGTGACCGGTGAATCCGACATGAACCGAGCACCGCGCTGCCGTACTTCAACCCATCTTTTACGGCCGCTTTTGAATCAGCACCCTGCGATGACTTGAATGGAGAATGGCAGTGATGAGAAGGAATGCCAAAGTGAGAAGTATATCGAAGGACTGGTCTGCATACGCCCATGCTAAACCAATTGACAACACCAATCCAATCGAATGTCCGACAGCATTGGCCTGAATTTTCTGTTCGAAGTTCTGAACTCTTCCCAAAACAATGATGCTTGGACCAACGGTGAATGTCATCAATGTAATCAATGCAGCAATGATTTTGAATGCCACCTCCCAATCTTGGGTAGCGGCGATGATGTGAGCAAAAAACAGTGCAGCATAGAGCGTTGCTGCAATGCAAATACCGCGAAATAAATCCGAAGTACTCTGGACCACAGTTTGTCGAATTGTTCTTCCTTTGAGAATGCTTCTCTTTAGATAATCAATAAATACAGTCGACATCATGGAGAACTATGCGTCTCTTATTTGTCTGTGTTGGGAATTCTTGCCGATCTCAAATGGCGGAGGGAATTGCTCGTTCAATGGGCCATTTTGCCGATTCTGCAGGGACTCACCCAGCAGGAAGTATCGCCAGTAATGCAGTTGTAGTACTCAAGAATCGTGGAATCTCAACCGAAGGGATGGTTCCAAAGAATGTCAACGATTTCTCGGCTGATGATTACGACATGGTCATCTCCATGGGGTGTGGAGTTCAATGTCCATTGATGGAACTTGACCAAGATTGGGAATTAGAAGACCCGGTGGGCCAAGCCCTTTCCGTTTACGAGTCTACTGCTGACGAAATCGAGCGAAGACTCAATCTCTTGCCTTGATTATTCTTCTTCTTCCTTTTCAGGAACATCGCCAATGCCATCGAGTTCGATTGTTAGAACGCTGACAGTCCGTTCTCTTTTGTCATCTTGAGTGAGCGTTTCCGAAGTGCAATGTATATTTCCAATTACGACTTCAGCCGGTAGACCTTGAGCAATGATTCCATTTCTTCTACGGCAAATTTCTGCCACATCGACCGCTCGACCGATTGTTGCTCCTCGAGCGACTAGCTGAACTTGGCGGTTCCCTTCATCCATGGTCATAACGACAGCTCGAACATATGCATGCAGAGGTTTTTTTCCAATAAAAATCGAACGTCTTTCACTCATAGCACCATCTCTAAAATGAACTATTCAAGGTCTATCGGATAAGAGTTCGCTTGTCAGGTCACCAAAGCGAATTACCCTATTGCTCTTCTAAATGGGGTGCTGAGTGGCAGGAGTACGGACGCCGGGATTTGAACCCGGGTTCAAGCGTTGGCAACGCTCGGTGATAACCACTACACTACGTCCGTAGATGTATTCACCCGTAAGAACAGGAGTATAAACGGTTGTCGGCTCGCCTTAGTGCTAATTAAATCCGAAACGGTCTTGACCTTCTTCGTTTTCAGGTCTGTTCCGAATCGAAATGACGACAACGACTGCGACTCCAATTCCAAAGACAGCGAGAACGCCCAGTAGTACTCCAGTCGATAAGAAAGAACCACTTACACCTGGTAAGATTGATTCTTCTTCAACTAATTGAACGGCTATAGAGGTCGTAGGGCTCACTTTTCCATACACATCTGAGGCTTGAATCAATACTTCATGCGTGCCAACCGGGATACTACTTCGAACCTGCATTTCAACAGAATAGATGCCATCGTTTGCTACTGCATCACCGTTACTTCCGTCATCATACATGCTTTGCCAAGTTGCTTGAGAAGTAAATGGCGTGAAGACACCAAGGTTTGCTTGTGCAACCAGAACACCATCGTAATCGCTGATCGCTACTTCGAGTACAACCGTTGAACTTGTTTCGCCTTTCTCTACAGTTTGGATGCCTGGATTGATGATGAGAGGCGCGGTATTGAGGATGTTAATGCTCATTTCTTTCATAATTTCATCTGAGATATGATGTGGGCCGTAGATCGCTTGAAGTGATGAATTCATTCCATCTGCATGCCAAAGGGTAGTAAATTCACTTTTACCAAGGCTATCGGTCAAGATAAGCGGCAAGGCTTGTTCTCCAGGTGTCATCGAATCAGGTACCGTAAAATTACCAACCCATACACCGTTCAATTGAACCAATGGCACGAGGCCACCTCTTGATTCTCTCAAATCAATCATAACACTCTCAACGCCATGGCCATCATAGGCTTGAGCATTTATGATCATGACAGCGCCACGTGGGCCAGTATCTGGCAGTACCTCAAAGGCATACAATCGTGGGCCTTGATTGATGATTTCAATGTCTCCAGTACCCGTTGAAACCAGTCCCCAAGTATCGGTTGCTGTCACATTGAGTGAAACGTTTCCAACTTCAAGGCCCGGAACAAGAATTTTGGTAGTGAAGCGATTATCCCCAATGGTTGTATCGCCATTGAGCCCACGGTCGTTCATATCCACAAGTCCACCGCCAAGCGGTGAGAGGTCGACTGTTACTGTGTCTACATTCAACTCATTGTCGCTGATGTGGGCTACAAGAGTGCCAACACTTCCACCTTCTCCATAGATGATGCCCTCTTCGAGGTAGAGTTCGATAAGGAGAGGTGCAGTGTTGTTTTCAGCTGTGATAATAGAAGGGGAGAGGATACGTTCAACCATTTGACTTTCGGTGAAATTGGCAGTTTCGTTTTCATCCCCATATGGGATTTCTAACACTCTGTTCACACTTGAAAGAAGACCCATGAGCGGACCTTGGTCGATGATTGAGCCAGTCGCATCACCGTTTTCACCGTACGAACCAATCCAGTTGACCACATGTAGGTTGAAACCATCTCGAGGGTCATTTCCGGTCGACTCTGCTGTGATGACCAGTGAAAGACCTTCTTGGTCTGCAAGTCGAATCGAATCGCCAGGTAAAAGAGGAATTGGCATCAAGCCCGTTTCTCTTGAAATCGTGATCTCTCCCAGGATATCTTCCGACTCTGGTTGTGTGGCATTCACTTCTACTGGGCTATTTTCAGGGCGCTCATCACCACTTGAGGGGTCGGCTCCAGTTTCTTCCCATACCATTCGAATGGTTCGATTCTCCCATTCTGATTGGACCACTTGGTAATCCCATGATTCGTTATGGTTTGCTCCAACGCCTTGTCCATCGAAGAAGTTACCACCGTTGACTCCAGTGAGATTGAACCAAGTTTCCTGGTGTATGACGTTGACTAAGAAGACCACTTGTGTGGCATTGGCTTGATTTCCAGTTTCTTCAATTCCTCGAACAATTCCAAAGGTACCTTGAGCATCACCAGTGATGACACCATCAAGATGTAAGTCATCTTTCAGTGTAATTCCATCCTCGGTTAACCAATGCAAATCATGTATTGTTCCGTTGATAAGAATACTCGAGTTCTCATCTTCTTCATTGACTCCAAAGGTGCCTTGTCCAATGAATTCTGATTTTTGGTCGGTGCGCACACCGTCTTCCCATCGGTCAAGAACAGTCAATCCATCCAAGGAGACATCCATGCGCAACCCTTCCTCGCTGAGGACCATATCTGCAAGTGCCTCAAATTGTGTGTGTTGTAGTCTTCGCACTCCATTTTCATCCCAAGTTTCCAAGAAAAATACGCTGACTTCACCCGTTACATTGAGACCTTCATCTCCTTCGTCATTTTCATCATTGATGAGCAAGTCCCCAGTTGCTTCAATTCGCAGTCGTTCAGACAGGTCACCATCGATCATCGAACGGTTGAACCAGCCTTCTGATACATTGGCGGTCACTTCACTTCGCGACGCCCCATCGAGCGTAACTAAATGGAGAATGCCGCTGCCTCGGGCATCAAAGACTTGGGAGGTGAGTACACCTGATTGAATCGTCTCATTCTTCCAAATCGAGTCAAGAGATAAAGTGAGATTTGTTGAACTGTCCTCAGTATTTTCAAGAGTGGTGAGGTTACCGTTTCCAAGTTCCCATGAATTGAGTACTGTTCCATGCCGCATTTGCCAACCTTGCCCGTCGAAATCTAAAGAGAACCCTTGTTCACCTTCCTCAGTCATGTAGGTTTGGTCAAGGTCCCATGTGGTTTTCAGCAGGACTTCATGATCCGCCATTGGTTGATTCCAAGTCCCGACCGTGAATGAACGAGTGGTTTGGACAGGCTCTACGAGTGTTGTACCATCCCAAGCATTGATGGTGACAAGAATCGAAAGTTCATCACCCCACTGAAGAGTCGTGTTGAGTTCAGCATGAGCAACACGATGGTCGTCGACTGAACTCCAAGAGATGAATACATCATTGGCCAGAAGGGTGCTATTACGTTGATGAGTGACATCAATATCGATTTCATACGAACCATTGTCAGCAAAGGTGATGAGATATGCATGTTGATTGAGGCCATTCTCTCCTTCAAGCCAAGCAGCGTTAATTGTTGGTTGTGCTGGCTGTCCATCTGCAGTTGCGATGAAGACAAGTGGAAGGACCATCATCAAGAGAAGGGCAAATGCAACCACCGGTTTCCGCATGCTCATGGAGAGAGGTAGGGTCTGTTCATCTTCAATACTTTGGTATGATGTGTATTGGGAAAGGTTTGGAGGGCTTTTTTCACAGGTCCAATACATATCCAAAAAGAAGAGGCGCTACGATGGTCGCATCACTTTCAATGACGAATTTAGGCGTTTCAACAGCAAGTTTTCCCCAAGTAATTTTCTCGTTTGGAGGTGCACCCGAGTATCCTCCATAGGAGGGTGATGATTCACTGATTTGGCAATACCAAGACCAGAGAGGTACTTTTCTCTCCAAATCTTGATGCAAAAGAGGTACAACACATATTGGGAAATCTCCAGCAATGCCGCCACCTATTTGTAAAAAGGCCAAAGGTTCGGTTCTCGATTCGTACCATTGCACCAACTGAATCATGTATTCAATTCCGTTCTTGAGTGTGGTCGAACGAATTTCACCTTCAATACAGTGTGCCGCAAAAATATTGCCAAGGGTCGAATCCTCCCATCCCGGAACATACAATGGTAGATTTGTTTGTGCAGCAGCAAGCAACCATGAATCATCGGGGTTTGCTTCAAAGGTCGGTTCCAATACGCCACTCATCAATAATTGATAGAAGAATTCGTGAGGTAATTTCGAGATGTTCGACTCGTCAGCCTCTTTCCAACAGGACACGATATGATGTTCGATTTTACGGAATGCTTCCTCTTCCGGAATACAAATGTCAGTCACTCGGTTGAGGTTTTGCCGAAGTAATTCCGCATCATCTTCAGCAGATAAATTACGCCAATTTTCGATTGAAACATAGGAGTTATGAGCAACGAGATTGAACAGGTCTTCTTCTAAATTCGCACCAGTGCAAGAGATCCCCGCAATATGGCCAGCGCGAATCATCGGTGCTAAACTCCGACCAAGTTCTGCAGTACTCATAGCTCCAGCAAGTGTAAGGAAGATTTTACCTCCATCTGCTAAAAACTGAGTCAATGAATGTGCTGCTCTTGCGAGTTCACCTGCATTGAAATGACGATAATGTTGGTCTACAAATTCCCGCACTGACATTTCATTCCCCCTCGTGTAAGAAGCGAGGGAGGTGTTGTCTTCGCTTGAGTGACAGTGACGGTATGTGCTCGATCAATTGTTGATGAATATCATCCGCTAAGGCATTTGGATCTGAACTCCCACAGGTAAAACAATCCAAAGCGAGCCACCCTTTTTCAGAATAGCAATGGGCGGAAACGTGACTTTCATCGAGTAAGACGACTGCTGCAAAACCTACTGGTGAATGTGAGCCATCAAATTGTTCTACATGTGAATGAACATTCCGAGCATTGCTACGCTCTACTGCTTGTTCAAGGACTTCAAGTATCCACTCTCCATCGTTCACTTTTGGCGAAATATACCCTGTATAATCGAGGAATACATGGGCTCCATGGGCTTGAAAGTTTGTCATGACACTCACCTGTTATTTTGCTTCGGCTTCTAAAGAGTATATTTGAAGTTTGTCTTTCCTCAATTCATTTGCTGCCTGAAAAAATCCGTTTCCTTTGGTTTCCTGTTCTTGCCGAGTACTTGTCCATGTGGGCTCCAGAACCCCTCCTTTCGGGCCTTGAGGTGAGCAGCAATGATTTTTGTTGCCAGCATTGCAGCCGTGAATTGGGTGAGTGGTGTATCTTCTTGGGCCACTATCTCGTTGACATCAGCACTGATCACCGTGGCTTTTGGGGCGGCAAAGACGGCTTCAATTGTTTCAATGACTTGCCAAAAGGACAGGCCGCCAGGTACTGGGGTGCCTGTAGCAGGAACGAGACTTCCATCGAGTCCGTCGATGTCAAGAGTCAAATGAATCGGGCCAGAGAGCGTTTGGAGCGTCTCGAGCCATTGATTCCATGCTTCTTCCCCGTGCGTTGGGGATTGCGTGTCTCGAGCGAAAAAAGTGGTAATGCGCTCATCGCTATGAATCAATTCAGATTCTTGTTTTGAATAGGCCCGGATTCCAACCTGAAGTAAGCGTCCAATTCCTAAATCGAGACTTCGACCTGCAGCACATGCATGCGAATATGCTTCACCGTTGAGCTCTTCACGAAGGTCAGCATGTGCATCGATTTGAACAACAGTGAGGCGTTTCAGGTCACCATCTACAAGCGGGTGGTGTTGAGCAGCAAGGACTAACGGTGGTAATATCCCGTGTTCACCACCCAATGCGAGTGGGAAACAATCACCGGAATACCATGGTTGTAAATAACCACGAATGTTATCTAATTGTTCACCGAGATTCTTTCCTTCACCGTCCCATTCGGGGGCGGTATAGATCTTGGCTCCGGCTGGTAGGTCTTGTCCCAGTGCTTCATCAAACAATTCAACTTGCCCACTTGCGATAACGCAAGCAGCAGGGCCTTGTGCTGTACCTTGGCCATAAGATGTTGTGAGTTCATAGGGTAATTGTAACACTACGATATCTACATTTTCACCCTGTTCGGGTAAACCGAGGAAATTGCCCTCAACATAGTCTTCGCTCACAACCTTGCCCTTGCACAGGTGTTCTTGAGGCTGTTGTTTGATGTTGTTTAAGGTGAGTCGCTTGTTGGGCTGTCTGTCGGGGGGCATCTACCGCCCCCACATTTCGAGGCTTGGAGGACTAAAAGTGACTGATTTTTCTTCTTTTCATGAAATATCATCGATGGGTCTATATGGGTCGGAGGACAATATAATATATTGTCTGCGAAGTAATTTAGCGGCCAGCGGAGGGAATAAAAAATGACAATGACATTATCAGAACTTACTCGAGCAATTCAACAACACATCGATTTGGAGATGGATGAAGAAGTCGCACAAGGAATGGCGGAACACGCTCTTGGGTTCTTTGGATTCTACAATCGAATCATCGACAACGCTTTGGAACCAACTGACCGTAACTTGTTCTACATGTTCCAAGATTATGATCTCCTTACGACAGAATCTGAAGAAACGACTCTTTGGGATGGCCGTGAATGGAGGATTCACTATTGGAAATTCAAACCCGACCTACGAGAACGGGTCGAATCATACATGCAAAGAAACCGTGACCCTGAAGACATCGATCCTTTTGCTGACATCTATGGTGGTAAAACCAATATTAATTCAATTTGGACACGAGAATCTGAAAGGGTTACCAATCCAAATGCGTTTACCTCGGATTGGTAAATCGTTGGTTAAGTTCTTGAACGACCACCGTGACCGAAGTCCATGCGCGTTTGGGCTCTTTGTGTTCTTCTCTTAGCCAGTGCGTCTGTGCCAATGCTCACATCGGCACAACAACCTGACATTATACAGGAACATTGGTATCATACGTATACGACACTCACAGCCGATGTGAATGCTTGGGCTGACGACCACCCTGACATTGTTGACTTGACGATCGCAGGTCAAACAGAACTCGGAAAGAATCTCTGGGTCGTACGAATCTCTGATTGGAGTAACGATACAAAGGCCGATGGAACAGATAAGGAAATCGTCTACATTGATGGAGGTCATCACGGGAACGAACATCTCGGCACTGAATTGGCATTCCTTACCGCTGAATTCTATATTGAAGGATGGGCTGCTGGAGACCAAGAAGCCATTGATGTGCTCACCAATACTGAACTTCATATTCTTATCATGCTCAATGCTGACGGGAATGATTTGGACACTCGGTGGAACATTAACCAAGTCGATTTAAATCGGAATTATGATCATCATTGGAACGAACAAGATGAGACACAACCAGGTTCAGGCCCGTTCAGTGAAGCAGAAACAGCAGCTAATTCCAATTACATGAATACCGTTGTTCCCAATGCTGACTTGTATGTTACAATGCATACTGGTGTTTGGATTATGTTGCATCCATGGGGCTACATTCCAGATCAGCCTATCGATTGGGAAATGTTCCATTTTATTCGTGATGATGTTCATGCCAATATCTCGGACATTCCGATCCGAAATGCTAACGAGGGTTTGTATCCTAATTCGGGGACTTCTCGAGACTATGGGTACGGAATCATGGGATATCCGACATTCACCTTTGAAACCGATGACGAGCAATGGTTGCTTGGAACTGTAGAGGCACTCTCTGACCGCTTGGGTGAAGAACTCGAGGTTATGCGTTATCTTATTGACAACGTATGGAGTTGGAGAGCACGTTTGGAAATTCAGTCGATTGTTCTTGAGGATGATGAATTAACATTAGATATCAATAATCTTGGTCGTGCAACCACGGCGAATGCGACACTGCAGTACATTGATTCATCTGGTGGCCTCGTTTGGAACTCATCGAACTTTTCGGTAAATGCTACGAATTCTGCACAGGTCTCTTTCGATACCACTTCACTTTCAATGACGACAGATGGTACTTGGGAGTTGCGTTATCAAGTACGAATCGTAGAATCTGCCCGTTGGGTTTCTGAACCAATTGAGGCGGACGTGGTGGCTGTTGTCGAAGATGATGAGTCGAGTTTCCTGATTGGTTATGGATTGTTTAATCCTGTGACTATTATCGCTGGCTTTGTGGCTGTTGCTGCTGTGGTTCAAAGCGAGAAAGAAGAAGAAAACTGATGAATCGCATCACTTCTCTTTGCTGGAATCGGGTCGCGAGGTTTCAAGTGCTTCAAGCAGTACGCAAGCATAGGTGAACTCATGAAAGTAAGCGTAAGCCCCGGCCACAACATTAACGGAACTCTAATTCTACCCCTTTTCGAAGGTTCTGAAGCACTGCCTGAAGCTCATGAAACAGGCCTTCATACCGCATTGAAGGGCCAAATAAACCGTATTCTCCAAGATGGAGATTTCAAAGGAAAGATGAAATCTACAATGTCTATTCTCGGTGGCGAAGGTGGAAAAGCAATGTTAGTCGGCCTCGGCAAAGAAGACGATGCTGATGCCCACTCTTACCGCAAAGCAGGTGCAGCAGTCGTTGCAAGCCGAAAGAAAGTTCATGGCACAGATTTGACCGTTGTGTTCAACGGTACTTCCATCGAAGCCATGGGTGCTTTTACTGAAGGTATGCTCCTGCGTGATTATTCCTATGACCATTACAAACAACAAGAGGAAGATGACAAAGAAAGTGAACTCGATGTTCGAATCACTTGTGATGAAGGTCAAGAAGATGAACTTAATTCAGTCATCAAGATTCATGTTGGCGTTACCTCTGGAGTTCACCTTTCACGTGATCTCGGAAACTGCCCTCCAAACGACATGTTCCCTGAAGCATTTGCCGATCAAGCATGGGAATGGGCAAAGCAATACGATGATGTTGAAGTAACCATCATCAATTACGACCAAGCAGTCAAAGCCGGAATGGGCGGACTGGTTGCAGTCGGTATGGGTTCAGCACGTAAACCATGCATGGTTATCTTTGAACTGAATGGTAAAAAGACCGGGCGATGTCCTCTCCTTGTCGGTAAGGGAATTACTTTCGACACCGGTGGTATTTCACTCAAACCAGGCGCAAACATGGACGAAATGAAGTATGATATGGGTGGCTCTGCTACCGTTTTCGGAACCATGCAAGCTCTTGCATCAACTGGACACAAAGGAAAGGTCGTTGCCATTACATGCATGGCTGAGAACATGCCTTCATCCAATGCTCAACGCCCAGGTGACGTGATCACAACGCTCTCTGGAAAAACTATTGAAATCCTCAACACCGATGCTGAAGGACGTCTCGTTCTCTCTGATGGATTGTGGAAGGCTGGTGAATTCGACCCTGAATACATCATCGACTTCGCAACATTGACTGGTGCATGCGTCGTTGCTCTTGGCCACGAAGCAACCGGCCTTTGGTCCAACGATGATGACTTCCGAACTCGGATTCATGAAGCAGGAAACGCCGTTGATGAACTCGCTTGGCCTATGCCACTGCTTCCCGCCTTTGAGAAGGAAATGACCAACTCCAAGATTGCAGATACTCGCAACCTTGGTGCAGGTCGTTATGGTGGAGCAAATACTGCTGCTGCCTTCCTCAAGCAATTCGTTCCAAACCGTAACTACGAGAAAGACGGTGAACAAATCACTTGGGCACACATGGATATCGCAGGAACATACTGGGGTGCAAAGACCAACTCAATGGTTGGAAACGGTGCTACAGGAATTCATGTTCGAACCATGTACCATCTCATCACCAACGGATGAAGCGACTTTCTGAGGCCGTAACTCATGCATCGCCGTGCATCACTTCCAGCACGGATCAATGTTTTAGGTGAACATACGGATTATGCCGGTGGTCTCGCACTGCCTTTTGCAACACACCTTCGTTTAACATTGAACGCTTTCTCACAAGAAGAAGGGTACGATGGTGATGCTACGGTCATTGAATTATGGCGTGCAGCGGGTGGATGGCCAGCGCGTTTGTCTGTTGAGAGTCAAATCCCTATGGGTGTAGGAATGTCCTCGTCTGCTGCCTTATGCTTGGCAGTTGTGTTGTGCGTAAACGGTTCAATGAAGCCTTCAGAGGCATGTTTGGAAGCGCAAAGAATTGAGCATCAAGTTCTCAAAACACCGTGTGGCCTTTTGGACCAAATGGCGATGATGTTTGCGAAAGAAGGATGTGCGACGCTGATTGATTTCTCAAATCTTTCAACTCAATCTGTTCTTTTACCTTCGGAGTGGATCTTTAAACTGGTTGACTCCGGAATCCATCGGAAACTAAGTGAAACCTCATACCGAGATTCCATCGATGGTTCCACTCAAATCGCTCATGTCGAAACTGAAAATCAACGGGTTAAGTTAGCACTTGGAGCATCGGCTCAAGAACTTGGGTCACTCCTCAATCAATCACATGCTTCGCTGCAAAAACTTGGCGTGAGTCTCACGCAAATTGATGAACAGGTCTCAGAACTGCAACAAACAACCGGTGTATTCGGTGCTCGTATGATGGGTGGCGGGTATGGTGGCATGATTTTGGTCTTGGTGGAGAGTTCCGAAATCCTACCCGACGCTCCATGTTTTCACCCTTCACAGGGTGGCTTTGTTGAGGAATTCTTCGAGTGAAGCAAGTCGTTCGGGCGTTCCCATATCCCAAAATTTGGTATTGTCGAGGTGCGTTACTGCCTTTCCAGAAAGAGCGGGATAGACGGTCTCTTCCCAACTCCATTTTCCTTCTTTACCGTACTCAAGTAAAGTCGATTTTTCGACAACACTGGTTCCAGCTTCGTAGCCATTCAGTGTTTGTGATGATTTTGTATGTTTATCATATTCAATTAATTGTCCATCTTTATGCCGGAGGTTCATCGAAGAATGTGCCTCAGTAATGGTCATGGTTAATGGCGAATTCATCGATTGATGAAGTGTCAACAAAGGAGAGTATTCAACTGGATGTAAATCGTCACCCCATACGAGAATGAAACGCTCTTCGAGTAACTCCCGTGCATTCCATAGGGCACCTCCGGTTCCGAGTGGCTCAGGTTCTTGATGAAATGTCAGAGCCATCCCTGGATGAGTGATTCCTTCAAACTGTTCTCCAAGATAGCCTGTGAGGATCAGTGCATGCATACATCCTTGCCGTTGAGCCCAATCAAGAATATGATGAAGCATTGGTTTACCGGAGACTTCAATGAGGGATTTAGGGGTTTTTTCGGTTATTTTTCCTAAGCGGGTACCGAGGCCACCTGCCATGATGACGATTTGGGGTGCTGAATGCGCTTTGACAATCGCGGCGTATTCTTCTCCACTTGCCTTTAGAGTTCTTTCTTTGCTTTCAAAATCAACATGATAGAGTCCGAATCGTTGGTCATATCCTTCTGCCCATTCGAAATTATCCATTAAACTCCAATGATAAAATCCACGCACATCAATACCGTCGGCAATGGCTTCAGCAGTGATCAACAGATGTCTACGTATGTGCTCAGGTCGCATATCATCGTCATCATCCGCAACGCCGTTTTCAGTAACTAAAATTGGGATGTTGAGGTCTGCGACCATATCAAAGGCCCGTCGAAGTCCTTCTGCATACATCGGATATCGGAAATCAGTTCGTTGTTCCCAAGGGCGGATTAATGGATCAATTTCTACTTTTGTTGGCATGAATGGTGTTGTCAATAAGTGGGTGTAATAGTTGACACCAATGAAATCACTGCTGCCTTTGAGTCCTTCAATAGGTTTTGAGAAGAGGGCAGATGGCGGTTTAAACCGACCATTTTTAAGACCTTTCAGCCAACAACGATTGAACATTCCATCGAGAACTTTGGCTTGAATCCAATGAAGAGGATTCCACCGTCGATAGGGGTCGAAGAGATTGATGTTCTTGACCAATCCAATTTGACATTTATCTCCATTCTCCATCCTTTTCAGAGTGCGGTAGCATTGAGCATGGGCTCGCATCAAATTGAGTGCAACACATCGTGTTCTCTTGAAAGAACGGACGCCTGGCGGAAACTCACCAAGCACATATCCCATTGTAGCATAGACTGCCGGCTCATTGATTGTGCACCACCATTCAACCCGGTCACTGAGTCGTTCAAACATTTTTGAACAAAAAGTAATCCAATCAGCAATATTTTCTTCTTTTTCAAAACCACCACGTTCATCCCACCATATGGGTTGAGTGAAATGGTGTAAGGTCACCATTGGTTGAATTCCTTGAGCAAGTAATTCATCAACTAAATCCGAGTACCATTGTATTGCCTTTTGATCCCAGTGACCAGGAAGTGGTTCGACTCTTGACCATTCAATGGAGAATCGATAATGAGAGACTCCAAGGTTTTTGATGAGCGTTATATCTTCTGACCTTCGATTCCAGTGGTCGCAAGCCTCACCACTCAATTGTTTACTCTTTGAGCGTGGTTCAAATGCTGACCAATTGTTGGTATTCCCGCCTTCAATTTGATGAGATGCTGTAGCAACTCCCCACATGAAATCGTTCGGAAAAGCACTTCCATCCTTCAGTGAACTGTAATTTACAGTCTCCCATTGGCGGTGTTCTTCGGTCCACACACGCTTTCCAAGCATGAAACAGACATGAGGTTTTTTGTTCAACAATCCGCTTGTAAAGCGCACATTTTGAAGGTGCGGATAGCGGGAGTCGAACCCGCGACAAGAGGTTGGAAACCTCCTATGTTACCACTACACCATATCCGCATGATGTGATTATTTGTCCGAGAAGCCTCTCCTCTTTGAGTGAATCGGTCTTTCAATCACCAATTCAAGGCATAGGTGGTCGAGGTGGTGGAGGAGGTGGAACTCTTCCATTGATTCTCAATGCTTGTCGAAGGCGATCTGCTGGAGGTTCATTGGTTCGTTTCATGCGAGCAGCGATGACTTCACGAGCGTGTTCAACCCGTTCTTCTGCAAGCCGTGTCTTTGATGAATTTCCTCGTATGACGAGCATGCCCATCAAGAAGAAGAGCACAATTCCACCAAGCAAAGCCTGGATAATCGGCATTTCTATCATCTCAGTTAATGCACTTGCTTCATCATTCATCGAATCACTCTCATCAACGATTCGAGTATCAAATACTCTCAAGTTAATTGATACTGAATCCATGGCAATATCGACACCAGGTTCTTTGATGACAATATAGAGGTCGAAATTTCCAGCGGCTCTACCTTCTCCACTGAAGAATATAGTTTGAGTCAAGCCAGTTGTTTCGGTAAAGGACAGAACCTGGATTTGTTCTGAAGCGATAATCGAAGAGATTTGCTGCCATTCGACTC
>Ga0209709_10000577_pt1 | contig 35183 bp, 30 predicted proteins | sample ArcticOcean_MG_C_2_FD_187435 | JGI IMG/M metagenome (GOLD analysis project Ga0209709, IMG submission 187435) | Marine microbial communities from western Arctic Ocean - ArcticOcean_MG_CB4_136 (SPAdes) (version 2) | ecosystem: Environmental > Aquatic > Marine > Oceanic | place: Arctic Ocean... | reverse complement strand
TAAACATTGGAAAAAAATAAAAGGTTATTATTATAAAGATTATAGATATAAATCATATATTGACGTATTAAAACATATATGTATTGAATTAGATTCTAAGAAATGTCGGGATAGTATAATATTATATGAAAACCCAGCGTAAAAATAAGTATAAAAAAATGAGACGTATTAATAATATATGGAGCAATTAAATTTGAATTTATTATTAAATAGAATTGAATCTGAAAAAATATTTATGGAAGCGTTAAATAATTTTGAACAAAATAAACAAAATAAAACAATAAAAAGGGGAATTTATGTATATGGTTCGCCGGGGAGTGGGAAAAGTTATTTTGTAAAACAACTATTGAAAAAAATGAATTATGATATAGTTTTATATGATGCCGGCGATGTAAGAAACAAATCAGTTATAGATATGATAACAAAACACAATATGTCAGATATTAATGTATTGAGTATGTTTAAAAAGAAAAAAAAACCCATAGCTATTGTTATGGATGAAATTGATGGTATGAATAACGGAGATAAGGGTGGTATAAATTCTCTCATAAAATTAATTAGACCTAAAAAAACAAATAAACAAAAGAAAGAGCAGATGACGATGCTTCCGATTATATGCATTGGTAATTATCATATTGATAAAAAAATAAAAGAAATTATGAAAATTTGCACACCAATTGAAATAAAAAAACCCAAAGATGTGGATATTAATAATATTATTAATATTTTAATGCCCAATATAAATAATGTTATAAAAAACAATTTAATAAATTATATAGAAGGTGATTTGCGAAAATTAAATTCATCGTATGAGATTTATATGAATCATAATCAGATATTAAAAACGCATTTATTTCATAATATATTTAAAAAAAAAAATTTTAATGAAGATACGAAAGATATAACAAAAAGATTGATTGATAATTATTACCCAATGTCAAAACATTTTTTATTAATGAATGAGACAGATAGAACTAGCGTGGGGTTATTATTTCACGAAAACTTAATTGATTATTTATTAGAAATAAAGGATAAAGAGCATTTAAAAGAATATATTTCTTTACTTGAAAATTTCGTTTATTCTGATTATATAGATAGAATAACATTCCAAAAGCAAATATGGATATTTAATGAAATGACATCATTATTGAAAACATTTTTTAATAATTATTTATTTCATAATAAAATAAAAAACAAAAAAAAGAAGAACATAAATGAAATAAGGTTTACAAAAGTATTAACAAAATATTCAACGGAATATAATAATATAACATTTATCCAAACATTATGTAACAAACTTACGATGGATAAAAAAGACTTGTTTTCATATTTTTTATATTTAAGAAAAGAACATAGTACATTGGAAGTTATTTATGATATATTGGCTAGCAATAATTATGATATAACTAAATTGGAAGTATCTAGATTATATAGATTTTTAGATAAATTTTATGAACAATACGATCCAACTGAATAAATTTAAAAAATATAAAATATTTTATAAATTTATAAAATATTTTATTTATGTTGATTAACAAACTTTTTGAAACCTTCGGCATTTCTTTCACCATTGTAGGTATCAATAACTTTATCACCATCCACCATTAATAATGATGGATATCCTGAAACGCCATATTTTTTAGCTTCTTTTTTATTTGCACTGGCTTCCATTGCTTGACACTTTACACCAGAGTCGTTGCTTTTTTCAAATTTTGCCCATTCCGGTTCCATTTTTACACAATGCGGGCAACCATTCATTTTGAAAAATACGAATTTTTTATCAGAACCACCTAAACCTTCAAGATAACTATTGTTTCCACCAATCCATCGCATTTGCTTTAATAGATAATATACTATATATAAACCCGCAAATAATAATACCCCTTTAACCACCGACATTTGGCGTTTTTTCACAGTCTTAATAAATTTTTTCACTTCTTTCGGCAATTTTACCATTATAATATAATACAAGATAATTTATTTTGATTATATAGTTGCATAAAATTTTAATAATTCCTTATCCTTAATAAACGATGACGGTTTTAGACTAGTTTCTCTAACATAATTAGGATTTGCATTTTTTAATAATTTTCTCTTATCAAATGTATTAAATTGGTGGGCAACACATAAAATACTTTTTCTTGGGTCCAATTGTGTTAAAGGTACCGTATAATCTTTTAAAAACCTTTTTTCTTCGGCCATTTCGGCTTCGTTATCATAGCTGGTTTGCGATAACAATTCTCTTTTAAATGCAAAGGTCCCAGCGGTTGCGTGCATTGGACCATACGGACCGAATTGATATATTTTGTCTAAATCATTAAAATAAATATATACAACACTGCTACCAGCCGCCAATGCTTTTGGTTGACTTCTTAATCTATTTACAGCGTGATTCACCCTGTCTGGTGGATAATAATCGTCATCGTCCATATATACCAATATTTCACCTTTACTTTTTTCGTGCATTAAATTGCGTTTTCTTCCCAATTTTATCTTTTTTTCATAGCGAAAATATTTTACACATTCAACATCTTTGAACAGATCTTCAACAGAATCTTCACCATCGTCAATGATAATCCATTCCATTAATTCTTTTGGATAAGTTTGAGCCTGAAAACATTTAATTAAATTTGGAAGAAATATTCGTCTATTATAAGTTGGTGTACAAACACTTACGAATGGTTTCCCATTGGGAGAAACTTTTTTTACTCTTTTTTTACCCATTTATAAAATAATATTAATTATGTATTTATATTATTTTTAAAGTAAAATGTAATTTTAAACAATTTTTGATTTTGCCTTTTCTTCTTTTGCATATGCTATTCTTTCCTCTTCTGCGAGTTTTTCGTCTGTTTTCTGCCCCGCCAGTTTGCTTCTCATAGCTTCTTTAAATTCGGCTTTCTTTTCACCGGTTTTAAATTCTTTACCAAAGATTTTTGTTGTATATTTTGTTGGATCATATGTTGGATTTGGACATTTTTTAGATTTATTCTTACCATCTTTGCCCTCACCTTTTTCAGCCGAACAATCATCGCCGCAAATTCTACTTTTTGGTTTTAAATTACTCAAACTACCGTAATACTTACTTTGTTGTAACATTAATAATATTAAAATTGCGCCACCGATAACACCAATAATCATTTCTTGATTATCTTCTTTGATAAAACTCAGTGGGCCATCACCACCATTAACTCCTAAATTTGAGGCTTCTTCGCCGTATAAATAACTTTTAAAATTATTTAACCATAACATGGCGGCCAATATTGCCCAAATAAACTTGTAGTCCCAAATAATATTTGCCCAAGTTTTTATAATTGTTTTTAACCCATCATTTTCTGTTTCCTGTGATCCCATTAAAATACTTGCAAACCATAAAATATGTAACATAAAAATACCAATTGACGACACTGCTCCTTGTGCAATCAAAAAGACGGTACACGAAAGAAACATTTTAAACACATACCAAGCTCTATATTCACTATCACCCTTTGATGGATCGGGAAATGGACCTCTTACAAACTCACTACCTTTGCCAAAATTCCACATAATCGATCTTATAGGTGCTATTACAATTGCTATCATTAAAATAATAACAAATAACATAGGCATAACGAAAGACAAAAGTATTGGAATGCATAAAAATACAACAAATAGATCGCTTAACCATAATTTTTTATTAATAAGATTAATTTCACTTAAACTACCCCAATGATCTGCTTTATAAAATGTATTCTTAATGGCGCAAAATGATGAATAATAAAGCATTGTTGTCCATTTTAAAGTTAAATAAAAGGGTAACATAAAAACATAAAACCCGTCTAATATATCATCATCATCCTTATTGGGTTTTGGTGGATATAAATATTCGCTTAACCAGGGCCAAAAAATTTTACCATATTTATTTGCTTTAACAGGGTCATAAGCTTCTTGTTGGACAACGCCCGTTTCGGGAGTATCTGAAAACAATAATGTTTCCACATCAATTGTACCACATTTAATATATTTACCAAGATATGGTTTTTGTTTATTGCTTTTTTCTAGAGGCATTCCTTTAATTTTATATAAAAATGCAGCAAAAAAATATGCTATTAATGCTATGGCTAAACTACCGACAAGTGGTTTTTTTAAAAAAATTTCAATTGTTTTAATATTTTGTACACATATATTTTTTTCAGATATCCATGAATGTGTATCAACCGAACATTCTTCTTTTCTTTTTTCAATTCTTTCTTCGGGTGACATTTTATCTACCATTGGTTTATATATAAATAATATTACATAAAAATATATTTAAAAATACTTTATAAATGCTAAACATAAATGAAAATAGATTTTAAACAACAATTGGATTTTAATAATGTTTTAATAAGACCACAGCGTACCACTATTTCATCGCGTTCCGAAGTTTCATTAGAAAGAACATTTCATTTTAAAAATAGTAATGTTTCTTGGACTGGTATTCCTATAATATCGTCCAATATGGATACAACTGGAACATTTGAAGTGTCGGATGTATTAAATAAACATAAGATGATGACGTGTTTAAATAAATTTTATACTGTTGGGGATTATGAATCTTTTCTAACAGAGAAAAGGAAAATAGACGGTTATAATGATTATATTAAAAATATAATTATTTCTATCGGAATAGGTAAAAATGATTTAATAAAATTGGAAAAAATATTAACAAAGTTTCCCGAAATTCAGTGGATATGCGTTGATGTTGCAAATGGTTATATGGAAAAATTAGTAAATGTTTGTAAGTATTTGAGAAAAACATATCCACAAAAAATTATTATTGCTGGCAACGTTGCCAGTGGTGAGATGACGCAAGAATTAATTATTAATGGTGGTGTTGACATTGTTAAGGTTGGTATTGGTCCGGGCAGTGCTTGTTTAACGCGTATGAAAACGGGTGTTGGGATTCCACAATTAAGCGCTATTATAGATTGCGCGGATGCTGCACACGGTTGTGGCGGATTTATAATCGGCGATGGCGGTATAACTTGTCCGGGTGATATGGCGAAGGCATTTGGAGGTGGTGCCGATTTTGTTATGTGTGGTGGTGTATTTTCTGGACACGATGAAAATCCGGGAGAAATAGTTATTGAAAACGTAAATAATGTTGAAAAAAAATTTAAAATGTTTTATGGAATGAGTAGTGAATTGGCAATGAAAAAACATTATGGTAAAATGGCTGAATATAGAGCTTCTGAAGGGCGAGTTATAAAAGTTTCATATAAAGGTAAATTGGAAAATACAATTTTGGATTATTTAGGGGGATTGCGATCAACGTGTGCTTATATTAATGCCTATAAAATTAAACATTTAACCAAGTGTTGTACATTTATTTTGGTATCACAACAATTGAATACACATTTCGTTAAATAAAATATCATATATAAATATATGGGTTGGACTAATAATTTTTTATCAATACTTTTATTATTTGTTTTAGCTTTTGTGTTGTCTAATATGTATGCTGATTTCAGTGATCAATTTGTATCCATTGATTCGGTAGCTGTAAAAAAATTTATTAAAAGTCTTTTTTAAAATATTGTATAATAATAAGTATAACTGTTATGGATCTTGTATATATTAGCATAAAAATATTTATATATTTTACAGTATTGTTTGTGTTTGTTTTTATTATTGGAAATATGATTTCTGATTTAAAAAATACAACGAATGAAACAAAAAATATAAATGAAACAAAAGAAAAAAAGGTAATAAATTGGTGGGGAGGTTTAAAAGCCAGTGGGTGGTGGGGAAAATTTAATAATAAAAATGCAAAGATAAATGGTAAATTTTTAGAAGGATTTACCAATGTTGGGGAAAAAACATTTCACAGCAATGAATTTAACCAAATAATTTTACCGGATGTAGATAATTATAATTTAGAAATCGCTGTTCCAATGGATCAACAATTATACCCAACGGTTCAGGGTAATTGGGGTTTTTATACGGATGAAACGGGTTCGGGTTTCACGGTTGGCGTTTATAGAGATGGTTATACTGGCGATGGTTGTTTATTAAAAGGTTTGAGTGAAAAAAGATACAAACATATGCTTGAAAGAGGTCCTTATGTGATTCGCTATGAAATAAGAAAAAATAAGAAACCAAATCACGATATTAAAATTTTTGTAAATAATAAAGAAGTTAAATATGTGGAAAATGAAGGAGTATCTAGTGGGAAGTTAAAATTTATTGGAATAAATGGGGATATGAATAAAAAAACAGACTCAAATGGGCCGGGGAGAAGACCGTTGGATTATCTAAAATTTATCCCTATCACAAACGAAATAAAATAGATGAATTAAAATATATCTTATAAATATATATACAAATTATTATGCATATATATATTTTATTATTTTTAGCATTATTTATAATTTTATTTGTTATTTTAAAAAAAAAAAAAATTACCGAAGGTGTAGTGCCGAGTGTAACAGTAAGTCACGGTCTGGATCGTGTAAAACCCCCATTACATATGCTCCATAAGACTGGTCCACCCTCGTGGAAACCACCCGATAGAAAACTTAACGAATGCGAAGGTGATTGTGATAATAAAGATTGTGCAACTGGTTTAAAATGTATTCAGAATCCAACAAAAAAATATCTCAACGCAAAATGTGGTGCTGTTGATAGTAAAAATAGTGAAAACGAGAATAATTATCAATCTGGGGTTGATTATTGTTTAAAAGAAGGTTTCAAAAATAAATCAAAAACATCATTTTTAAGTAATTTATTTAATAGAACGATAAAAACATTAACATTGGCAAATCCAAAACAGAGAGAGGGGGCAGTGGGCACAACCAGTGTACCGTCCACATTTACTGTGAATACTCAGGGCACAATTCCAAGGTTGCACACGAAAAATGATAGGGAAGTTCTTTTAAAGGGAACAGGAAATAATTTCAAGACCAATACAGATTATACCGTAACATTTAAAATGAATGTAAAAGATCAGGGGGGCGGCGGCGCGACGGAATCTTTTGTTGGGCATTACCGTGGAAACCAGCTAATAAAAGAGGTAAAAGGAAGTTCTCGCGACACAAGAAAAGTGGCATTGGCGTCAAGACGTGGGCAGCCCACGGAAGAACAAGATTATACCTTTCAAAATTTTAAAAGGGGTGATACATTAGTATTAAGTGGAGGGAGAGGTTGGACAAGAGGTTTGGGTTCGGGGCATTCGATTAAGAGACTTAAAAGTGTTGAATTTACTATAGAGCCTCCTACACAAAAATTGCAAAAATGTCAGTCGGATTGTTTCCGAGGAAAAGACGATAATACATTATGTAAAGATAATTTAAAGTGTGTTTACTATGAGTACGCCTCCAATCCCCCTCCAGGGTGTAAAGAAGAATCAAATGCGAATCTAAAATTTGTGACAGGCCGTGGTTACTGCATTGATGAAAATGAATCTAATGTAGATTTTTTAGCAAACGATAAAATCCACGAGATTTTGGGCACGGCAGCGGCCACTTCTAGTGATACGATGAACAAGTTAGAAAAAGTTACAAATTTATCAAAAGAAGGATTAACAAATAAGCAAATTGTTGATAATTTAAGTCTTATTGGAGCAGCTATAACAAAGGCTGATGCTGATGTAGCTAAAGCTGATGCTGAGAAGTCAAAAACATATGAAAACACTGGACAACGAGAAAATGATTGGAAACCAAAGTCATTAGAACCTTATAAAATTATTTTAGAAAGTATATTTCATCCGGGTACAAAGGATTTGGAAATATTATTACCAATTATTGGTTTTAGTATAGAAAACGAGAAAAAACTTAAAGAGTATATTAATCAGTTACAAGCTAAATATATACAATATTCGCTTAATGATAATTGGACAAACGAGGCTAAAACATTAAATTTGTATATTTTGGCATTAAAAATTCTTAAATGGAACATTTCAAATGATTATGTTGAATTTTTTAATAAAGCCGAACAAAAGATAGACGTACCGGCAAATATCCTACCCACATTTAGTATTCGTAATATCCAGAATGTAAAAAGTTGGGATGGTGCAGTACCTGACGCTAGTTTTCAAAATATTATGAATGATGTTACGCGAAAAGTAGGACCTAAATTAATGGAAAGATTGAATACTGAGATGGGAATTGCAACAACAAACGACCCAATTAAAGATTTAAATAAGTATGTTAACGATAAGATTGGAATAGAAATCCAAGACAGAGGAACGCGGGGTGATTCAATGTGTCAAATAAATAAATTAACAGGTTTAGATTGTGTAGGAAATGAAGGTGGTGGTGGTTATTTTGAAAAGGAAAAAAATTTTGTATTGCATCCACCAATGAATTCTAAAGATATGAATACATTAATCACAGAATATACTTTTGTTTATAATAAATCAATAATAACTAAAGATATAAGATATTATAAAAAAGATGAAATTGATAATACTGTACAAGATTCACTTAGTTCTTTATTTACTGGTTCGGGGGCATATATAAAACGTTTAAATCCACTCACAGAATATAATTTACAACCTATCATATATTGGAAAGGAGCTACAGACAAACCAGGAGATTATTATAAAGAATTAACGGGCAATTATTATCGCCCAAGATATCCTTTATGGGGGTTTCAAGATATAAATTCCCCTACTTTTACAAAAGAAGGATTTACAAATATGGGTAATTTAATGAATTCAACTGGATTGGTTCAAACATTCAATAATATAAAACAAAATAGGTTTAATGATGTAATGTCATTTTTTAAGAATAATATATTTAAAACAGGAGTAATAGAAGGAGCTGGTGAAGCTGGTAGTGGATTTAATCCATTTGGTACATTGTTGGCTGCTTCTGCTGCTGCTTCTGCTGCTGTTACTCCCACTGCTACTCCCACTGCTATTCCCACTGCTATTCCCACTGCTATTCCCACTGCTATTCCCACTGCTATTCCCACTGCTATTCCCACTGCTATTCCCACTGCTCCCACTGCTCCCACTGCTACTACCACTGCTCCCACCACTGCTCCCACCACTGCTACTACCACTGCTCCCACCACTGCTCCCACCACTGCTACTGCTGTATCTGTCGCTTCTCCTCCTCGCCACGTGGATAATCCATTTGCTACCGGCGCTGCTGCTGCTACTGCTGTATCTGTCGCTTCTCCTCCTCGCATATATTTAACAAACAAAGATTTATCAGTACCATTCTCTAGCGGAACTGGTACACACGATACTGAAGTGGTTAAAGAAATAACGGTAAATAAGGATGGAACGGTTTATCAGTGGTATAAATATACGTTTCAAGTAGATGACCAACGGGAAAACACTAATCAAGGACATTTTTTAAATAACATTTTAGATATCATAAAAGATGATTATAAATATATATATGATGATCAGGTTATAGGTGATCTAACTTCACAATCGAGAGCTCCAAATGATGAAACAGCACCCGACTTACCTTCAAGAAACTCTGTTAAAGGGAAGTTGTCACCAACCACTAGTGGTAATGATCTAACAGTGTTTGCTGTTGTTGATTCAACCGAGCCTGCGTTAATTGAAGAAGCTTGGAATAAAACTCAAATAAATTTATATGTAAATAATGATGGCCATTCGTTTATCACAACAAATCCAGAAATATCTTGTGAAAGTGCTATTTGCCCACACGATGATGACGAAGCGCTTATCAATAAAGTTATTACTACTTTAGGTATGATAAAATCAAAATTTAGTGATAAATATATGTACTTTATTCATAACAAGCAAGCAAATGAGAACGCATTTTCAAAATCTGGTAATGATGTTGTATGTGGTGATTGTTTTTATCCGATGATAGCCAATATGCGAAGTTTAATGATCACACCAAGAAATATGTTTCATATTCAATTTGATAATCCAAAATGTCCACTTGGCTTTAAAGAATATACATCAAGTAATAATAAAAGACAATATTGTGTAGGATTGAAATATGATACTTCTTGCAGATTAAATTATATTAAACCAGATGATACTAATAAATTTAAACCATTTCCTAGATGTTATAAAGCTGATGGAACTGCGCGGAATCCTGAACTAGAAGCATATAAAAAAACGTGCGATAAGATTACGGGGATGGTGGCGGAGGATCCAAATGACCCACACAAATGTATAACGGACGAAGAACAACTAATACCAGGGACATCAAAAAATTTATCTGAAAAGGATTTAAGAATTTGTTATTTATATAATAAGGGTACTGAGAGTAGAATAACGTGTAATCCCAAGGAGGCGAAGAACGAAGACGGTTGTTTATGTAAATTTGAAAACACAAATACCAACGGTGTTACTCTCGTAGGAAAACCAATTGTGGAAGATTCAGTTTGTGAACTTCCTCTTGATAGGGATTTAACTTATTCGGAATGTGTGGAGTATGCTAGATGGGATACAAATGGCGATGACTCATATCAAGTTAGAAATGATGCATATTTTAATATAGATAATAATAATGTTGGTCATCGCAAAGGTTGCCAGAAGAGTAATACATCGGTGGATTTTCAATATATAAATCCGGATAAAAGATATGGTAAACAAACAAGAGTAAGGAAATGGGGTGATAATGAATTAGTAACTTTGGCTAAATTGAAGGTTGAATTGGGTGAAAAAGGCGGCAATATTTGTTACTCTGATTATGTGATGAAACAAGGGGTAGCATTGGCCACAGAGATTGATGATGGTGAAACAGAAATAGTAAACAACATAACTATACCCGGTATAAGAGACGACAAAACAAGCTCTGGGAATTATTTAATTACAAATGTGACCAAGACTGAAAGGGATTATGCAAAACTCAATTGTGATGCAAAAAACTCGTGGGATGCTTGTTATATGGAAGGTAATCAAACATCGTTAAATGAAGGAGAACGATTGGTAGAAGATGCTGGATATTCGGAATTTAAATTATATCCCGAAGAAGCTGATACAACAGAAGCTGATACAACAGAAGGTTTTATGGGTTTTCGTAAAACAATTAGGGAAGGGGCGACTGGTTCGCAGGCACAAATATACGGAAGCGGTGGATGTTTAAAAAATTGTGCTCCGAGAAGATTTACAAATGGCAATTGTGATGAAGATATCAAAACAACAAAAACCGTTGATGGTATTCAACGTTTCTTTAAAATGTGTCCACAAGAATGCTTGGGACCAACCCCGCAAGGGGCGGAATCCAATGGTTATGAAGATATAGATAAAGGCGGAACAGTTGGTCCTGATGGGGCAACAATCACATATGACGCAGCCATTCACGGTTGTAGAACATCTAAACAATGCGAAGAAACTTGTAATAAATCGTCTATTCAAATGAAACACGTGTATGAGAATGGATGTAATGATGATGATGAATGCACTCATTCAAAATTACGTAATCAATATGAAGTAGAACAAAAGGATGGCTATGATGGACAAATAAAGCTTGATTCAACAATAAAAATAACACAGGTATCAATGACAGATGATTTAATAAGAAAATATAATAAAGAAGGTGGTATAGCACAAAATTTAGTCGACGGTGTACAACAAAATGACAATGGTCTCATCAATGAAGGAAATGATTCACGCGATCGAGCAATTTTTAAATTTATTGAAGAACTAAAAAAGAAATCTGTTTCTCAAATAATCGGTTTTAGTTATCAGCCTGAAACTGTTGCCAATGCAACCCCGAGTAATATTTTACGTATAATTTATAAAAAGGCGAATGTGTTTGCTAAAATTAATATTACGGCGAACAATTCCTCCGAAAGTTGGAAAACATACATACATAAAAGAAAATGGGAAGATTATTGGTATGATCCAAATAGACCGAAGATTGCAGCATTGGAAAGGAATTTAACAGAGAGAGAGATGCAGAGGATGCAAGGAATTGATTTGGGAATATCGATGGATGCTTTTGATAAAATTCCTTTATATTGGCAAAATAGTAAAACAAAGGAAGCGAATTTTGATGATATATGCGAATGGGTTGATGACAAAATAAAAGCAGGTGAATTAAAACCAAAAGATAAATGTTCAGATTCATTTAAAAGTAGCTGGGCGTCTAGGACATTGGGTATTGGTAAATCACCATCAAAAGGAATGAATTTTGAAGATTTTGAACAAGTATTTAATTTAAGCCAAACCGCCGTTCAGGGTAGTTCATACACGGATATGACAAATAATATGGATATAGGTCAAACAGATTTATCGTTGGATGATTATTACAAAAGAAATTTGTTAAAGAGTAAAGTTGAAAATAGATTGGGTGGTTCTGACAATGCATATACAAAAACATATAAACCACTTAACCCGGATGCTAGACCTAAATTTTTCAATTCAGCGTGGGGTTTATTTCATTGATTTTTTTATATTTAAAAAAATATAAAAAAAATTATGTTGCGTGAAGAAGACCGCATCTACCGGATTGTATCATTAAAACGTTATATCTTTCTTCAAAAACAGTTAAGTCATATGTATAATCATATAAATTGGCGGTATTTTTTCTAAAAGAAATTGGATTACCACTTGAATCGCAAATATATTCTTCAATACTACCTTCTGGGCTAAAATTGGGAACAAGTGTACTAAATTCAAAATCCAATGTTTTAAACCGATTTAAATTCATTGATCCACTTGGTTGATATTCTTTGCGATTATTATTTATTGCGAAAGAATAACAATACAATCCGTCTTTTGCATTACCGGTGGTTTTATTATATTTTTCAACATAATTATAAACACCCGCGTCAAAAATATTTTCTCTATAAACGCCTCCAAGAATGATTCCCATATCTAATAAAATGTCCTTATTATTTAAATTTGGATTATCTGTATTTATATTACCGGTAATAAAACAATTTCGCCAACCCTTTTTAATTTCGCCAACCCCATATTCCGCCATTCTTTCTGAGTCAAACAATTCTAAAAATTTTCCTGGAAGATTAGAATATGGTAAATTGGTATAGTTATTCCATTCATTTCTATCTTTTGCATCACTTCTTCTAAATCTCCACATATAATTTGCAACTAAATCTTTGCTTTCTATTTTTATTATATGAGATCCGGCGATATCAAAAAATTTGTGACAATGTATTTGTTTAAATAATATTTTATGACTATTTTGAGTTGTAACTCGTTGTTCTTCTTTATCTAAAAAAACATATGTTGAAATTAAGTGTATATCAGCATTCCAATCGGTTATTGTTGTATCGTAACCCGCTTCCTTACACTCGGCGGTTGTTGATTTGCAACCAGATGGATCAGGAGGCGGTTGTAAAAATCTCCATATTTGATGTTCTGGTAAATTTGGATTGGGCGAAATTCTTGGACCCATACCGTGTGAAAATACCGCTAGTTTTGTATCATTAATTACATATAAATTTTTAATAGGTTCAAAAGTTATTTTAATAAATATTTCCTGATATTGAAGCGCGACCAATGGTAAAGCCAATTTACTAGAATCACAGAAAAACGCATCCAATGGTATATAAATTTTTCTACCTTTAATACTGGGTTCTACTGTGGAATTGGGGTTTGCATCAGCTTGCGCGTGTGGATAAATATTTTCTCTACCAACATCGTCTTCGGGTGAATATAAGTCAATTGTATTACCAACCATTTTATTCCATAAATCTTTTTTTACTTTATTAAAATCTCTTTCTTTTAAACAAGATAAATATTCACCGGAATATTTAGATAAAGATACACCTCCGCTATGGATCTCAACTTCTCTAACCATAAACGCCCCCAATTCCTTTATCCATTTAAAATCATAAGGTATAACTGCATTGCTATCGTTACCCCTGATATCGCCACTAATCATATTGCCTCGTTCATTATACTTAGTATTTAAATATAATAAAGGACTCCAAATATCCGGTATTGTAACACAAATAAATGTTTCGTATAATAGATCGGCATATCTCGGTATTTTAAAATCTAAAACAGTCGGATTTGTCTCGCTTAACCGTCGTTGACCCTCGTAATCAATCCTAAATTTTTGCATCCCGAAATTAGTAAATTTATTAAAAGTTGCTTTGAAAAATGTTTTTTTAGGATTACCATTTAATATTATATTTTCATTACCGGTTGCATTTAGGTTCATTAATCCACCTGTCATACTTTGAATAATATAATATATAATATTATTTTAAATATTAATTAAATAATATAGATATATATTATTATGGATAAAGTTTCAAGTGGGACAAATAAGGCAATGAATGCAATGAAAGATGCGATGGATTCGGCTATGTCTGGAAATTGTTATTTAATTGTCGTTTATCTTGTTTGTATAATATTTTTGATTATATTTTCATATTCTGTATATTTACGAAAAGAATTTTCTAAATCAAAAGATAATTTGAAAAAAATGAAACGAACGATTGCGGAGGACGAAGGTTTATATAACGAAATATCTAAATTTGAGGATTATAAAAAAGAAGGGGACTATGGTAAAGACACTCGGTTTGCATTAATTGATTATCATATTATGGGTAGCTATAATAGTTGTGGCACGGGACCAGCTGTAAATGGTTGGGTTTCCGAAGAAGCTTTAGAAAATGTTATTAAAAGAGGTGTTAGATTTTTAGATTTTGAAATTTATTTAAAAAAAGGTAAAGCGGTAATTGCATTGCAGGGTAGGCCATATCCAGAGGTGGCGAGTAAAAATGTAACTAAATGCAATACTTGTAAATTTAAAGATACATTAAATGAACTTAATATAACAACCGTGTTGACAAAGGTTAAAGAATGGGCTATTGAGGGGGGTCCTAACAAAGAAGATCCACTAATACTTAATTTTAGGATTATGAGTGACAATGATACAGTTTATTCTATATTGGCAAATTCAATAAAAAAAACATTTAATAATCTATTATTACCAGCAAAATATGGATATTGTGGTATTGTCAAGAGACCCGCATCTGGCGACACGGATAAATATAGTGGAAATGGTAAAGAACTTTTTGAAAATAATGTTTTTTTTGCAGATATTGGTAGATTAAAGAGTAAAGTTATTATTTTTGCAAAAGGTCCGCCAAATAACCCAACATCATATAAAAATAATAATGAATTCTTTGAATTAATGAATGGTGGAGATGAAGATGGTAAATTAAATTATAAAAGTGATTATAAAATTAAAAATGATTCTGAAACATTTAACGTGAAAGAACATAAAAATAATTACTGCGTGACTTATCCGGATATTACAACAAAAAAAAATTCGTCGGCAAATATCCATATGAATTATGGTTGTCAAGCAATTTTAATGAATTTTGGAGCTGGGTTTAATGATACACAAATGCAATATTATAAGAAAAAATTTTCTGAAAAAAAATCGGCATTTATTTTGAAGGCAAAAAAATTGAGAAGATTAAGGGTATTTGCCGGAGCATCAACGCCTGTGGATCCAACGCTCGATCCAACACCACGCGATATTTGGTGCAATATTCCGGGGCATACTGAAAAAAAGCTTTACAAACAAATACCAGGTGGAAAATGTCCAACATTTGACTAAATATCAATTCTTGAATTTATTTTATATTGATTATATAACAGTTATATGATAAAGTGTGGGAAAAAAATGACATTTGAAGAATGTGAAATGGCGGTTTTGCGTTCGTCAATTGATAGATTGGAAAAAAAAAGGGGGGAAGAAATGATTAGTAATCCTGAAATAATAAAAATAATTAATATTGTTGAAAATTTTATAAAAAAACATAAATTAATCTGCTATGGTGGGACGGCTATTAATAATATATTGCCAAAAGAAGATCAGTTTTACAATAACAGTATTGAACTCCCAGATTACGATTTTTTTTCACCAACCCCGCTAAAACACGCAAAAGAATTGGCGGATATATATTATAATAAAGGGTTTATTGAGGTGGAAGCTAAATCGGGTGTTCATTCGGGAACATTTAAAGTTTATGTTAATTATATACCAGTTGCCGACATTACATATTTAAATCATACATTATTCAAAGCAATAAAAAAGAAATCAATAAAAAGAGATAAAATATTTTATGCACCTCCAAATTTTTTAAGAATGTCAATGTATCTTGAATTAAGTCGCCCTGATGGTAATGTTACCCGATGGGAAAAAGTATTAAAACGATTAAATTTATTAAACAAGAATTATCCATTAACCAAAAATATCTGTAAAAATACATCATTTGAAAAATTAATTAAATATGGTACAAAATCAAATCATAAAACGCATATAAAAAAAGATGTTTATAAAATATTATTAAATTTTTTTATAACTCATAAATGTGTATTATTTGGAATGTATGCGGGTAATATGTATTATAATACTTATAAAAGAAAAACAAAAACAATAAAAAAAATACCAGATTTTGATATTTTATATGAGGATCCTGATGAATTGAGCATTATGTTAAAAAATAAATTAAAACAGAATGGATATGAAAATATTGAGATTATCAAACACGAAGAAATTGATGATGTTATTCCGGAATATATTGATTTTAAATTAAATAATAAAACACTGGTTTTTATTTTTAAACCAATTGCTTGCCATAGTTATAACGTAATAAATATAAAAGATAAAAAAATAAGAATTGCTTCATTGGAAACAATTTTAAGTTTCTATTTAGCTTTTTTATTTTTAAAGGATTCAAATTATAAAATAAATCGTTTATTATGCGCAAGTTCTTATTTATTTAGAATGATGAGAATGAGAAAGCCAGATGTCACTGGGATTTTTAAACGTTTTAATATTAATTGTATTGGTAAACAATTGACATTTGAAATGATGAGGGCTGAAAAAGCCGCAAAATATAATGAATTGAGAAAAAGGCGTGGGACAGCAGAATTTGAATGGTGGTTTTTACGTTATATTCCGCATTTAAAAAATGAAAGACGTCAAAAAAAGAAATTTAAAAAAACTAGAACAATACGAAAAACTAGAACAATACGAAAAACTAGAACAATACGAAACAAAACACAGAAAAGAAAATAGTTATTTAATACTAAAAAAGTTTAGTATTAAATTGTCTGAGAGAATATTTACAATTCACTCAAATATTTAATGGATTTCATAATTAAATAATAGAACCCACCAAATAAAAAGGTATTAAAAACCATACCTTTGAAATTATATTCTTTGTTTTTAAAGAAAAATAAGGGGAAATTCTTAACCATTGAATGTTTAAATGTTGGTAATTGAAATATAAAATACATAATCATAATAAGAAGCGGTGTTTGTATTTCATCATAAAAGTTATCCATATTGTTTTTGTGTTGATTTTTCTTTTGGTTAATTAATGTTTCCATCGTTTCTTCATCCTGTATATAATTTGCCTTTTCAACTGGTGGACTTGGTACAAAATTTGGTCGTGCAGTGTTATCGTGCATAATTTGATCAGTCATCATTGGGATATCTCTACTCGGTAATGTTGTTGACCCACTTTGGGAAGCGTCTTGCAAACCTTGTATTATTTTGTTAATTGAATCTTTTGATAATTCTGCTAAATTTTTTTTAGGTTGCTGCGGCGGTTGAGGCGGCTGAGGCGGCTGAGCTGTATAATTTTGTTGAACAATGTTGTTTTTCTCACTAACCTCTAAAGTTACATCATTGGATTTTGTATTTAATTCATTAGGTAACGAATCAATACTTGTTGCCATATAAAATCTAAAAAGATAGGTTTAATAGATATATTACGCAAAATCAACAATCCTTTTTTTAGAATTTTTACAGCTTGTTGAATTTTCTTCATACTTATAACATTTGCCATCAAATTTAAACGTTTTTTCTTTAATTTCTTTTAATTCTGGTGCCTTAAATACCATACAATTTCTCTCATTACAAACTTTTCTAAATAATGTGGCTAATCCTAAACCCAAAAGAATAGATATAACATTTTTGCCGAATTTACTGTATAGCAATCGTCTAACAAACATAATATAATATAAACATATAAAATATTAGTAAAATATTTTATTGGACATCGTATTTTTTTATATCATCTGGGTTATCGGGACAATCAACTTCATTTGCTTCAAATGAAAAGCAATTATCACTTTTATCTTTAAAAATGAGTTCATCAACATTTTCCGGAGTTGGAAAAACAAAAATAGTTCTGGTAGGCGGATTTGTTATATATGTTAAAAATAACCCAATTGATAAACTTACAACAAATATCGGAATACTAATAAATTTCATATATATATATATATAAAACTTTATTTATTTGGCGAAATATGCTTTGAATAATGGTATAAATTTAAATAGAGATTTACTACAGTTTTTCTTAATATTTTCTTTAATTACATTGGGCAATTCATAAAAATCCAACATTGCTTTATTCTTATATTTAATTAATTTATAATGATTTCCCGTATGGTTAACCATAATATAAAATTTTGGATTAAATTCCCCTCTTTTTTCTATTGGCGTTAATATTGTTGTACCACAACTTAAAATATTTGATTCGCCGTTGTCAAATCTTTCTTCCGATATAATAATAACTTTAACGTTAAATAAAAATTCTAAAAGACTAATTGCCAATTCGTCAGCCCAATAATCAGTACTGTTGATAACTTTTAAATAATCCTCATATGATTTAACCTTTTTCATAAATCGTTTACCTTTATATATATCATTTGAAAGGCTAAATGCTTTGCTAAGACGATTTTTTTCAGTTTCCAAAACAATGAGTTCTTGATTAATTTTATCCATTCTCGCACCATTTCTTTTGGTTTCACTTCTATCATCTTTCTTTGCCAAAGCTATTTTTAATAATGTTTTTTTTTCATTTGTTTTTTTTACTATATTTTCTTTAACAAGTTTATACTTTTTTTGATAGCCTTTTAATGTTTTTACAGTATCGGCAAACACAGTTTTATTAAATGTATAATCTTCTTGAGAAACCTTCCTGGAAAGAATATTTCTCAATGTATTGACACCGATATTAATTTCTAATGTTTTGAAAGCTTCCCTTAATGTTGCAAAAAAACAATCACCATTGTTTTCAACGTCCAGAATACTAAAATGTTTGTTATTATAAAATCCCTGAATCCAAAACTCATCGTTTCCACCTTTATATGATTTAATATCTTCTAAATATGTTTTTTTTGATGATAGTAACAATTCTTCATTTATTTTTTTTTCACCATTTAATTTAATTTTGTTGATATCTGGGATACTATTAACATCGTCATATAGTTGTTCGGTTTTATCTGATCGCCCAACCGTTTTAATAACGGCTGCACTGGCCGCTGCACTTGCGGCTGCACTGGTCGCCCCACTTGCGGCTCCACTTGCGGCTCCACTGGTCGCCCCACTTGCGACTCCACTTGCGACTGCACTGGTCTCATCGCCTAGTTCCTTTTTTTTAGTTTTTACCAACTTTAATTTAGTAAATTCTTCGTCTTCTAAAATAAATTTATTTATAAATTGACCCTTTGAAACTTTGTTTACCAGATAATCAGAATCAACGTAGTCAAATAGCAAAGGTCCTTCCAATAATGAAATATCTATATCGCCATCTTTATCGGTTATTGTTTTTAGTTCTTGTTTATAAAATTCAAAATAACCAATTCTTTCAACAATTAGTTTTTTAATAATTAAATAAACAGGACAATAATATATTAATTTATCAATGAATGTATCAATGATTTCTCCAATACAAATAGCAACATTTACATCAAATAATTCAACATCATATACCGATACTTCATTTCCAATATCATTTTTTGCTACCCTTTTGTTTAATAAATATTCTACGTCATCGTTTAAAATAGACTGGAGCATTTTGTATATATTATAATAATTTAATTAAATATTATATATTTACTCATTATTTCATCAGCTGCTAATTCCGAAATATAAAACCACATTGTTTTCCTTCTATTTGTAATATATTCATTTTCCACGTCACATTCAAATGCAACAATATTTTTAATAAGTTTATTTTTTCTTTTCTTCCGTTTTGAAATATTATAATAATCAGCAATCTTTTCTAATTCTGATTTAATATAATTTTCATTATAAAATATTTCCAACGCCAATAATAAATCTTTATGTTCATTATTTTTTTTTTCATCTATTGAAATGTCAACTAAATTCATTATTTCATTATATTCAAAATTTTGTTTTGTGTTATCCGTATCAATGTCTAAAATTCTACAATTAACATTATTCATAATAAATAAATATATCTGTTGTATTTATATTTATTTTAAAAAATATTTAATCTAGTCAATACCCAATTCTTCAAAAATATCCAATAATTTAAAATTTATTTTTCTACTAATTTTGTTTTTTTTCAAAATATTATAAATGTCAATAAGATTTTCTTTAATAAATTTGCCAATTGGTTCACCCATTAAAGTTTTTCCAATTTCTTTTAAAATTATATCTATATTTTCATATATTTCTTCTACCAATTGTTTATCGTCTGAATTAGTTTTAAATAAATCAAATAATGTTTTAATTAATATTTTAAGATCATCGTTTCCTAAAATATCATATTTATATAATTCCATATAAAATGATAACAGCGAACGTCTTTTTGCATTGGTTTTATTAATACGACAGAATTCATCATAGTCATTTTCATCCCCAAATTCAATAACTTTAAAAATGTTCAATAATTTTGTATATTCTTTAATACAAATGCTTTGCATTTTTGGAAAAGTTAATATTAATGTATTAAATAATTTCGCGTACAATTTCACCCAAAATTTATTAACACTGCTTATTTCAAATATTGATTTTCCGAAATCCATTAATACCATATCGTTTTGCGTGTATATAAAATGTTGTAAATTGGTAATGATTTCTTCGGATAATTCATTATAATTATTATTTGTAATTTTATTCAATAATTCTCTAATTTTATCTTGATTTATTTGATTTTCATCATTTTTTACATCAAAGGTGGTTGTTATAAAATTTGAATTAAAAGCTGGGTCATTTCTTTTTTTTTTGAAAACGGGTGTTTTTCTATATGATGGTGCCCCAACCTTTTTGGATATTTTATTAATTATTTTAATACTTGTTATATTTAATTCTTGTATATAGCTATTCACTTTTATATATTCAAATTGGTCTAAATTAAATTTTTTTTTACCCATATTGCTCATAATTAATATTATTCTGTTGAATGGTTTAAATCATTTTTTTTAAATTATTTTCATTGTAAAGGTTTAAATTAAACTAACTTAAAAATAATTAACATTTTATATTAAGATGAATTCCACAAACGAAAAAATGAATGAAAATAAATCAAATGATAGATATGAAATAACGTCGTGGGAAGATACCAAATTAAATCTGAAAGATGATTTATTGAGGGGTATTTATGCCTATGGTTTTGAACAACCCAGTTCAATTCAAAAAAAGGCAATATATTCTTTTATTTATGGTAGAGGTAATAAAAAAATGGATATTATAGCACAAGCTCAATCGGGTACTGGCAAAACAGGTACGTTTGTGGTTGGTGCATTGCAATTAATGGATGAAAAAATTAAAGCATCTCAAGTATTAATATTGGCCCCAACACACGAATTGGCGAGACAAATTAAACACGTGGTTGATCAACTTGGTAATTATTTAAAAATTACATCTCAATTATTGGTTGGCGGCGTATCCATTGATGAAAATAAGAGGGAATTGAATGAAAATGTACCGCAAATTATCGTCGGTACACCGGGTAGAGTTCAAGATATGATACGAAGGGGGTATCTTAATACCAAGAATTTAAAATTATTAGTATTGGATGAGGCCGATGAGATGTTGTCTAGTGGTTTCAAAGAGCAAATGGGTAAAATTTTGCAACATATCCCCGAATCAATTCAAATTGGATTATTCAGCGCAACTTTAAATGATGAACTTATGGAGGTTACAAAAACATTTATGCAAAATCCGATTAAAATTCTTGTTAAAAATAAAGAATTAACACTTCAAGGTATTGCACAATATTATATTAATTTAAATGACGATTCTGGAAAATATGATACGATTAAAGATATTTTTTCATCGCTAACTATTTCCCAATCTATTATTTATTGCAATAGTACAAGACGGGTTGATGATTTAGAAGAAGCAATGTTGGAAGATAATTTTCCAGTTAAGAAAATACACGGAAAGATGTCAAGTGAAGAGAGAAAGAGAACGAATGCAGAATTTAAATCGGGTAGTTGTCGTGTATTGATTACTTCTGATTTATTTGCCAGAGGCATTGATGTTCAACAGGTTGGTATGGTAATTAATTTTGATATTCCAAAAAGCGAACATACTTATTTACATAGAATTGGACGCAGTGGTAGATGGGGGAGAAAAGGTGTTGCTATTAATTTTCAAACCAAATATGACGTTGATAAATTGAAGCATTTTCAAGAATATTATAATACTGTTATCGAAGAGATGCCTGCAAATTACGCTGACCACTTTAATGAATAATTGCGTATTTAAGAATTTAAAAATTTATATTTAAAATTCAATATAATGAATTTTAAATTACCAATTGAATATATTGAACAAAAAAATAGAATACCAGAAAGTTTAAAAATTGATTTAGAATTACTAGAATCAAATAGTCCGGGAAATAAACCAATGTATGAATTATTGTTAAATCCGCAAACCGAGATTGGGAAAATTCATCTTAAAAAATGGTCAGAATTTTACACAACTGATGTTGAATTTCTTAAAAATACACAAGAAATATTTAAGAAAATTTCAAAACTAAAATTAAATAAAGATCTAATCAATGAAACATTTACGTCTTACAATGATATAAAAAATGATAATAACTTTATAGGTAAATATCATTATATTGGTTGGAATAGAATTAAATGGTTAAATTATTCACTCATTTTTATGCAAATATTAAGTGTTTATAATTTATCATCACCCGTTGTAAATTTAATGTCGCCATTTGCTCTTTTTTTGGTGCCGTATTTTTTATTAAAAGGTATGAAAATCCCAATTACTTGGAAAATGTATAAAGTTATTTTAATAAAACAGTTGAAAAATCACGCAATAGGGCAATTATTTACTTCTTTTCACAAAGTTAAAGCTAATCAAAAAATGTACATATTATTTTGTGCGGGAATGTATGTTTATAATTTTTATCAAAATATTTTATCGTGTTACAATTTTTATAAAAATACTTATTTTATTACACAAAAATTTGAATTATTAAGACAGTATTTAGATTATACAATTGGTAACATGAAACAATATGAAACAATCGTAGAAAATTATGATAAATACGGCGAATTCTATAAAGATATAAAGAATAATAGAGAAAAATTAGAAGATTTTTTGAATGTTATTAAAAGTATTCCAAAAAAATGTTTGACAGTAAAAAATGTATTTAAAATGGGGAAAATAATGAAAAACTTTTATAAGATTTATGATTCAGAAGAATTGGATAGTATATTAAATTTTTCATTTGGGTTTAACGGATATCTTGATAATTTAAAAGGTTTAGAAAAAAATAGGAAAAAATTAAATTTTACTAAATTTGTTAAAGATCAGAAAAAAACAAAATTAAGAATGAAGAATGTTTTTCATCCATCTATAAAAAATCCTATTAAAAATTCCATTAATTTAAATAAAAACAGAATAATTACCGGTCCAAATGCAGCAGGTAAAACAACTATTTTGAAAGCAACCATTCTAAATACAATATTCTCTCAACAAATTGGAATGGGATATTATAAAAAATGTGAATTATCACCTTTCCATTATATACATTGTTATATAAACATACCAGATACAAGTGGTAGAGATAGTTTATTCCAGGCAGAAGCCCGGCGATGTAAAGATATTTTAGATGTAATTAGGGATAATCCTAAAAAAAAGCATTTCTGTGTATTCGATGAATTATATTCGGGTACAAACCCATATGAAGCAATAAGTTCGGCATATGGTTATTTGAAATATATTATAAAAAATGAGAATGTTAAATTTTTATTAACAACACATTTTATTAATTTATGTAAACTTTTAGAGAAAGAGAAATATATAGAAAATAATTGCATGCATACTGACATTAAGGAAGATGTACCAACGTATCATTATAAAATTATGAAAGGTATTTCAAATGTAAAAGGTGGTATTACGGTGTTAAAAGAACTTGATTATCCTAGCGAAATAATTACATCTTCGCGAAATATAATTGATACATTAAATTAATTTGGTTCGTTTAAATATTAAAAGAATTATCTTAAAAATAAATAATATAATGCAAAAACTGAGATTATTGTTAATTTCCTTAGTAACTGTTTTATTAAGTAGTATGTTATTGTTTGTATACTTTAGAACCAGGGTATCCAAAGTAGAAGAAAAATTAGAAATTATGTTCAATTTAATACAAAGTCACGCACAAGATAGGCAACAAAATCAGTTTATACCAAATGATGTGTACCACACCCAACCCAATAAAGTTGAAGAAACCCAAGAAAGAATTAATTTAATTGATGTATCAGATACTGAAAACGGTGATAGCGATGATAGTGACTCCGATTATAGCGATGATAGCGATGATAGCGGCGACGAAAGTAATGATTTAATTATTGGAAATGAAATGTTGTCTCGTGAAAATGTTAAAAAAATAGCTTTGAATTTGGAAAACACAGATGTATTATTTAATACAAAAGATCTTGGTTATAATTTAGAAAGTGATGAAATTATTGTTAAAAAGGCAGAAGATACTGTTCATCAAGGATATCAAGAAGATGCCGTTGAAGATGCCGTTGAAGATGCCGTTGAAGATGCTGTTGAAGATGCCGTTGAAGATGCCGTTGAAGATGCTGTTGAAGATGCTGTTGAAGATGCCGTTGAAGATGCCGTTGAAGATGCCGTTGAAGATGCCGTTGACTTGGAGGAAACAATTGATTTAAGCAAATTTAAAGTAGTTCAATTAAGAAAGATGTGTTCCGAACAGGGAAAGAGTGGTTATAAATCTTTAAAAAAAAGTGAATTGGTTGAATTATTACAAAAATAAATCCAAAAATAAATCCAAAAATAAAATCCAAAAATAATATAAAATTTATTAATAATAATTTTATATTATATTTATATAAATATGAGTTGGGGCACTTGTTATTCTGGTTCAAACAATATCCATCATTCAAATCCTCCTTTAATGAGTGATGGAAGACTATTTACCGATGTAAATCCAGCGTGTGATTTAAATGAAAAAATAAAAAAGAGAAATGGTATCAAAAGCAATTATGAATATAGACAATACTTAATGAAAAATGGTAGAACTATAATGGAAAACAACACGATTAAATCTTGCGATGAATCGTCGGAATGTGTAAAAAGATCTAATGAAATAAATAAAACAAATAGATATTTATATAAAAGTATTGGCGACAAACATATACCATATGGATATCAACAATCAGATTTAAAAAATTTATATATATCCAGAGCTAGTTTGCAGAGTAAATATGTTAGCCCAATTGTTACACAAGAAGATTTATTAAGATTGGAAAGTTTAAAATAAGATTGGAAAGTTTAAAATAAAAATATTTAAATATTTATCAGATATAAATATAATGAAAATATTAAGTTTTGATGTAGGAATTAAAAATTTAGCGTATTGTTATTTGGAATATAATGACTCAAATATATCAATTATTGATTGGGGTGTTATAAATATCTGTCGTGAAAAACATTGGATATGTAAATGTAAAAAGAAAAATAAAGAAATATGCAATAAACAAGCGAAATATTTCAAAAATGATATTTACTATTGCAAAATTCACGCGAAAAATAACAAATTTTTAATTCCAACGGAAGAAATAAATAAAATTAATAAAAAAATTAAAAGAAATAAATTAAGTCTGAAAGCTTTAATTGAATTTACTCATAAAAATGAAATATTTGGAAATTTATCACTTAAAGAAATTAGAAAAAAATATCCAAAAGATGAATTAATTCCAACAGTTGAAACTTTTATTGATAAAAAATATTTAAATTATATAGAAAAAATTAATACAAATTCATTAAATATGATTGATTGTGGCAAATTATTAAAAAATCATTTGGATAAAAATTTTGGAGAAAAAGAAATAGATAAAATAATAATTGAAAATCAAATTGGCCCTTTAGCTCTTAGAATGAAGATGTTACAGGGTATGATAACACAACATTTTATTGAAAATGGTAATGATGATATAGAATTTATCAATGCATCAAATAAATTAAAAGAATTTTTAAATAAGAAGAAAACGACTTACGGTGAACGAAAAAAATTGGGTATAGAAATTACCAGAAATTACATTAATGAAAATGAATTATTATATAAATGGGTAGATGTTTTTAATAAACATTCAAAAAAAGATGATTTAGCTGATTCTTTTTTGCAAGCATTATGGTATATTAAAAATGTTATAAAAATGTTATAAAAATGGTTATTTAAATGGTTATTTGATATATTAAAATAAATATTTTAGAAGTAATAAAATATTTATTATGCGTCTTACTTAAAATTAAATGATCTATATTAAACATAAGATGGACATTAATATTGAGGAAATTGATATTGAATCTAGTATGCCGAAACTTAATATTGTTGAAAACAGTAATTCGGGATTTTCAAATAAAAAAAGCGTAAATTTTGGACCAGGAGCCGATTTATTAATGAATCCAAATAAAGTAAATCAGTCGCCTAAAAATTCTTTAAAAAACATTTCATTGGATAATTTATCTGATATCAATGATATAGATTTAGGAGGCAAATCATCATTAAAAGAAGCGAGAAATAATATTTTTTCGGGAATAAATTTACCAAAAGATTCGCCTAATGAAAAAATAGATATTTCTATAAAATTAGATTCCGATAAAAGAGTATCTTTTGGAGATGCCAATAAAGACGTTAAAACCAAATCAAAAGACGGTAATTTTAAAAAATTTAATGATATACCCATAAACCCAAATGTTTCTGCACCGTCTGTACAAAAATTAACAGCGAAAGAATTATTAAGGGAAAAATTTAAATATTTGAGATTACTTGAAAATATTGAAAAAAAAGGAGCCTCATTAAGTAAGAAATATTCAATGGATTCGCCATTAGAAGAAATGAAAGGTGAATATGAAACATTGATGGGTGAACGAGATAAGGGAAATAGTGTAAAATTTCAAGGAAAAATGTTGATGGCTTGTGTATCTGGGTTAGAATTTCTGAATAGTCGTTTTGACCCATTTGATGTAAAATTGGACGGATGGGCGGAATCAGTGAATGAAAATATGGATGATTATGATGATGTATTTGGAGAATTACACGAAAAATATGGTTCCAAAGCAAAAATGGCACCAGAACTTAAATTATTGTTTATGCTTGGGGGGAGTGCGGTAATGCTTCATATGACAAATACAATGTTTAAATCTGCTATGCCCGGTATGGATGACATTATGAGGCAGAATCCAGATTTGATGAATCAATTTACACAGGCTGCTGCAAATTCAATGGGTGAAAATAATCCTGGATTAGGAAGCTTTATGAGTGGTATGATGGGTGGAGACTCTGGTCCAGCACAGGGTGGTCCAACATTTACAATGGAACCTCCTATGGGAGGCCCTCCAGGACCACCTAGAATGAATAAGCGACCCGACATTTCAATGGCCAGAGGCGATAAACGTGCCGAATTTAAAGATGCCGAAAATATGGAATCTAATTTTGCATCTGTGAACGAGAAACGCAAAGAAATGCGCGGTCCAACTTCGCAGGGCCAGGATCTCCGCGATATTTTATCGGGCTTAAAAACAAAAAAAATAAATATTAGAGAAAAGTCTCCGGGATCAACAATAAGCGTTAACGAATTAGATGAAATGAATAAAACCGATATGAGTAGACCAAAAAAAAGTAGAAGAAAACCAAAAAGTGAAAGAAATACGGTGTCATTAAATCTTTAAACATATATTTTAAATGATTCAAAAAGCATATTGAAAAGAAATATAAATATAATATAAATGGTTTTGGGATTTATATTATATGAAACATTTGATCTTGTTTATAATGTAGGCGCGATGACATATAATGGTTCTACGTATTTATACAGATGGTATTATCAAATTGAAGTACTGGATAAAGAAAAGGAAATTGAAATGTTGATATTGCGATTAGCTAATTTAGAAAAAAAATTACTTACAAATGGGGCCGGCGAAAATCATAAAACAACAGAAAAAGGGGAAAAAAAAGATTAAACAAACCAATACTTTGTATGGTATAAATACTAAACAACTAACACAATTAAAGCAGCCATCTTTTTCCTTTCTTTTTTCAACGATATCTTTATTTTCTTTGTACGTTACAAAAATATTATCATAAATATCTTCTGCTGCTCCGGGAACATATCTAAAATATAATTCTTCAAATTCATTATCCAGTATCATTAAAAATTCCATAGCCAATGAATTTAAAATCATATCGCGTATATCCGTTTCTATAAAAACAACCCAAATATTGGCACCATATACAAACAAATTAAATGCAAACTCTTGAAATGTATCTATAATTGATGTAAAACTATTTGCCCTATTCATTTTTGTTAAACCTATGCTATTTGTTAAACTATCCCAAAGAAAAAAACTTCGTGCAAAATATATAATACTAATGCCGCAAATCATTAATTTATTTTCAAAATTAGCGGAATTAGAACAATATTCACCATCGAATGAATGGATTTCGTGCAAAATTAATCCTAAAAATAATATCCATTGACCAATAAATATTAGTATTGGTAAAGCAAAAAATAGAGAAAAAATATGTGAACAAAATACTTTATTTGATTTTTTTAACTCATTATTTAAATAACCTCTTTTTAAATGATATTTAAATAAACTAAACATTCCAAACTTTGGATCGTTTAAAACAATCTCCTTTTTATCTTCTGACGACATTGATTCCCTGGGAGATAATGATTTTATTCTTTTTGGGGACAAAGAAGATGGCCAAATTTTTTGAGTGTGTTCTCCCCCCAACAATAAATGATCTTGCATTTTTAACCCAAAATTTTTAAACACTAAATACAAAACATAACACAACCCATTGCAAGAAATTTTTTCTTTTTTTTGTTTATTCACCAAACGATTGTCAATGCGTATTTGTAATTTTGGACTATTTTTTACAAAAAATGAATATTTGGTTGTTTCAATTGCATTTTTTTTTTCTGTTTTATTAATTTTTTTTAGTATTTCAAATTTCTTTTTTATATCACTTTGTAAATCTGTTTTTATTTTCGGCATTTTCAGCACTTTCGGCACTATAATTTTTTGACTCATTAATACTATTTAAAAAACATATTTAAGTAATTTAAATATATTTATTTACCTGATAATTCGCCAGTGTTATCACCAGTGTTATCGCCAGTGTTATCGCCAGTGTTATCACCAGTGTTATCGCCAGTGTTATCGCCAGTGTTATCGCCAGTGTTATCGCCAGTGTTATCGCCAGTGTTATCGCCAGTGTTATCGCCAGTGTTATCGCCAGTGTTATCGCCGGGTTTGTCAGACATCCCTAATTTTTTTTTAATTTCTTTTATATCTATGAGTATATTTTCCTTTGATTTTTGACATTCCATATTATCTTGAATACTATTCACAAATTTTTTAACTGTATTTATTATATTACTATCTTTTGATTTATCTTTAAAATTATCTTCAAATAACACATCTTTTGACTTTTTATCTTTAATTGTCAATCCAATATTTATTTTCACTTCAATTTGATTAAGATTTTTGTCTATTTTAACATTTTCATTAAAATAATAATCAATATCGTTTATTTTTTTTTCATTATTAAAAATTGTATCAATACTTGTCAATATAAATATTTTATCAGATGTCGGGTTTACCAGTTTATTATTTGAATTTAACTTTATAAATTGATCATCTCTCTCTTTTTTATCTTTAATTTGATTTTCCAAATCCAATTTTACTAATTCTGGGTTTGCATATTTAAAAAATACCTTTGCGGGTTTAAATTCGCTATTAATTTTAAAATATTTACGTACATCAGTTTTTAATCTATCCATTATAAAATGTTTATAGGTATATGGTTTTATTTCAAGATTTGCATTGGCTATGTTTTTTAGAACTATTTTCATTATTATTTTTTCTAAATTATCATCCGCATTATTATCGAATAATTTTTTATATTTTTTTAAAAAAAATTGTTTAACCTTTTCCATACCATCTTTAAGTTTTTTAATTATTTCTATAAATTGTTTAATTATTTCATTTTTATCTTGAATGTCATCTTGAATGTCATCTTTAAAATTTGTTATATATTTCAATTTTTTTTTTGAACGGGTTAATAAGGTATAAATATAAATATAAATAATTAAACCCGGTACATCCAAATAACTAGTGTCTACCTTTAAAAGAGATTTATCATATTTAAAATCAAGTATTGTATTAAAATAAACAATAGTCTTTTGAAAAGATTTTGTTTCTTTCTTTGTTTCTTTCTTTTTTGTTGGGTTAAAAGTTCTTACATAACTGGTAAGTACTTTTATTTGATTTACAAACTTTTTTTTAATTGTTTGTTTATCAAGAATTTTTTTTAATTCTTTTTCGTTTAGTTTGATAATTTCTTCTGTTTGTTTTGTTGTTTTTAAAACTAATTCTTTGAAATTCAATTCAGAATTATTATTTTGATAATCATATTGTTTTTCAAATTTTTTTTTTTCTTCATTATATTTTTTTGAATCAAGGTTATCTTTGTGGAGACATATTTTATCGCTTTTCATAGTTGAATAAACTAATTTCAAATTATCATATGACACGTTATCAATAAACACAATTTTTTTATTTGTTTTAACTTTTAAACCGTTAACATTCAAAACATAAAAAGGTAATTTGTCTAAAGGTTCTATAAATTTTATTAAAAAATATGGTACTTTTTTATTTTTATTAAAATCTTTAGAACCTGTTCCCTGCATTCCATAACTGATGACTATTGCTTCTCTATTATGATTTGAATGTTTTGGATTATCATATAAAACAATATCATTTTCATCAATAAATGGATAAGTTTCACTAACATTATTAAAAATATAGTATTTTTTCCCACAAACAGATTCGCATTTATATTTTATTTTAACTTTGAAATCAACTTCTCCAACTCTTTTACATTTTGTACTGGTCTTTTTTATTCTTTTTAATCTATCTTCATTTTCTTTTTCCTTTCGTTTTTCTTCTTTAATTTCTGCCTCTTGAATGCGCGATTGAGCCAAAATATTTCCTTGCTTTTTTATTTCTTCATTTTCCAATCTTTCTTTTTCTTTTTCTTCTTCTGTTTTTTTGTCCATTAATATATTTATTAGAGAATTAAAAACTAAGTTTTTAGTTTTTAATTATAATGAAAAATGTTTTATATTTTTTAACATCCCTTTGTGTTTTTCCGTTTTTTTAGCTTTTTGTAAAATGTCCATAGCTTTATTGATTTCATCTTCAGTTACTTCGCCGTCACCATTCAAATCCAATATATCTTCAAATTCGCGAAGTTTATGCGGTATAATACAAAAACGACTATTTTCATTTAATAAATAACCAATTAAAACATTAAAAATTGCAGTGATTGTTAATGCAATTAATACATCCCTTGTACCCAACCAACTAACAGCAAATATCATTAAATGTCTGCCCAAAGATTTTTTTAAATATTTTTCTTGGGATTTTGAAACTTCAATTTTTACAAACCGTGATCCTATATTTAATAAGATCATAACAAATCCAGCAAATAATTTGCTATTATTTATTTTACCTAAAAATAAATGAACGTGGTTTGGTAACATATTAATATATATTGATATAATTTATTTATGATCTTTTGTTGCTAACATTGTATTTTTTTCACCAGATGTTTTCATAAAACGATCCAAATCCGTAATGCTAAATCCTAAATAATTCCGCAATTTGTTCGTTACATCTTTCATATTGTTTAATCCGATAAATCCTTCAGTTCCCGCAGCAACCGTAGCAGCCGCAGTTCCCGTAGATCCCGTAGTAGTACCCGTAGCAGTTCCCGCAGATCCCGTATCAGTTCCCGTAGCAGTTCCCGCCGCAGCAACCGCAGATCCCACCGCAGCCGCGGATGAGCCTGTTTCTTCATCTTCCTCTTCACCGTGTGTGTGATTACCACTAACGTGATTGTGATCTGTCCCTTCATCCATACCTTCTTTCCCTTTAAACCCCATTTGATTAACATTTGCTGTTGTTGCATCTGCTAATTTTTTAAGTTGGCCGCCAAGCATACCTTCTTTATTATCGTGAAGCAATACGACTATCATACTAGCGAATATAATAGCACAGGCCAAATCACAATCTAATGCAAAATATAATAATATACAAACCAAGACAACTCTACCCACTGTTTGTTTTGAAAAATTTTTAAGAGATTGAGGTGTATTATACATTAGAATGATTAATAAAAACGCCAAAATAAAACTTAAGTTTTGTTTTTTGAAATACATCATATATATAAATTACTATATATATTTTTCAAGTTATTATAAATAAATTTTTATCTCTTTTTTTTATAAGAATGTCATCACTTGGATATAGTGAAATAGAATCAATGGAAAATTTAGAAAATAAATATAATAGCAAAAAACAAAAGAAAAATAAAACTTTTAAAAAAAGAATGCAACCGGATAAAAAAAAAATGACAGGTGAAAATGTTGAAAATTTCCTAAATTTAATGAAAGATGTTGGAAACAATGATTCAACAGATGGCTCAGGTTTAGCAGATTTTAATCCTCCTCCTAAACCATTAATAACAAAACAACCAGATGATATAATTGAAAATGATAATATCGCCGATAATTCTATCTCCAATAACGATTTTAATAATTTAGATGATTATGCAGCTAATGAAAAATATTACAATCAATATATTCCATATTATACCGAATCACAAAATCAGCCAAAAATTTTAGATAATAAAGATAAACTATTTGAAAAATTAAATTATATGATTCATCTTTTAGAAGAAGAAAAGGATTCAAAAACAAATAATATTACAGAAGAATTGGTATTATATATGTTTTTAGGCGTTTTTGTTATTTTTATCGTTGATTCATTTGCAAGAGTTAGTAAATACAAACGTTGATTTTAAACGTTGATTTTAAACGTTAAAGTAAACAAAAAACATCTTTGCTTTCTTTCGACAAATAAGCAAAATTATAAAAATAATACGAATTTATAAATGTTTTTACAGGTTTATACTTTTCCAATAATAGTTTAAGAATTTTATTATTATTTGAAATATTTTCAATAAAAACAATTTGACTTTCAATATCTTTAGAAATAAGATTTAATGATATCATAAACCCTAAAGTAAAAATATTACCATCAATATTTTTATTTACATAACTGGACATAAATTCCAAACTATTTTTATTATTATACGTAGTATATGGGTTTTTAAAAACATAATATCCCTGAAATACTTCATTTATCATTAACCCAGTAATAAATATGTGATTTTTTTCAATTAAATAAAAAACGTGCCCCAAATTAACAGCGATAAAGCAGTTAAAATGTTTTTTACTTTCCATAAAAATTTGATAAAATTTATTCATATTTGTTTTATTAATGAATACAATATTAATATTCGGCATATTAAAATTTAGACACATTTTCCAATTATTATGATCAAACATATAATTTTTATAAGAAGTCAACGGTACCACCATAGATGTCTTGACATTTTCTCTTTTAAAAAATGATACAATATTATTGGATTTATTTCTAGTATGACAATAGTGTGTATAAATTTGTTTACCAGCATAATTTTTTTTTCGGTGTTTTGAATTTACACATAAATAATCAACATAATTAATCGTCATTTTATTACCATCCAAATAACAATCCAATGGTTTAGAAGTCATACAAGCCAATATTGCGTTGTTGTATATTTTCATTGAAACAAAAGATTTATCATTGTGATGTTTAAAATTATCCATTATTGCATTTTCGGGTGGATTATAAAATTCAGAAGAATTTGGTAAGAAATTTGATTTTATAAAATCTATAAAAATGTCTTTTTTTTCAGTAGGTATATTATTTGCATTAAAAAAATTAATATCAAAATCGTAAAATTTATTTTTTATTGGTAATTTATCTTGAATAATACCGGGTGGAAACATCCAATAATTTAATTTATGATAATGAAAAACAGGTTGTCTTGACCAAAAAGGATATTTTAATTTAAAATACGCTATACATAAACATATTATAATTGAAACGATTACAATAATATTTAACAACGATTCAAACATAATGTATGATTTGATTATAAATATTTAATTTATACTTATAATCTAAGCCTTTTTTAAAATATATAAATATTGATATTGATAATTACATTTTATCATATCTATTTTGCCTTGTAAAATAAATCCAGCTGATTTAGCCAATCCCAATATATTTTTTTGCGTATCCATAAATAATGTATGTTTATTTTGTCTAACATTCCCACTTGAATCATCTTTAAATGTTTCATCAAATATGGCGAGATTTTTATGTTTTTGCAATTTAAAATCCGCTTTGTATTGGAAATCTTTAAATTTAACCAATGAATTGGTGATTCTTTTTTTTGCATATTTTTGCGGTGATACGGCTATTAATACATCGGCGGCATTAACAATTGGGTTAAATTTATCACGATTTACCAAATGCAATGTTAATGTTCCATCTTTTTTTAACCACTCATAAGCATTTTTGAAAAAAGGTAATTTATTTTCCATATAATAAATAGTAAAATAAGTACATAAAATATGAGTGAATGAATTTGGAGGATGTGACATAGAATCTAATGCATTCGAATTGACAAAATCACAACCAGGGAATTTTTTTGATGCTTTTTCAACCATAGCTTTAGATTTATCAACGCCTTTTATTGTATAACCTTTTTTTACAAATTTGTCTACTAAATTCCCAGTACCACATCCGATGTCTAATATTTTACTGTTTTTTTTTGTGGGTTCCGTTGCGTGACATATTTCAGTTAATTCAAATTTTAATTTAGATATATCCTCCGATAAGTCATCATAATAATCAACATAAAAATCATCATATAAATCATCATTTTCTTTAATAATATATTTATCCATTTGTGCAAATCCCTCACGTTTCGGATTATTTAAATTATATTTTCTTATTAATAAAAGTAATAATGCCGATATTACAAACACTTTTAACCAA